>Ga0247824_10002132_pt1 | contig 11012 bp, 6 predicted proteins | sample 13C_PalmiticAcid_FD_194412 | JGI IMG/M metagenome (GOLD analysis project Ga0247824, IMG submission 194412) | Soil microbial communities from agricultural site in Penn Yan, New York, United States - 13C_PalmiticAcid_Day48 | ecosystem: Environmental > Terrestrial > Soil > Agricultural land...
TATCAGCACGTTTCTAGACAGACAGTTTAATACTATGTCTTGTCCATGGTGATCGATGGATCGATGCCTTGTGGATGCCTTGATGGAGGTCCGGCCGCAAGAGGAGAGACGAGCATCATCTCGCATATGAGCAGGGAGGGCGAGGAGGGAATGTCATTCACTCTGTCTTGCCGAGCGAGCCCTGTGCTGTTGTGGTTAGTGCCTTCGCACAGACATTGGTCTGCTTGTGCGTGCTTGTGTACTTGTGTGCTTGTGTGAACGCGAAGCCATGTCCTCTCTTTTTTTGCATGCAAAAGGCATGCTTGGGGCTACTTGTCCTTTCTTTTCCCTTTTTGCGCGTGCCATCTCAATGAATGATCGCATGCTGCCATGTGCAAGATGGAGATAGGATAGATGGAGGTTGGGAACAAGGACCAAGATTGGGCCGCGGCGGCTCGGTCTGGAGATGCATCAGACCTGGTCGATTTATCCTTCCCAGCGCATGTGTTCTACACAACGCCAGATGCAGCAGTGTAACCGTTGGCAATAAACTCTCGGCTCTTCAACATGCCTCCAGAGTCCTTTTGTAACACTTGCAAAGTGCTCTTTGAGATACATACAGGTATGGATTGTTCATTCCTGAATCCACTGGGTGTGGCCGTGGACATGGACCACTCCCGAACTACGATCGCTCGGACAAGCCCTTCCTGTTTCCACACACTCGGCTGGGTGTCCTGCTCAACGACCCTTGATGTTGTTGGCTCAGCACACATCATTGGGGGGAGAATGGGGTGCGTTGTGTGTGTTGTGTTGTGGGATGTGCGATTCAATCGACGCAATAGACCCATGTCTGTCTTTCATAACAATGAGCAGCGCAGGGGAGTAAGCAAAAGACAAATGCACGATTGTGATGGATGTTCCCAAAGGTCCTCCTCCGTCCGTTGCTCGACCTGCTTCGACCTGCTTCGACCTGCTTCGACCCATCGCTTTCCTCTGTCCGTCGTCCGTTCCTCCATCGACTTTGGACTCTGCCCTTCGCCTCTCCCTCTGGCGGTGCAACGCACTCCTCCTGCTCGACCACCCTGTCCTGCCTTGCCTTTTCTCACACTCCCCTCCTCCACCACTCCACCTGCTAATCAAACACTCCTCACACTCCTCACACTCCTCACACTCCTCACACTCCTCACACTCCTCACACTCCTCCCCCCGATGGCCGACCCAACAGAACTCGCGTACCATCGCCCCTCCATCACCATCAACGACCGCGACTCCTCTCCACCCCTCTCCTTCATCCCCCTGCAATGCCCACAGCCCCTCGACCAGCACCAACCGCCTCCCCAACTACAGCTGGCCCCACGGGCGTCGTCCCCCTCTCCACATGCACCGTACCACCACCACCGCTCGAGCAGCCAGTCCCTGTCCCCGCAGGAGCAGTATCACGAGCACTTTCATCAGCTCGAGTGTTTTGACTCGGACATAACGGTTCCAATACACTCTGCATCGCCAGGTCACCTGCAGAAGCAATACCTTGCACCACAACATCAACAAGAGCACCCACAGCAGCAGCAAATTCATTATCCCCACACCTTCCTCATGGTCAAGTTCGTTAATTTTGCAGTGATGGCAGCAAGTCTGGTGGAGAAACTGCATCAGAACGGGCTTATCCATGGCCAGCTCAGCCCGACCTCTTTTCGGTGGGAGGAGTCATCTTCTCACAAGTCACCCGACAGCAGTAATATCAACTTTGGCAAAAGCTATCTTCTCAACGCCCACTCCTCCAGTTCCGTCAATACCTCCACAACCGCCTCCACATCAAAATCAGACTCGGATCACGCCGCGAACAATGGGGCAGCCGTCTTCCCTACAACCACCACCTCGCCACGGCAGAGCTTCCAATATCACCCAAGCCGGAAAGAGAACCAGACAAGTCCCAGTCAACTGACTCTCGACAAGTCTGGTTCCATTGCAAAGACCAGCGCAGCCGCCAGCAACGGTAGTGGCAGTGCCTGCAGCTGCACCAACAATTCAAATAGCGGCAGCGGCAGCAATGGAACCGGCGACAACGGCATAGGCTGTAGCTGCCAAGGCAACGCCGCGCGCAAAGTGAGGCGATACTCTCTTGTGCTCGACTGTACACACTTGGGCCTTGGCGAAAGGAGCACAGAACCAGCAGACAGCCCTGTTCGAAAAGGGCTCCGAGACCACACACCATCCTCAAGTGGCCTCAGCCATGGTTCGTTCACATCCATTCCAAGCACGGACGCCTCTAGCACAGCACCAGGAACAATGGACGTGAATGCGTGCTGTAGTAATAGTATCGGCTCTCTCTTAGATCCAGCACTTTTCCCACTCTCCGACCAAAACCTTCAGCCCTACAACACCAACAGTGCCACTGTCATCCATGATGCTATCACTTCACGAATGGCGCGTTTTAAGAGATCCTTCCTGCATCCATCAACATCCTCATCAACTGCCAACCATCCACCGACGAATCCAACGGCTTCCACGCTGCCATCTTCTCAGACACTCTCTGCGGCAGGAACACCAGGATCATCGCAACCCTTGGTGGTCAGGCAACACTTCTTGCTCCATGTACCACAGGTAGGCGACAACCTTCTCAACATGTCCTCCGCCCTATCACCTCACCTCACCTCCCTATCATCTCCCCCTACCCACAAGAGCGAAATCGGGACATCGACGTATTTTTGTTGCCTCCCCCACTTGTGCATCCATCCAGCACGGCCATTGCGTATCACTCTCTTGAGTAATTCTTACGTGCCTCGTTCCCTTCGTGATATAGAGGGGAGGTGGAGATACAAGGTCAATGGGCGTAGACCATACTTATTGCGCGCCTACGACAACAATGGTGACACTCTTTGTACAAGGAGAGGGAGAAAAGGGGAAAGGGGAGATCCAAGTCAGGACAGGACCAAACGCATTGTTGAGTCAGGCGATGTGACAATCACTCTTCCGCCATGACTGGACGGCCCAAAACCACCTCTAGCACATGGGCGTATCGGTTCTGGCAGATTGACAGGCTGTTTTGGAGTCACAACACATGCAAGAAAAAGTGTGTGTATGTGCGAAGTACCGATACCCTAGCCGCAAACGAGTGCTTGTTTCTGCGCAAACGCGATGAAAGCACGGTGCAGTTTTTTTTTTTTTTTTTTGGCTTCTAGACCGTTGGAAAACGGGGATATGGGTTATAGAAAGGTCACAGGCCATACTGGACTCCTCCGAAAATACGACGTGTTGGTGATGACACTTACGCTTCCTTATCGTTTCATGTTGCTCGTATTATAGGCGTTGCACTCACCTCCTGGATATGTGCTTCCTGTCCAGATCGATATCTACTCTCTTGGTAAGTTCCGACCTCGTTGACAATGACGCTAGTGTAACCCAATCACATTTTGCTCTTTGTGTTCAGCTGCACCCCATGACGATGAGACGGATGGATCCTGCAAGAGGCCCATGCTCCACTTCTTTTGTCCTGGGTCATTTAATTGTGCACCCTTCCTGATCCACCGTGGCAAATAGGCACCATGTTGTACTATCTCTGGGCATCATACACGGCATTCAGACCTGAAGACCTGACTCCTGGCGCGGTTAAAGACGCTCTTGACTCGTACGCGTCTGGTTGTGGGGCTAAGCTCGCTGAGAGGACGTCTTGTCTCTCAGCGACATCAGCTAGGCTCGCGAGCATCATTCAGCGAATGGTGGCCAAGGTAAACACCAGGGTCATGGTCATTAAAGCTTGGTTCTTTTCATTTGTGTCATCAACTTTATTGACCTTTTGTTTCCTTGATACATGAATAGAACTCCAAAGACAGGTTTCTTAGTATGACCCAAGTTAGAAAGGAACTAAGCATCATCAGGGATCATGAACAGGAGGCAGCCAAGAAGGAGGCAGATCAGAAGGTAAGGATGTCAGGGTGATGTACCTTGTTCTGTTTACGCTTCTTCAGCAAGATGAACATGCGCACCAACCTTTACTAACACTCTTGTTTTCTTCCCATCTCTCATTCTTTTGGGCAGGTATTGACCGAAAATAAGACCGCTACAAACTCTGCAGCAGTAAGGTCGGCCCAAACACTCTCAACCTCGCCCTCTTCCTCTCACGGTGCGACGATGGTAAGGCCAGCATCCCCAGCCAACTCGACTCATTCAGTTCAGTCAACGTCGACGCTCGCTAGTCATGATCTGGATGCCAGCTCTTCCGCAACAAAGCGATCCGATTCGAGCACACAAGCGACAACTGAAGACCTTCCATTCGAGGATCGAGCCTTTGTTCTGGAATCGGTTCTATCCCTGTCACACATCACAAATCTACAGGAACTCCTGCGTGCAATCTCCCATGCACTAGATAGCATCCTTGCAGGTCACCCGCCAGAGGAAATGGCGATCATCCTCTGGCAGAAGGAAGATCATCTACCTAACGGCGGCACCTGGGCGATAATGGAGGACAAGTTCCAAACTGGGACCACCCAATCAACCCTCACATGGACCGATCTCTCAGAGCGACGTGATCATATGCCAGTGCTGGTGCACAAAGCACTCGATACCCAGGAACCGATATTTTCAACTGCTATCGGCAGTCGATCCCAGTTACCCACCATCGCCTGCGTGCCGATCATAACCTCTCAACCTGGCGACTCTACTCTTGTCGGCGCCATCTACTTGCATCACCTTCATCCACGGTTTTATTTCACAAGACGAGATCAGGACATGCTCATGCTCTTCTGTCAGAAACTTGCGAACCCGCTCTTAAATTGTGAGAAAGTTGCAGGACTAGAGAAGCAGCTTTCATTGGCAACGCAAAGAAACCGCTTCTTGGAGGATACTATTACAAGGTTTCAAAAGGTATGGAGCGCCCCGGATTGTTGTCTAATATATTCAATGTGACGCTGATCGCCCTTATTTGATATCAATAATCTAGAACGAACACGAGGTCATTTCATGGATGGAGGCGCTGCCATGTTTTGTCTGGGCTGCGGAGAGAGATGATGGTACGAAAAAAATTGACCGACATGTCCAGATGTCTAAACATTTTGGGCCCAACTTGCACAGAAACTGATCAGTGGTTCGTTTGCCATTCTAGTTGTAAGCCGTCGTTACCTATCGCAATCCTGGTTCGACTTTACAGGTCTTCCCACTGACACCCAAACAAACAACAGATGGATCAGTGCCATGCAGTAAGTTAAGCATCATATCAGCGACAGTGTGCAGGAATGACTTGCTTGAATTAACACGGATCTCCTTCTGATAAATGATCTGTTAGTCCGGATGATGTTGCATTGTTCCAAAAAGAGGTCGCTCAGAGCTACAAGACTGGGGTATGCAAGGACTCTGAGTTCAGGTTGATGCGGAAAGATGGCGTCTACCGTTGGCATCTCTCCCGAGCGGTCCCTGTCCTCAACCACAATGGAGCCATTCTAAAGTGGGTCGGGGTGACGATTGACATCGGTAATGACCTTGCGTGTATCATTCCCTTTTTTTGTGAAGCTGTTCAGGGATACGACTGTAGACTTGACACTTTTTGCCTTCTCACCCAATATATCCCATTTCTAGATGACCTATACCTCGCACAAAAGGCGGAACTGCGCAAAAAGTCCAGTTTCCTTGCCAACATGAGTCATGAGCTGAGAACGTAAGCCTCCTTGCTTTGGCTGTTTGAACTGTAATCCACTCGGCCAAGGGCCCTTTCTAACCAATATATGGATCTACAGCCCGTTCTCAGGATTCCACGGGATGCTTTCATTACTTGGATATTCAAACTTGGACGAGGAACAGCAGGAATGTGTCTACACAGCAAAGGCCAGCTGTGAAAAGCTGTTGCTTATCATTGACGATCTTTTGGATTTCTCAAAGCTGGAGGCTGACAAAGTGACACTGGAAGCATCGCCCTTCGACCTTCAGGAGGTATTTGATGAAGTCGGGGACATTGTGGAACCACTAGCATCTCAAAGATCTCTCGACCTCGCCTTGGTAAAGGCTGAAAACGTCCCTGAGGTCGTCATTGGCGACTCCAATCGACTAAAGCAGATTCTACTGAATCTTGTCGGGAACGCAATCAAGTTCACGCATTCAGGACACGTTGTAGTACGTTGCGAAGTTCTTCACAGGGACTCGGACATGTCTGGCCCAGGAGCGGAAGTGATGGATGATGACAAGTTCTATTTCAAACACGAGAAGAATGGGGGTGGTCAATGTCAATCTGAAGTTCGGCCTCCTAATTCGGGTCGCTTTGCATCACCTGAGCCATTGAGCGAGAGCTCGATCAAGCTCATGTTTTCAGTCGAGGACACAGGCATCGGCATCAGTCCCGAGGAACAGGAAGGCTTATTCTCGCCATTCTCACAGGTCGATGGAAGCGTGACCAGATCATATGGAGGATCGGGACTAGGACTCTCTATTTGCTTACAACTTGTAAAGTTGATGAAAGGCCGCATTGGCCTGAGATCTGCACGCGGCAAGGGATCCACCTTCTGGTTCACTATTCAGTGTGAGAGATGTCCAGCAGTAGAGAGCCCCGTTCGACCGGTTCAGGAAGCAGAAGTTGGCGAATCAACTAGGGAAATCAAGCGCATTACCCGAACGCTAGGAACACCTCGTATTTTGATCGCATCTACCAGCGAATTGACCGTCAGCACACTGGAGTCGTTTTTGTCCGACTTTAACACAGAGGTTGCCAACACTCCCTTGAATGCGGCGAGCCGCCTGGAGGAATCTGTGACCAACGGATTCCGCTTTGACTTTGTCTGCTGGGACTTTCCCAAACATGATCCGAACCATACAACGATGCTTGAACTGCAAGCCAGGCCCAATCTGAACAATGTGCACTTTGTACTGCTCTACTCGCCCAGTACGGACATGATCAGGCGTGCCCAGTCCCTCCAGCTGCCATCATCGAGCTCTCCAACCAACTCTCTTGGAAGGAAGAGACCGCATCTCAGTCAATCTGCATCGCTTCGCATTGACAATAGCGGATCGGTTGTTGGACATCATCTCAGCACATCGTCCACTTCCTCCACCTCTTCGACCTCCTCCATGACCTCCGGTGAGGTTCCTGGACTCAGCCCCGAGAAGATCAATGGCTTGCGAATCACCTGCATCTCCAAACCAATCCGCCGACTGAAATTGCTCCGTGCTTTTGTTGAGTCCTTGGATGACTCGGCACATATCCATGGTGCTCAGGCCGTGAAAAAGGCGGCAGGTGCTACACTAAGCATCGACAATGGAACAACACATTTTCTGAGCAAATTACAGGAACAGAAGACGATCAATCAAAACCTTGCGGAGAAAGACTTGTTGCTTCTGCCAGAAGGATCGGTCAAGTCGACTGAGGCTGCTTTGGAGAAGGCGTTAGGAATTGCGAAACTGGAGAAAGTAGCGATTCTTGATCGAGATTTACCTCCACCAGAACCTCTACTTGTTCCAACACTCAAGACGGACATGGGTAGCCCTAATAACGATCACCCTCAGGTTCCAAAGGAAACTGAGAATGAAAAGCAGAGCACGGAAGGAGGAATTGACGCAGAGAAGGCACAGCCCAAGGAAAATGAGAAGGACTCGGGGGAAGACAAGTATCAGGACAAGGAAAAGGGAAAGGAACAGGACAATGACAAGAACAAGGACAAGGAGGAGGACAAGGGGAAAGAGAAGGAGAAGGAGAAGGAGAGGACAAAGGACAAAGAAAAGGAAAAGGTCAAGGTCAAGGACAAGGAAAAAAGCAAAGAGCGGACCACAGTGCACAAACTGGCGCTGAAGAACAAGGCCCATTTCAATTCTGTGGGAAGGAACTCCAAACTTCGATCCAACTCGCCAAAGCCAGTCAAGACATCCAAGCTGGTGACAGAAGAGGCGACCGAGTACTCGCTGTCCATCGAGGAGGCCAGAAGGATTGCAGGCATGCGGATCTTGTTAGCTGAAGATAACTTGATTGCACAAAAGGTTCTTTCGAAGCAGCTAGAGTTGTTTGGACTGGTTATCTCCTGTGCGAACGATGGCGCTGACGCCTTGGCGCTCTTCAAGGATCATCCGAGAGGATATTATACCCTGGGTTTCTTTGACCACCATATGCCGAACTGTAAGGCACCATGCTTCGTTTTACATGTTTGGCAGAGCGTGGAGTAGCACAAATGGGAATTTTCTAACAAACGTTTTCCCACTTGTTCCTTTGTTAGGCGATGGAGTCCAAGCAACACAGCAGATTCGAGCACTCGAGAGGGAACACGCTTTGGAAGTGCAGGGCCCTGTCCCTCGGTTACCACTTGTGGCCGTTTCTGCGGATATCCAGGAGACTGCGAAGAGGGCGTGTCTCGACTCTGGCATGGAGCGTTATGTGACGAAACCTCTCATGCAAAAGGATCTGGTCGCCATTGTCCGCCATTATTGTGTACGTGGAGATGCAGAGGCCATCACACTTTCCTTCAACCCCCCACCAGAGAGCACAGAGGTATCCACCGCTCTCCAGGTGCCAACTTCGTTGACAGTGCCCTCCACTGTTGGGGCTATGGTGTCTGCTGGACATGTCGCTGCACCGATCGGAGTCAGTTCTGGTCTCCCAGCGCCAATGCTTTTGTCTGCCACTCCAGTACCTACCGCCTCGACTACTGCTGGTGAAAAGACGGTGGCACCAAAACCTGTGCCCAAACGTGAACTTGAGCTGTCACCGGCTGCCCTGAGAGGTCTTGCCTTAATCCGCGAGACCACCCTGCAGGATGAAAGCTCAAAGGTTGGCGGTGGTGGAAATATGAAGTCGATGAACCTGGCCCTTCCGATCGCATCGTCATCGCCCATGTGTTCTTCAACGTCTGCACTCACATCGATGGTTGCACCATCCGCAACAGGAGAAACAGTTCACGGCGTGGCTTTTCCACCAGCAATACCTGGCTCGCACCCAATGCAACATAGCAATAGTCACTATAGGCTCACCACTACACATGCGATGACCTCGCCTTCATTGAACAGTGTGCCAATAGCGCCTCTCAACAAGGCAAGTTCGTCCCCATCGCTCTCGGCTAGCTATCAAGCAGGTCTCGCCTCACCGCCATTACCCACCACTGCCACGGCCACTATGGCAGTATCTCAAGGACCGACCCCTGCGGCAACTACGCCTTCGTCGTTGTTATCACCTGCTTCGCCAACATCATCCCATTTACCTGGTCCAATTGCTGCCATGGCGGCAGCAGTCGCTGTGGCTACAGCAACGGTCAAGACAGTGAGTTCAGCGATTCATGATCATATCCCTCAGCCTTCGATCTACGCAGCTCAAGGGTCTTCAGTCGCAAACGGCAGTAATAATCTGTGTTCGCCATGGTCGAGTCTTCTAAGCAACGGGGCATCGATTCATCAGACACTTCAGAATGGTCAACAGAGCCAGGGTCATGTTCTTCAGTCATCGCAGGACCATCACCAGAACCAAATGCCTCTGATGCAACCACAGCCCCAACTTATTTATCCTCCTATGCAAGAAGTCTTTGTGCCGTACATGCAGTCGTGTGGCATCACGGAGCAACAACTTCAACAGGATTCGATCTCAATTGTTTCTGGAGGTGGACCCCTGTTCGAGAAGCCATTTCCTGTTACTCCTATCACTCCTATCACTCCTATCACCCCCGTTACTATCACCGTAACGGTCCCAGAATCCGTCAGCGAACCGTTGCTTCCACCTGCTGCGGTGTCTGAGGTGTCGGGCACATCGGGAATAGGAGCAGAGTCAGGAACAGGCGTCAAGCTGCCATCAGTGCCCTTGCAATTGAAAACTTGGTTGTAACTTTAGTTTGCGTGTGTTTTTTTTTATTTCATTTGTGTACAATAACAGAACAAAAAGTGTATGAAGTCTTCAACACTCTCGATTCGTAGGAGGTTAGGAGCACGGAAGTGCGTTGGATGTGGATGACAATGGTTCCTGGAAACAATGGATGCTGAAGATCATTGACCAGGCAACCCATTGGATGGATTTTTTTGGGTTCTCAGGTTCGTCATGACGCGTCGAATGGAGGTGGTTCTGGAATGAACCAACGACGGAGGAATAAGCTCCAACACAGGTTAAACATCCATATCAGTGATCGTTAGGCGAAAGCAAATCTTCTCGAGTCGAGATTCCATGGACTTGACGGCCTTTGATGAGGGTTGGGCTGCCGCCGCTACGCCAACATCGCCACCATACCTCGTCCTCGATCTCGCCAAGATAGCCTCCTCACGGAATTGGCCGTCAGGATTCGGGGTCACTCCATAGCCGCACACATCCCCTACAGAGAGGCTGTATATCTTTGCAAGATCACGCGCTGGACGAATTTGTAGTGCGGTCTCAGGGGTGGTCTCTGGACAGTGAGCAAAGATCTTCCTGCGGCATGGCAGGCAGAGTCGAATCGTCCAGCCTTTTGGTTGCCCATTGAGATAGGGTAGAAACTCGGCCTTCCTGGACGTGGCACGGACGCGCCACACTTGGACTGGCAACGTCAAGTAGGCCAGCACCTCTTTGCCTACTTCGGATCCAATGTACACACCAAAACACAGTTCGCAGATTTGCAGACTCTCTGCACAGAGGTAGAGCATGAAGTCCTTGGGAGGGTATTTTCCCACGACAGGCTTGACACCCCCGACCACATGGTTCTTTTTATCTGGGTGTGCTTTGGCATATATCTCGGGCCACACAGAGAGCTTGGAGATGATATCATTGAATCCTCGACAGACCATGGAGACCCTTGAAAGCTGGGATGGGTACAGGAACAGGAAGATCCGTTGCCAGATTTCGGCTGGAACACGTTCCTCGAGTTTGACACCTTCCTGAGACTTTTGAGAAGTAGAAGAACCTCCTTTTGCAGCTTTTACAGCAAGCGTTGCATCCTGGTTACTGTTGAGGGATTCAGGAGGCGCAGCGATAGCTCCTCCATGGTTGTTGGCCGTTGTCTTGGCGATCACCTTTTCAACGGTTGCTTCGATGACCTTTTCGACAGCCGCTTCGATGGCCTGCTCAAGTATCAGGCTCAATGCACTCAGGTCCAAGGTTCCTGTGGAAGAAATCATTG
>Ga0247824_10002133_pt1 | contig 11004 bp, 11 predicted proteins | sample 13C_PalmiticAcid_FD_194412 | JGI IMG/M metagenome (GOLD analysis project Ga0247824, IMG submission 194412) | Soil microbial communities from agricultural site in Penn Yan, New York, United States - 13C_PalmiticAcid_Day48 | ecosystem: Environmental > Terrestrial > Soil > Agricultural land...
GCTGTTTCGTATCATGCCGTGGATTTCACTGCGAGGGTGCTGAATCCGAATGATCCGAAGATCCGAGATGCTCGAATGGTGTGCTTTGTGTGGTGCTGCTTTGCAGAACAACAACAAGAGAGAAGAGGACCATTCAAGTCAACGACCATACCATACCAAGCTGAGCGCAGTGGCAATGCAATTGCATTTTGAGCCAGGCCAGAACTTTGCGGGAAAAAGAAATATAGACATCATGTAACTTGACCCCACCATCGCCCTCGGATCGTCTTCCCCCATTCACCCGTTCTCGTTTTTTTTTAACGCTCTATCCACACATCCGTTTGGTCATTCATTCGCCCTAGTCTGTTCGATCGTTTTATTCGTTCGTTTGGTCGTGCGTTTCATCAGATTCGTGCTCGTAGACCGCAGGTTTGCCCTTCGTCCGCTGCTCACTCCTGCTCCTCTAGCTTTCGCGTTGGACCTATCAGATTCGAGTACCGGAAGATGGGCGGACCGACGGTCGTGGAGAAAAAAATTATGGAGTTGAACAAGAGACTAGAGAGGGGGAGAGGGGGAGCGGGGGAGGTCCATCGGCCCTTGACCATACCGCGAACTACCAAACTTGCTAACGGATCGGGATCGCCTGTGCTTTCCCCTGTCCTGCCTTTCCTTGGTAGACACGGTTCGGTCTAGCGAACTTTGTCCGACACAAGAAAAAGACGGCAGGGACACGACATGGCATATCGTACAGCGGGGGATATGGGCAGGACACGAACAAACGAACACGAGAAAAAAAAAAAAAAAAACACGACCACGGACACGAAAAAGAACCATGCACCCCACACAACACAATGCACTCTCGCACTTCCTTCCCTGCTGCATCTCGCTCTCCCCTGGACGACATGGTGCATCTCTCGCTCAATTGTACTGAGCGTCCTCCTCTTTTTTGCAAGTTCTCTCGCTCTCGCTCTCACTCTTTGTTTCCGTCCTTGTTCTCGTTCTCGTTCTACCTCGTCGGTTTTTCCTTCTTTCGCCGCTCCCCCATGCTCTCTTGTCGCAGTTCATGCACGTCTGCTGTCGCTATTCCTTGCACCCAGATGCCATCCGCGACACGAGGAAACATAGACTCCTGTGCTCTCTTCATTCTCCATTCTCTCCTCCTGTCCAGGTTCCGACGACTCGTCAGGGGGGGGGCAGGAAGCACGAGGAGTATGCATGCTTATCATCCAACATCTTGTTCTGGTGCCTCGATCTTCAATGCCCATTGCACTCTGAACACTCTCTTTTGATACATCTCGTGTGCATGCATGTCGCTCAAGTAGTTCATTGTAGTCTTCAGACTAACATCTCCTACTTGTCCTTCTCAATGACTTCTTTCTCGCTCAATTGCTCCGTTTGTGTGTGTACCTTGCTTCGTCGCTCTCTCTCCCTCTCCCCTTTAACTCTCTCCCTTTCACACTTTCGTACTCAATTGAACAGTCCTCGTCGTCTCTCTAATTGACAAGATTAGACAGCACTCAGGGCATGAAGAGTGTTCTGTTTTCTTGGTGCAGGATCCACATGATGGACGGATGGACGGAGCGGCTTCTCATTTGTGGCGCATGAGCCACGCACGAATTTAGAAGCGCTTGAACTATCGCACTCCACGTTGGGAGGTCATGGTTTGAACTCACAGTGACGACTGAGCAGGGCCGGCAGATCCTCTCCTCTGCACCCTCTGCACCCTCTGCACCCTTCCTTCACATCCTCCACCATCCTCCTCCCTTTACAGTACCAACATCAGCTTGTCCATACCGCCCATGCTTGTCGGAATAGGCCCCAATTGCTCATCGAGTTCACTTGCTTTTTTTTGCCAAGACTTTTTGGGTGGGCTGTGGGGATCACCAAGAAACAAAACAATCAGATCGCCTGTCTACAAAGGATGCCTGTCGCTTCCTCCCTCTCTCTCTTTCCATCTCACACTACAGCTCCACTTCCCTTTCCCGTTCCATCTTCCACCTTGTCCTCACTGCTCTCTATCCGCGCTCTCACACTCGTCCTAGATCTTGTCCTAAATGTCCAATCCAAACCAGCAGCCGTTGCACCCAAATCTTAGCAACAACAGTCATTCGGATGATGCAGCACTCCCACGGCCCATTGAACCTTCTCTCCAGGACGAAGCTCACCCATACCCTGCACAACTGTACCAGTCGTCCCAGCTGTCTGAATACCACCATGCATCAACCTCGACCCGGGTAACAGCACCACCACCGCCTGAAGATGCACCACCTTCCTACGAAGTCGCGGTCCACAAGGATATCGCACAGATTCATGACAACTATGATCATCTAAGGGGACCCCCTGGCCATCGTGGACAAGATATCAAAATCAGAATCCCTGCCGAGTCCCTGTCATCTTCCTCCCCCTATCATCAAACGGGAGAAGGCAGCAGTAGCAGTGCTGCGGGCCCCTCTGCCCCTCGTGTCCCTGCCTCCTCTTCTTCCCATGATACGAGCTATGGCGCCATCAGGTCTGGCCCAGGAAACATTGTTCATTCCCCTACTTCAGCCCAAGCGCCACCACTGGGTCTCAGGGGTCAAATTGCGCTTTCACCCGAGGACGAAGAAGCGGAGCTTGCTCAGGACGTAGATCGACTTCTTGGCGCGGAGAGCAATTCCGTGACCACTGACCTTCACAGTGACGATGATTCGAGCATAGACCAAGATACCTCTTCGTGGGCCATTGCTGGAGATGGACAGGTCTGGTGGGCTCTTTTCTACTTGATTGTCCTACTCATGCCCTGGACCTTGTTCTGCTTCGTTTGGACGCTCTGTATGGCCCTAACATCCATGATCTTGATGATCATCCCTCCTCTCGGTTATCTTTGGGCCGCCCTTTCCATTACTTCATGGCGTGCCCTGGCTCGCGTCGACGTGGTCCTTGCTCGATCCATGGTCTCAGATGAGGTTCAACAGCGGTGCCCTTACATTCCAGCCAAGATCTGGGTCCGCCCTGAACCTATGACTCCTGAACCTGGTGCCAACATGACTTGGCGAATCTTGGGCTTTGAAATCACACTTCCGAGTCGCTTCTTTGCTCGTCAACGTCGTTCGGCTTCCAGACGTCGTAGGGTCAAGAATATCTGGCAACGCAGTGCCAAGCACATGCGTGCTCTTTTGGATGGACATACACTCAAGGGCATGTTCTACTTTATCTTGTGGAAGATGATGTTCGCGTTACCGATTTGGTGCGTCATCTTGCTGTTCTTTGGATTGACTATCCCGTTCATGATTTGCTTCTTGCCCTCCTTGTTGATCGTGTCCCGGGCCTTTGCCAATTGGCAATACCGATGGTCTGTTAAATGGCTTGGTGACAGGCCTGCACCTATTGTGATTTAGACCCCCCTCCCGTCTCCTTTTCCCTCCAACCCTCCTCTGGGACAAATGAACCTTTTAGACAAAAAAACTCCATCGATATGATTGCTATGACCAATTCCCCTCGATAACACCTGTAAATAAAAAGCGACCTGCAAGAGAAGAAGCCTTGTTCCGAACAGCCCTGAAGGGCTATAAAAAACAATCCAGTGTTCCTTGAGCTCCACGGGCCTTATTCCCGCCCTGGGCGGCGACAAGGCATGGTGGCACCACACCATACCACAAACACTAATTGACAGATGGTTGATTTGCTGGTTTCTATTTTGATGCAAAAACTATGTATCTAACAAAAAAAAGAGAAAAAAAAGCGAGAGAGAAAAGTCTAAGGCTGTAAAGTTACAGGAGTGAGGAGGATAGAGGAAGAGAGGGAATCTTTCATGGTGGAGGGTGCAAATGCTTTTTGTAATGATGTGGGTTGTTGTTGTTGTTGTTGTTGAGAGAGAAGGTGTGGTCCTTTAGATGTCCTCCACGATCTTCATGGGTGGCAGGTTCTCGTAGCAAATCCTGTAGATGGTTGTCATCAAAGGGAACTCGTGGCACAAGTTCTTCTTGGACAAGATGTTGTACATGTCTTCTGCAGTCGAAGTGCCCTGCAATTTTTGTCCGTTCAACATTTCCTTCTCCAATTGCTCAAAGGACTTGCCGGTTGTGACATGAGCCTCAGCAACCTTGCGGTTACGACCACCGGCGCAGGTAGTGATCAGATCGGCAACACCGCATGACTCGAAGAAAGTCTCATCCTTGACATCCTTGTAGAACATCTTGGAGAACTTGCGCATCTCGTACAAACCGATACGGATGATGGCCGCCTTGGTGTTATCACCGAGCTTGAGTCCATCGACCAATCCTCCACCAATGGCAACAATGTTCTTCAAGGCACCACAGAGTTCAACACCAATGACATCCTCGACAATGTTCACACGGAACGAAGGGGTGTGGAAGATATCCTGGAAGAGCTCACCGTCAGCGCGGTGCCTGTAACCAATGGTGGTCTCGCAGAATTTCTCCTCTGCAACTTCGCTTGCAATGTTGGCTCCGCTGAGGACACAGGTGCGAACTCCGAGGGCTTCGTGGATCATGTCCGTGATCAATCGGAATCCATGTTCGTTGACATCAATACCCTTGATCAAAGAGATGGCCTTGCACTCGGGGTGGATCTTGCCCTTGAGCTGGTTGCAGATGCTTGTGACGAACTATTGGAGCGATCGAAAGAAAGAGAAAGAGGAGCGAGTGAGATTTCAGAGCGAAGCAAGGATGAGGGCCTTAACACGTGTAAGGGTGTCAGATCAAGACAAAGCACAGCCAGGTTGGTAGTCCGTCGTTTCAGAAAAAAGAGAGGATCGCGGGTGCTCATTCATCCGGACAATCGGTGGACCGACATGTGGGTTGTCCGTAGATAAATGTGGGATTCGACGTCCGCTTCATGTTTTGTGGCTCTCACGACTCCCACATTTGGACGGCGTCTTTTGTAACAAAAAACGCACCCACCACCCACTTCACATTGTTTAAAGAGAGAGGGAGGAAGCTTGGAGACATCCAAATGTCATCATTCGCTTCTCTTTCGTCATAGCTCGGATTCTACGCCTATGTCATGGTTTGCTTACCTGATGGGGGACGACAAAGACAAGCATGGTAGCGTCGCGGCAGGTCTCGAGCAGATCTGGGCAGGCGACAATGTTCTCAGGCAGCTTGATGCCAGGGAGATATCTATGATAAGAACAGGGGCAATGGGGCTAGGTTAGTTTGCTAGTAACTGACAACGTGGACAGTGGGTTGTGAACACGTGTCGTTCGTCCCTCCTATTGGGAATTGTAGCTCTCAACGACTCCGCATTGCATGGAGTTTAAAAACGCATAGCTACTGGATCCCATTTTGTCTTTATAGTTGTGTAAAAGTGAGCGAACCCTCGTTTTAGGTGTTCCTTGACATTCACGCCTGCAGATCGCATCCTTTTGGCTGGTTGTTGGATGGTGGTTGTCCTGTCGTTCCCGTGTGTGTGCATGCTGACGAGTCATTTCCAACAATCGAACGGTTGTTGGGTTGCTCCGCGAATTTGTAAATTTTGAAGCTGCAGCTGCTGTGTGTGACATCAATCAAGACCCTTTTTCTTAATTGTTGGTGATGCACAAAGGTGGGGTTGCAATCATGTCCGGATCGGCACACTCCTGTGTCTAAAGCGAAAGCCTGGTGGTGGTGGGGGGAGGAAGAGGAAGCGGAAAGATAGCTTGACTCGATCCGGAAAACTTACTTGACGTTCTCGTGCTGAGTGTTGATGATCTCGGTCAGGTTGCGTCCGTTGATCTTCTCCTCAAAGACCCACATCTTGACCTCGTTATCAAAGTGGTCGAACTGCTGGGCGTTGCGTCCGATAATCTTGGCGACGGCGGAACCCCTAGTAGATTGAAAAGCAACAGCATGATGATGAGTTCCTGGTTCGCGACAGACTTGGGTGGATCGATCGATCGAAAGGATGCCATGGTGCTGTACCAGTTGCCAGATCCGATGAGTGCGACTTTCTCAAGCATGGTGTATAAAGGTGTGTGTGTGAGAGTAGAAGGGGGAGGAAGAGGGAGAGTTGTTGTGGCAAAGTGGAATGAGTGAACGAAACGCTGCAAGTTGTGATGAGGAGAGGAATGAGAATGCCCCTGGGGTCCTTTTATACCCAAGGTAAGCTCTTTGAGGGGCTTTTTTTGGACGGACGGAGTGGGGATGTGACATATGCCAGTGAACTCTGTGGCTATTTTATCACACCCAGTGCATATGGCCGTAGCTTAAGTCTAATTGCAGTTGCCAGTGGAGCTGCCGGTGAGGACGTTTGTGGATGGAGGGTGTGCAGCACATGTGGTTGTAGCCATGTGTAGCAAGGGGGGAGGAGTAAGAAGTCCAACGGCCGTTAATTGCATTCATTCCGTATCGTCCTATCGCTCACGGCCTGTCTGTGCCCCGCAAAGTCCGCCCTTCTGTCAGCAATCAGCAGCTATCAGCAGCAATCAGCAGCAATCAGACCGTCATCGGTAGCAATCGACAATCGACCTCCAGCCTTCTCGGTCTTCTGTGTCCCGCTCTCCCCCCCCCCCCCTCGCTGTGTGGGTGCTCTACTGAATCACCCTCCATTTCTCACACCCCGAACCATGTGTCATCCACAACCGTGCCTTCTCTTCATGTAATATCGCTGACTGATCCTTGTCCCCCTCCACTCACCTGTGCACCCCTCTCTTCTCACGCCATCCCGCTCTCGGTTCACGAATTCATCCGTTCGCTTTCTGCAGTGCTCGGCATTTCCTTATTGTGTCCTGAGCACTCTGTACATCTGATATTGTCGCACCCACATTCCGCACTCCACCTGTGAACATACCCACTGGCTCCCTCTTATTTGTGCTCTCTCCAACAGACACTTTGACACGAGCTTGGCACAGTTACACTACAGGACCAGCCATGGCCTGTGTGCATGTCTATCGGGGCCGATCGGCTCCTTGAGGGCCACATTCCGTCCTATCTCGGCATCGTCTATTGTTTCAACCGTAACGAGGGCGATCCTCTCTTCTCTTCCTCCTCGGGACGAAAAATGTCGCAAGTGCAGAAGCAGGTGCAAAGAGCAATTAGCAATTGCTAATGCCATCCTGCCATGATCTGACACCGTAATTCCTAGTCAGCATGCAGATGTGCAGATGTGCATGCTGATAATGGTTCAATGGCGCGTGCTACTTCCGGTGACCTGCGAGTTGCAACAGTCTGCTTGTGTCAAAGTACTAGGCAAGTGTTGTCGTTCCTGCCGCATCCTGTCGCGTATACAGGGGGTAGGGAAAGCTTTCAGCAGTCAATTCTCCCACGCCCTAAAAAAGTTCAGGACAAAGTCATACACCAGACAACAGTGGACATCCTCGTTCTTCCGCACTGTCCCTTTTTCCCACCGATCGCAGCTACAGTGCATCGTCTTTCTCGCATCATTCCATCGAGTTACCGCACGTTCATCGCAATGGCAGCCACGACAGAGCAGAAGCGGATCTTCATCACGTCGCTCCGCAGATCCTTGGGACAGCTCGGACTCGACATCGTCCACCCGTTCGCAGCCCAGAGGTAAAGGGTCCAGTCGTCTTCACTTGCACGCCACCTATTGCGCTCTGCACTCTCACCGTTTCAAATAACATGTCTGCACTTGATATGGGCTGGATTTGTAGTTTCAATGCCACGACACTCGGTCAAAAGAATCCAATGCCGACCTTCAACCAAACCTCCACCCTCTCCTTCATTGTCGGCAGTAATATTGCATTCTGGGAGCCGTTTCTCGCTCAACACGACCCATCCAAGTTTCAGACAGAGGCTGAACGACGTGATCCGATCGACCACTACTGTGAACGCCTCATCCCTCGTGTCACACTGCAGGCTCTTGAGGACGCTGATCTCTATTCGAACCAACAGGATCGTGTTCGTACCACAGCGTTTACGGTTGCGTTTTCGCATTGGCGTATCACATTGCCTCCTGCGGGAACTCCACCTCCAGGGTCCCAGCCTACAGGGTTTGTGCCTCCGCCAGTCCACACACTTCCGATCCAACATGTTGCCCATGCAGCTGGATTCGCTTATTACAACTCGATCGCTTTCCTGAATGTTCATCCAGTCTATGGGCCATGGTTCGGAATGCGTGCGATCGTCGTGGTCGATCTACCGTACGAGGTCTCTGACAACGAATGGCTTTTGATCACAGACGACAACTCGACGGGAACCTTTTCAAAGGACTCGAAACCGATTGAGGACAATCCTGCTTTCCAAGGTTTGTCGTCTGATGTTATCGAAGAACAAAACGCTGCCTTGGAAGTGGCCAAGACCGCCTTGTTGACCAAGGGTTGGAATCCAGAAGACTGGGAGAACTGGGTGACATTCAGGACAAGTCTGACCAAGTACCGGCCAGAGTGGCAAAAGTGGCGATATTCCGAAGATCAGATGCGGTACCACTATGTCAAGGATCCAGAGTTTTTGGACAAGTGCGCGGTTGTGTTCCAAGAGAAACGGGCACAAGATACAGCTGCTTCTTCGAACTAGAGACTTGCCATGGCACCGGATCATAGACGAAATAGAGAACTGTCATCCTGATCGGTCTATTTCCTGTGATGACAGTTGTTCACGGTGGGGTGTATATTTTGTCTATCAGTCTTTCAGTCTGAATAAAGTCATTCCTGTCTCTAGTTAGAGTCACCGTTCACTTTTGCTCTGTTGAATCCAGATTATTGGTGTTTCTTCATCTCTTCTCGGGCGATGATCCAGCGGACGGCATCTTCAACATGGTCCACAACTGTTGTAGCTGGGTGTTCGTGATGATTTTCGTATCCTCTAGGTTTGAACACTCCCGTCTTGACCAGCACCGAGTTCCATCCGTGAGCATTCGCACCGGCGATATCAGCATAAGGGTTATCGCCAACGGCTGGATGAAAGAATGAGGGGAAAGACGTATGAGACCGTCAGAATAAGAACCACGCATGAATAGTCCTGTTCATATAGACGAAATTAAGCATGAGAACAAACCATAGACAGTTCTCTTGGGTGGTCGACCATTCGGTCCTGGAGCCAATGGTGCGATTTTATCGAGGAGCGACTCAGCATACTTGTAGGTGCTGGTCATTGGTTTACCATATGTGGTATACTCTAGCTCTTGACCAGCCAAGGTCTGCAGGGCGTTGGTTAGTACACTCACTCACACAAGGCTTTGTCCTTTACAAGATTTTGACGGGTAGCGCACCTTGTATATCTTCTTTAGGCATAATCTAAAGGTTCCTTGACCGAATCGAGGCACCGGATACTCATTACTCCAAACCTACAATATCCAATGCAACACCAAATGATTTTGTTAACTACAGCGAGTCGATACAAAGGTTGGACAAGCTGCTCCAGGAAGACGATACATTACGATGTCAGGGTTTGAAAAGTAGATGGGAACACTCTGTTTTGTCGATTGCAATTCCTCTGGGTCTTTGACTGTTCCCAGTGTTCCACCTAAGAGCGATCAGTGAGGATGTGCGATGTTAGACGCAAACAGATAGACAGTCCGACATGAAAGGCGGTGTTTCCAAAAGGTAGCATACCTTTCGATGCAAGGGCATCTAGGCAGAGCTGCAGATCACGTCCCCAATCTACAGAGTCGTGGAATACCATGACCGCATCGATCGGCTTGCCGACATTCTTAAGATTCTCCTGAGATGAAGATGTGATCAGAGACCCTCTCTTACTCCGTGTTACCAGCAAGCAGAAAAGTAACCGCCAGAGTTCTCTTTACCTTTTCAAAAGGAACGGGTCGCGCCTCACACGACGAGATGGGGCACACGGAGGGATGAACTGAATGCACTTCTTCGGGTGTGACCACATTCTTGAATCCATAATCCAAAGCGACGTGTTTGCAGGAAGATCCCTCTCCTCCTACCACCAGCACGTTCGAATCCTTGTACTTGGGAACAAGAGCCCGCATAGGTGAATGCGAAACGATCAAGTGATCAGGGTTGACTGGGACGCCGAGTTTCTTGGAGAGCTCCTCTGCCTTCTCGGTTTCTCTCACGCCGCCGCCGTTTGTGAGGAAGATGTATGGCACATTGTTCCTAATGGAGTGCGCCAGGTTCATGAATGACATGAGGTGAGTCATAACGGGGTTGACAGGGTGCAAACCGAATGCCACCAGCTTCACCGGCCAGCCATGTGTAACAGGCAATGGAATATGTTATGACTCGCCATGGTTCTTACTCCCAAAGAAGCTCGAGTGCGCGACGTGTCTGAGGAATCACTCGTTTTCCCTGGGCAGGTTCAAGATGGCAGTTGAGTTGATGATGTATTCATGATATAGTACAAGTCTTTTTACCAGCGACTTCAACCAACCTTGATGAGGACGCCGTCAATGTCAAAGACTACGTTGAAGGGTGCGGCGTTGGGGATTGTGTGGAGACCACGCGCGAGGTATGTATTCCTGAAGGATCGCAAGGACAAGTGGGCGATCATTGCAAGTTGTGGAATGAATGAGGAAAGTTAGGGTGGGGGATCAGAGGGCGATTCGGAGACGCTCGAGACGAGGAGTGCAAGTCGAGCAGAGGGCTGCTTGTGAAGCGGAGATGAGAAGCAAACGCCAGGAGGAGTGGGCAGCAGTGGAGAAGGGTCGATCTATGCGCCACCAAATGGTCTGCATTGGGATTCGGCCGTTCCCGCCACGTAGACTAAAAAAAAAAAATTGACAAGTGCTTCGCTTCTCTTCTTCCTCCTTTCTCCCCCCCACTCTGCAGCCAGCTGTCGCCGTGTCGCTGCGCCGTTTCTTTCTGCCGATCGTCTCCACCCCACCCTCCTCCGACTCTCTAGCCTTGACTCATTGCACACCCTGACCCATCCCCACCATGGGTGTCTTGATTCAGGTCCTGGCTGCCCTCCCGCTGGCGCTCCTTCTCGGCTCCTGGACTCTTTGTGCCCTCGCTGCCAGGTCTTCCAACGTTGAACTCAACCCCTCCGCCGCCCCCACTGCCGCTGCCCAGCTTGCTCGTCGCAAGTCCACCTTTGACTACACTCGTCTCTCCCTCACCAATTCAACCGACAACATCATAACGGATGCTCAGCCCAAGGGCAACGAGATCAAGTTCCGCAACCT
>Ga0247824_10002134_pt1 | contig 11003 bp, 9 predicted proteins | sample 13C_PalmiticAcid_FD_194412 | JGI IMG/M metagenome (GOLD analysis project Ga0247824, IMG submission 194412) | Soil microbial communities from agricultural site in Penn Yan, New York, United States - 13C_PalmiticAcid_Day48 | ecosystem: Environmental > Terrestrial > Soil > Agricultural land...
GATGGGTTATGGGTGAAGGGTTGGGTGGGTTAGAGGTTGGGTTGGAGGACAGTGGTCGGGACATCGTTGTTTGAGCCGTCACGTTTGACTTCAATTGCTAGCCCATTGCCACACCCAACGTCCCTTTTAGCACGGAGGCATAAAAACCAAAAGGTTGACCAAAACACCCAGCACGCCGTGTGTTCATTTGCTTTTTGTCATTGTCAATGTCAACTCTCTTCTCCCCCCTCGGCAAGCAACGCGGCGTGCGTCTGCTTTATCCCAGTTACATCGCACGCAACGCAGGCGTCCCCCAAAAAAGAGGGCGCCGCAAAATCCCGGAGCAACGCTCGCCCGACCAAGCCAGCAGAGAAAACAGACACACCACACAACGACCAACGAACCCAGCTGCCGCCCCCTTCGCTTAAACAGCGGCGGTGCCCTTGCTGACCGTCTTGACCAGCGACTCGTACTCGATGTCGTCGGCATCGTTGGCCTGCACCTCGACGGCGATGCCCGGGAGGGCGCGCTTCAGGGCCTCCTTGGAGGAGGCGTAGACCATCTTGGCCTGGCGGGAATACGTTAGTGGGACACAGTGAAGAAGGGGCGGGCGGAGACGCACCATGACACCGGCGTCATCCGGCGACCAGGCGATGAAGGTGATCTTGTTCCTGCGCGTCTGTCAGTCTTGCTGTTGCGGTCTCGTGTAACTCTGAGAGGCGTACCGGGTGCCCTCGCCAGATGCGAGCTGGTACTCGACGTCGAAGACGGCATAGCGGGGACCCTTGCCAACGGCGCCCTGTAAACCGGACAGTCAATCGCCGTTGCCACAAACAGTCCCAAAGCGTTTCGGAGTCAAACATACAGTCTTGCTCTTGGACTGGGCGTTGATGAGCTTCTCGCGGAACTGCTCGTACTCGGGGGCCTCCTCGCTGGTGCTGTCGACGACGATCTCCTTGTTGTCGTCCGACAGCTTGTAGATGACGTATTTGTACTTCTTGTTGAGCTTCAGGTCATTGTAGGCTGTTACGCACTCGGCGTTGACGGTCGCTCTGGGAAGGTGCGGGTTAGCGAGCCTTGTTGTTTCGGGTGCTCGTTCGACAGCAACCACGGCGGTTCACCGCGCCCAGCCAGCGCTCGCCGTCTCGATCGATCGCGTGCGGTTCGGCGGCAGGACATCGAAAAGGCAGATCGGGGGCTGCTGTTGAAGAGAAGGTGGGAATGGGACTACTAACCCGGATTGAGACTGCACAGGCACAGCGTCAGCAAGGGTCGGGCCATGGACACGAGGATGCGCATGTGGAGGTTTACCATGGTGTGAGAGGTTTGGGGCACGAGGCTTGGTCGGCGAAGCTCACAAGGCACAGTACGTGGGAAACGGAGTTCGCTATGGGCAACGCTGCTGTCAGCACGGAGTTGACAAAAAGTGGTCGCAAGACACGGGGTTGTTGTGGTGTGGGCCGGGCTTGGTTTGCGCCAGCAGCGGGAAAGAGGGGTTAAATCATAAAATGACAGCTCGGGGCGGGCACAGCCTGCTTCTGCGAATGCACTTACGATAAGGGAACAGGCCCGGGATTATTATGAGCTTTTCCTGACGAGGAAATCAAGAAATGACCTCCGTAGTGGATGGAAATCTAGGCGCCAAACAAGGGGAAAGGGGAAGCAAAGTAAGATGCGAGTACACGACACAGTGGAGGCGGTCCGGCGATAATGAAACGGACGGGAGGGGGCAGCCTGAAAAACAACACACAGCTCAATGTGGTGGGGTCGTCGTTGTCGGCGGTGACGGCCTGCCAAGCTTGACGAGATTAGCGCGGGGTGGCCCACACCACACTAAAAGCGGTCAGCTCAGGGATCCAGGTCCCTGTGTCCCTCCATTTTGTGTGCAACCCACATTCCCGACGATTCCCAACACACACCATGGACCCCCTCATCGTTGGGTTCCAGGGTCACACACAGTTGGGTCAGTTTGGTCAGGTCGCAAGGCTGCAGCCCTTCGCGAGAGCCTTGGATGCTACGGGTGTGGAAACCAGACTCGTCATCCTTTCAGGCTCTACCAGGCGTCGATATTTCTGCCTGCTGTTTCGCCATCATCTCCACACTCCTCACCCCATGGGGGCGCCCCTCGAGTTCGTTGTTCTTCGATCAATTACATGGTAGTTTCTTCGTTCCCTCTACTCTAAACCCAGTGTGATCGTAATATACAAGGCCGCCACTGCCGGGAATCTGCTGCTATGAACACAAGGGGGGAAGCGTAGAGAGGAGATTACATGGTACAGTCAGTGTACAATCCGTTAACACCCAAGCCAAATGCCCCCAACCGAGTCGCCGTAAATCAAGACCAGAATCATCGCCCAATACACTTTTTTACATCATGCCACCCATGCCACCCATGCCGCCCATGCCGCCGGGCATGCCGCCCATCGGCTTGTCCTCGGCAGCCTCGACGATCGCCACCTCGGTGGTGCCGAGGAGCGAGGCGACACCGCTGGCGTCAATGAGACCCGTGCGGACGACCTTGAAGGGGTCGAGGATACCGGCGTGGATCATGTCGACGTACTCGCCGGTGGCGCTGTTGAAACCCTTGTTGAAGTCGCCGGCGAACTCATCGCTGAGCTTGCCGATGACGACGGAGCCCTCGAGGCCGGCGTTCTCGACAATCGTGCGCGCCGGGCGGGTGATGGCGTTCTTGATGATGCTCACACCGAGCTGCTGATCGAAGTTGGTCGTCTTGACGTCCTTGAGGGCGTTGCACGAGGCCTTGATGAGGGCCGTGCCACCACCGGGGAGGATACCCTCCTCAACGGCAGCGCGGGTGGCGTTGAGGGCATCGACGAAGCGGTCCTTCTTCTCGCCGACCTCAACCTCGGAGGAGCCACCGACCTTGATGACGGCAACACCACCAGAAAGCTTGGCGAGACGCTCCTGGAGCTTCTCCTTCTCGTACTCCGAGGTGGTGGGGTCGGCCATGACGCCGCGGATCTGCTCGCACCGCTGGGCAATGGCGTCCTTGCTGCCCTCGCCGTTGAGAAGGATGGTGTCCTCCTTGGTGACGGTGATGGAGCCGGTGGTGCCGAGCATGTCGGGGGTGAGCTTCTCGAGCTTCACGTCCAGCTCGTTGTTGAAGACCACGCCGTTGGTCAGGACGGCGAGATCGCCCAGGATGGACTTGCGGTTGTCACCGAAGCCGGGAGCCTTGATGGCAGCAACCTCGAGCTGGCCACGGAGCTTGTTGAGGATGCAGACCGCAAGGGCCTCGCCCTCAAAGTCCTCGGCAATGATGACGAGGGGGCGGCGGAGCTTGTTGGAGATCTCGAGAGCGGGGATGATGTCCATGGCGGCCGAGATCTTCTGCTCCGAGAGAAGGATCAGGGGCTTCTCAAACTCAACCTTCTGGGCCTTGGCGTCGGTGATGAAGTAGGGCGAGACGAAGCCGCGGTCGAAGCGCATACCCTCAGTGACCTCGAGCTCGTCGACAAGGGTCTTGCCCTCCTTGACGGTGATGACGCCCTCCTTGCCAACCTTCTCCATGGCGTTGGCAATCAGCTTGCCAATGTGCTCGTCGCCGTTGGCGCTGATGGTGGCCACCTGGGCGATCTCCTCGCTCGTGGTGATGTCGCGCTTGTGCTGCTGGAGGTACTCGACGACCGAGTCGACGGCAGCCTGGATGCCGCGGCGGAGATCCATGGGGTTGCAGCCGGCGGCCACGTTCTTGACCGTCTCGGAGAAGATGGCACGGGCCAGCACGGTCGCTGTGGTGGTACCGTCACCGGCAACCTCGTTCGTCTTGGAGGCGACGTCGGCCAGGAGCTTGGCACCGAGGTTCTCGAACTTGTCCTTGAGGCTGATGGCCCTCGCGACCGTCACACCATCTGCATGATGTTAGCCATGCCGTCCTCGCAACCATTTCCGGAGGGTTGTGACGAACCCTTGGTGATCTTGGGGGAGCCGAAGCTCGACTCGATGAGGACATTGCGACCCTTGGGGCCGAGGGTGGTGGCTACAGCCTTGGCCAGGGTCTCGACGCCGGTGAGGAGAGCAGCGCGGCCCTCGACGCCGAACTTGAGCTCCTGTGAGAAAAAGGGGTCAGCAACTGCCAATGGTAAAGTGTGCAGATCCGTATGGGAACAACCCCTCTAGAGTCTGGGCCTCGAGTGATGGCAAGGGGCCGGGCAATGACATACCTTGTGGGCGAAGCGGAGCTGCTGTGTGGAACGGACGCGGGAAGCCGCAAGCGGCGAAGAGACCGACGCTCTTGTCAACGCGCGCTGCATTGTGTCTGAGGTATTAAAGAATGTACTGGCAAACTGAAGTAGAGGAGCTCGGCAGGGTATCAAGGTCGGCTTGGGGGAGACGCGGAAAGGGAGGATGCAGAGAGAATGGAGGAGGAGGAAGTTCGGCGTCGATGCTCAAGATCGAGCCGAAAAAAATTCCCCAGGTTCCCAATGCATTGGCCCGAGCTCCCTGCCCGCTAAGCCTAGTTTGTGCTAGTGCCAACCGGATTACCTGGGAGTTTGTTTCTGGAACCATCGGCACTCCACATGCCCGACTCAAAAAAGGCCAACCTTTGCTAATTGAGAGCCGGCAGGCTCGGCTTTACCTTCTCATGTTGCTGTTAAATGTTGACATTCACTTCGAGCTCTACAGGTGGTCGTGAGGGACTGAAAACCCAGTCTCCCATCTCCCGAAACTGCGCTGCCGAGCGCTTCCCTGGTGTCTCTCAATCCCCAAATCTTGGCATCCCGTCAAGTGGAGCCGGCGGCACTGTTTCGGCTTGCACCGGCCCGGAAACACGGATCGCGGCCTCTACCACTGCAACCCACTCCCGTCTCAACGACACCCGACCTGCCGACGTGGCGGAACCAACGACGCGCATAGACATGGACTGGTTTTGTTGGCGTGTTTCTGATATGATTCACTGGTTTCCATGGCCATAAAGCTTCCATGTTCCAGGCAAGTAATGCTGCCGCAGTCACGTTTCGGAATGGGTGTCTTCTCCTGGACATTGTCCTCCGCTGATTCCTTTTCCATCCACACCCTAGTAAACATTGTTCCACTGCCCAAGTTCCACCTTCAATCCATCTTCAAGCCAGTTTGTTCTTAGTATGTATCTTGCCGAGTAACCAGTGTCTCTTAATCTCAACTGCCTCCATGTTGGCGATGATGTTGTCTACCTCCCTCGGGGACTGGGCCGGCTTAAGATTTGACGGCATTATATTAGCGACAGATGTTTTAGAGCAACACCGAGATCAGTTATTTCTTTACCTTAGGCAGTGCCAGCACGAGGGCCAGCGCAATACCGAAGCGGCAGAGGCGTTGAGTCGTCTCGATCTTATACTCCTCCTCGTTGAAGTATTCGAGATAGATGTGGTGAGTATTGAAAATTGGTTGGTTTCGATCCCTCAAGGTGGTAGAAATTGGCGATCAATAGGAAAACTGTAAATTGATGGTTCCTTTTACGAAGCTCATTGAATAACCTTCCAATACTATATACGAAAAAAATAACGACCATAGTGTATCTCCGAGGTGCTGAATAGTCCCGGCCGCGTAATGATGCAAGAAGTCCTCCGGAGAATCGTGATTCCTTTCTGGCCAAACTCGTACTCCATCTGCAGCATGAGGTTTTTGACCATCGAGAGCCTGGGCCAAGATGACAATTTGCTGGCAAACTAGGCGAGCAGCTCCCCGATCATGATGGGGGAAACCCTCCCATGAGGATGAGTAGTGGCCGTACACTGCTTGGTGGCTAGGTAGTTTTTGTGATCGTTGAGGGTGGACACAAGAGAACAGAAGATCAACACGAGGGACTGTGACAATGGGCAAGACTGGCAAAGTTTACTATTGTCAGACCCGTGCTCTTGAGAAAGGATTCTGAAAAAGATTTGAGGGGTCATGGGTGCTGGGGAAATTTAACGAGGAGAAAATGAGAAGGAACAGGAGCCGCTGCTGCACAGCGCAAACCGGGGGGGCATCGGGGATAAAAGCATGAAAAATAATCTTCGGATAACCCTAAACAGAACGAACCGGCTCAGAAGTTAGTTATGGTCTGCACAAAAGCACGTTTTAACTCTAGACTACCTAAAGGAGGCCATCGCTCACTTGAAGGCGATGCAACCAACAGACTCCCAAGGCATGGAGATAACTGAAGTACTGGAAGAGAAAGGCCTAATCTGAGTCTCCAAGACTATCTGTGTAGAGGTAAAAATTCAGAATTTATGCCTGGTGTATGCTGGTGCTTTCCCATTTCTTATCCTTCCGTGTGGAGCCGGCGGGGTGTTTGATCACAGACAAACTTGGCTGTACTAACGAAGTGAGTAATTCCAGTCTGGAAGAGTTAGCTTGGTCAGGGCAAAGGTTTTGGGAAGTGGCGAGTCACGACCTGGAGAGGCAATCAATGGGTGTCGTGTGTAGAAGAGCAAAGAGGTGATCACGGCGACGAGTGAAAGCAGTCAGATGTCACCAATGATCAATTCTTAGGACGCAAACCGCTCCAACCCAACTCGTGCTTTCCCAACCCAAGCAAGATTCCTAGGCTTCCGAAACCCAAACTCCATGGTGGCAACGTAACCGGCCACCATTCAAATTACCCAGGTCAGGGAACCATTCCTTCAGTCTCTGCTAGGCTGGAATGGCGTCAGCTGCCTTGCTCGGGAACTGGATGGGATCGCAAAAGTGTCTTACCTTCATCGCAAACGATGATGTTTGCCGCAAGAAAGTGTGCCGCAAGAAAGTGCAGATTGCGGCACTGGGAGTTGTTGATGAATGCTCCAGACTCCAATTCCAAGCGATGACGGCGTCGTCACATCGCTACTACTGGTCCCGAGGGAGAGTTACTCCGAGATGTCGTCGTCTGTGATGGAAAGCCGAAGTTAGCACCGTGACAGCGTGACAGAAAGCGGCGTTGTGGTATCCAAAATCGGGTGTCGGTGTCCATCGCGTTCCGGGGCCACGATTCGTAAGCGACCGGGACTGTGCCAGGCACCCCGGCGTGCACCACGGCCTTGACCCAAACCGACCTCTCGGCAATGACAACACAGTCGTTGTTACCCCTATTTGGCCGGCCCTGTCGCTGCGGAAACACACCAGTTGTTATTGCAGGGGTGTTGCACGAACCATCAGTCTCGCCCTTGACCTTGACATCGTCGTCGTCCTCGGCCTTGAAGCCGCCTTTCTTGCCGGCGGTGCGGTCCTTCTTGATCGGAGTGTCGTCCTCGTCGGACTCCTCCTTCTTGGTAGAGGCGCCACCACGCTTGCGCTTCTTGGAAGCGGGAGTCTTGACATCGTCATCGGCACTGCCGCTCTGGGCGGCCTTGCCCTTGCGCGGAGTGCTAGGATTGATATCGTGCGCCTTGAGCAGACGCTCGTACCGCTTGGCACTGGGGTTGGGGATGGATGTTAGCATGATTGGTGATGGATTGTTTGATGGATGGATGGACGGGTAGATGAATGAGGGGAAGGGTGTGTGCGAGGTTTGAAGAGAAGACTGGGAGGGACTTACGCAGCGGCCTTGCTCACGATGTTGAGCTCACTTGCGACATTATCGAAGTTGACCTGAGGCACGAGAGCAAAATCGGTGGTTAGCGCGAGTCGCTGGGCTGCTTCCGACGGGCAGGGTGAGCGCAAAAGAGTGACTTACCTTGCCGCCCGCAGAATGCTTGATGCAGCAGAGCAGAAATTTGAACTGCGCTTCAGTATCGATGGCAGGCATTGTGACGGTTCTGATGCTGTTCGCGTGTCTGTGGATTGAGAATGAAGGACGTCAGTTGGACTGTCGCTGTCTCAGCGATGAGAGTCGCAATTGCGGGAAAACAAAAGGGAAGAGAGCAAACCCGACCAGTGTCAATCGTGAGCCGGCGAGTTGGGGTCAAGAGTAATTGTGAGAGGGAGTGATTGATGGGTGAAGGTGGGAAATACCTGTGGTGGTGTGCTGGTAAATTTTGGTGAAGGTCGAGGGAGACTGAAGAATTTGGGTTGGCAAGTTGTAGGTGAAGGAGGAGAAAGGGAAAGGAAGTGGGAAGAAGAAGACGCGGCAAGACACGAACCCACGGCCAGCGCCCAGCTTTGAAGACGCGCTGAGCTGGCGACCGACTCTGGACAATCCAGTCGAACCCAAGCGTGCAAACGATCCAGGACTGGCAAGACGGTGTGTGACATATGAAGACGACAATGCTTACCTGAGTATGGTTGGTAGTGTTTCGCAGGATGTGGTCTGTCTCGGGCAGAGTTTTGATTAGTTTCGGAAGAGGATGAGGGTGGGGAGAGGGCGAAGGAAGATCTCAGGGCTGGGGAAGAACCAGAAAGGGCCTGGATTGGGGGGGACTGGAGCGCGGTTGTGCAGTTTGTTATCGACAATGACGCGACCAGAACGCGTCAGACCTGGAGGGAGACGATCCAAGAGCAATAAAGGCAAAACCTTTCAGAAACTCAAGATCTTGTCTTCGTTGCAGCAGTCACAGACAGCTGTCAGAGACCAAAGAACTGCGAGTTGACTTACCTAATCAGTATCGTTTGTGCTTGACGAGACCGTCAATCTTGCGAGTTTCCAATCTGGTGGCCTTGTTTGCGAAGTTTTGAACAGCAGCAAGTTTGACGCGGCGAGAAAGCCTGCAATCCAGCTAGTACGGCAAGAGCCCGCGAGCTTGCTCCAAGTTTGAACAGTCATGGTAAGTGGCCTGGCAGTTTGATGTAAGTCACGTGGTTACAGGTCGTCCAATGTTGTGTTGTGGGAGCTGGAAGTTGGGACGAAGATTGTTCTCACCAGTCTGCTTGGGTATATGAGGCGGCACTCCTCAATCATGAGCGTCGGTAGCTGAGCCTACACTGTCACTCTGTTTGGTTAACTGCACAATGGCGGCAGAGACTCAGGGGTATGAAACCAATTACCTCTGTATCCATGGACCGTGTTGTTTGTCACCATGGTTTCCTTGTGTGCCTTGAACCGAACGGTGTGGAAAGGGGCTAGGGTTAGGGTTGACCCTAGCCCCTGATTGAGGTAAACAAAGCAGTGCGTCGGTCCTCCTGAACGACACTTGCTAGCACGCTGGTTGAATTTGAAGCAATTAACACTGCTCTGTGAATCCAAGCTTCAACAGCAGTTACACAACGGTGAAGTGAAATGCCGAGAAGTCGGTGAGCAGCCTCAGGCACGCGATGCTTGTTGTGTCGATGAGTGTTGCGCCGTTGAGTACCAGGTCAGCCACCTGGCTTACTGGCCTGGCCTTCCAGCGTCTTCTTGTTGAATATTGTTTGTGACTGCGGTTGGGTTGGGCCTAGCATACTGGTGATACAATACCCTGCTGTCGGTCCTCTGCCCGCACGAGTGACCGGCTTGCCGCCGCTCTGTTCCCCATTCATGCCTCAGCCAAACCACCTCCAATGCCCTCACAGCTCGCCACAAGTCTACCTTCCCGGAAGAAGAATAGATGAAGCATTATTCACCAGGCTTGAACCTCATGATCCTATTCTATCTGTGGTAAAAGCGGAGACCGCCTTCCTGTACCCCCGTCTGGCACCCCCGTCGGGCACCCCCGTCTGGCTCCGCCGGGCACCGGCCCATCTCCTACTTTCTCGTCTTCCCCTCGCCGACCATCTCTTCCCCGACCTTTCCAACTCTTCCTCCCCAGCCGCTTTCTCTCTTCTCTTCTCCCAGCCCACCACCCACCCGCACCCGGGATCGCTTCTTCGCCGCCGCCTTCGAGGCCAAAGTAAGTCGAATACTATCACCATGATGCCGTTTATTTTATGATCAGATTGGCTACCTTGTTGTGGTCACTCTGGCTCAGGCAGTTGACCGACCGACCTTGGTTTCCTCTGTTGGTTGTTGCTCAAGGTCGCTCGCTGACACACGTCTCACGCAGATCAAACAAAATCAATCGCGCCGCTCCGTAAGTTGGAAGCCCTGAATCCAAAAATCCTCAATCTGATGCTCTCGTTTCTCCCATGTGGCGGCGAGACGCGAAGATTCATGTGGTGCTGGATCCAGCTTCACTTGGAAACAGCGAATATCCGAGGACACCTAGCTGACCAGGTTGCAGAATCATCAAAATGCCGCGCACCCCCAAGTCCGCCGCCCCCGCCGACAACGCTGGCGAGGGCCAGCCAGGCGCCGCGGGCGTCTACCACATCGACGGGCAGCCGGTCTCCCAGACCGAGCTCAAGTTCGTCTTTGCCCTCCTGGGCAACTTCGCCGCGAAGCCGGACTTCGACTTCGCCAAGGTTGCGGCCATCCTCGGCCTGCAGAAGGAGAAGAGTAAGTCTGCTTGAACATCACCTGTTTGATTTTGCCCGTCTGTATCCATGGGCTGTTCTGGAAGGCTTAGCTCCCCCGCTGTGTTCTATCTAGTTTTGCTGGATACACAGTTTTGCCTGCCAAATGGCCGTTTTTCCCTCAATGATTTTGTGGCTATCTCCTTCCAGCACGCGCTTTGCCCTTGATGATTTTAGTCTCGAGTTCCAAACCGGTGAGGCTGCCATGTCAGCGCTTGTTTTGGACCCATATGGGAAGGAAGTCGCCCTCGATTTTGCAACCACCCGGTCCCTGACACCAGGCCCGGTGTTCAGTCAGCAGACGCTGTTACTAGCACTCAGCTGGTGTCAGTCCTGACGCTATGGCAGCAACAAGCAGTGCTGCTAGCATGTACCCAAGACCTGCTTTACCTTGTCTTTACATCCTCGTCTCTCATCCCTGTTTTCCCACCCATACCCAACCCTCGTTGCCAGATCCTCCTCTTCCCTGCCAGTCTCCCTCAACCCCTCTTTCTGACTTTAGCAACTCGCCTTCCATCTCCGCCCACTCACTAACCCCCTCCCACAGGCGCCTACGAGCGCTGGCGCCTTCTGCGCATCAAGTTCGGCATCACCCTACCGGAGAACGCCGCCGGTCCCGCAGAGACCCCGACCCGTCGCACTCGCGGCAAGAAGGCCACCCCGGCCAAGACCCCCACCACCGCCGCCGACAACAACAACGGCGCCGACGACGACGACGACATGGAGGAGGAGGAGGAGAACGCCGCGGAGCAGAAGCC
>Ga0247824_10002135_pt1 | contig 11003 bp, 10 predicted proteins | sample 13C_PalmiticAcid_FD_194412 | JGI IMG/M metagenome (GOLD analysis project Ga0247824, IMG submission 194412) | Soil microbial communities from agricultural site in Penn Yan, New York, United States - 13C_PalmiticAcid_Day48 | ecosystem: Environmental > Terrestrial > Soil > Agricultural land...
CCCCCCCCCCCCCACCACCCCCCCCCCCCCCCCCCCCCCCCCCCCCCCCCCCCCCACCCCCCCCCGCCCCCGCCCCCAGAGGATGTTGCAAACTTACAGGGAATCCAGTCGTGATGGGAATCTTGACATCAAATACAACAATCTGTGCAGCAAAGTGTGTTGTCACTGGGATAGGTGATTCTCTTGTACACAGGACCGATCCATTACTATCAATTGCCCAAAGCGTCAAGACAAGAGAGATACATTGTTAACCTGCCTCCCCTTTTTTTTTTTTTCTCTCACCCTGCATGGGGGAGTCAAAAAGACGCAATCCCCCCCATGTGTGGATGTCTGGGTAGATAGTGTGCCAGAACAACTTTGGACCCTTTACCTGACTTGCAAAATATCAATTCCTGTGAGTGTCAAGAGTACCGAGTCGCCCGCTGCCGCCCATCTCGTCGATTCATCATTCACTTCCATGTCTATCAAAAAGCATATAAACAGCCGTGGGAATGTTAGCGGTCTCTGACACGTGAAAATAAAGTTCCAAAGAGTCGTCTCACATGTGTGCATCAACTTACTCTTCACAACAGCCATCTCCGATCCAGGCATCACCATGATCGCCTCTCCCACTTGAATATGTCCCGCCTCCAATCTTCCAGCCACCGCGATCCCTCCCGTGCCCTTGAATACATCCATGACCGACATCCTAAACGGCTTCTCCACCGCTCGCGTAGGCGCGTCCAATTGATCAATCGTCTCAATGAGGGTCGGTCCCTTGTACCACGCAAAGTTCTCCAGCACTTGAGCCACCGCCTCGCCCAGGGGGGCATCACTGACAGCCGATCCATTACAAAGATCGCCCGCCTTGGACCGTTTCACCAAGTTTTCGCCCGTGAACCCTGAACATGGGATAAACTTCAAGTTGCTCTTCTTGAAACTCGCATCCTTGATCAAGAACTGTTCCAGTTTCTGAATAATCTCCAAGAACCGGGCCTCGGACCACTGAACCGCATCCAACTTGTTGATCGCCACCACCAACTGTTGTACCCCTAAACTTCTCGCCAGCAGCGCATGTTCCTTGGTCTGACCATTGGCATCAAAGCCCGATTCAAATTCGCCCGTCGTCGCATCCACCACCAAAATGGCGACATCGGCTTGTGCTGTGCCGGAAATCATATTGGGGATAAAGTCCCGATGCCCTGGTGCATCCAGCAATGTAAACCGTCGATGCATCGTTTCAAACTTGGTGATGCCCACATCCATGGTGACACCTCGGGATCGCTCTTCATCCGTCTCATCCAGAACCCAAGCAAAGGCGAACGACGATTTGCCAATCTTTTGCGCATCCCGCTCGTGTCTTCGAATCGTCCTTTCTGTCACTTCTCCTTGCAAGTAGAGAAGATGACCCATCAACGTACTCTTGCCAGCATCCACATGTCCTGAGAGGCGTGAGAGAAACAAAAAGTAGGAAGGAAAGAGTGGTGGTGGGTAAAGAGCAACAAAGAAAGCAAAAAAAAAAAAAAAAGGTCAGCCAACTCGATTCAACCACTTTGGCATCAAGACTGCGTGCGCGCATTGCATCTGTTGACGGCCCCCCCCCCTTTTTTTCCGAGCCTTACCAATAACAACCAAGTTCAGCGATTCCTTTTCTGCAATTCGTTTCTGGTATTCTGTAATCACGTCGATCCGCTTTCCCACTTTGGTTGACGCCTTGGTCGGCGTCGTCACACCTGATGGGGGTGCAGACTCTACAGGCGAAGATAACCCTGATCCCTGCACCTGTGTCGTTGATGCCGTGACCTTGATCGAAGAATTCTTTGTTGACGTGGTGACTGTGGATGCCTTAGTGTTACTGCTGGTCGACTTGGACTTGATGAACGATCCGAAATTCATAGCCGCCATATCAAACTGCAATTGTCCCTCGGGCAGGTCGTCCTCATCTTCTAGATACTCGACAATATCATCATCGTCGTTGGCACGGGCGCTGGTGCTGCTGCTGCTTGGTGTAGTTTTCTGTACCGCTGGTGATGGAGATGCTGTTGTAGATGCCTCTTTTGCTATTGCCCGCCAAATAAAAAGAATCCACCATGATAATTGTTACTTGTCAGGATCCGAATATTGAAACACAAAGCAATGAAGGATGGAGGGGGGGGCTCTTGGTTTGTTTACCTTTAGGAACACTGGCGGTACTCGACTTGGAAGGTGTACCCGCGGGTGTTGCAGTCCCGCTCGGAATTGGTTTAGCGGAGGCGCTGCTCTTTTTGGCTGCGGCAGAAGGCGCAGGCTTCGGTTTCTTGGCCAGTTCATCTACCAAAAAAAGTCCCACGCCCACCAAAAAAACACCCAAGAGAACTCATTTAGTACAACAAGAGACAAGAAAAAAAAAGTCGCCGCGATCCTATTCCCATAAAACGGGCACCAGAAAGAGAGAGAGAGAGAGAGAGAGAGAGGACTCACCAATAAGGTAGCTGACTGTTTGATCCACGTCAAAGTAATAGTACCATAATGCATCCTGAATCTCCTTGATCGAGACTCTGGCGCTTCCCAGCATTGCCTTGACGTCCTCTGTTGCATCAGCCATCTGAGCTACGATCCCGAAAGGCAAAAATCGGGCCGCAGTCAGTCTCTGTTTCTTCCTGATTGTAAAAAAAATAAAGGGGGTGACGCTCCCAGAACACAATCGAGCAAAAACAAGATGGATACCTTGCTCGTTTTCTGTCATTTGCTGCCCCTCGTCGTAGTCATCCTCGTCGTATCCGTCATCTAGGACGTCTATCAGAGGTCACCGTATTCCGTACCACGAAAAAAGTCAAGCGTGATCAAGAGCATGAATCAGTTGGTGGTTCCAGCCTGTAACAATCAGTCCAACTGTGCTGCCTCCATCACCTCCCAGCCTCCACCCGGCTGGCCCCGTACCATTAAGATCCAGATTGCGAACGTTTCTGTGTCGTGACATGAAGTGTAGAGTGGAGTGGAGTGGAGTGTGGGAGTCGTGAAGAGGAAGGAAGGAGGGAAGAGGGAAGAGGGAAGAGGGAAGGAAAAGCGTGCGAGTCTCGGTGGCGACAAAGCAGTCCAGTCCGGCTTCGGTTAGCCAATCAACTTGCGATTCAGAGTATCCGCCGAGACGCGTGAAACGCTCATTTATTTCGGAGACCTGGGGGTAGACAACAACGCGGTGGCATGTCGCCCTACGAGTCATCTGTGTGTTCGACCACCTGCTCGATTCGTTCTTCAACCTTCTGCTCGACTTGTTTTTCAGCTGGCTGTTCAACCTGTCCTTCAATTGGGTGTTCAACCTGTTCTTCAGTTGGCTGCTCAGTCTGGGCTTCAGTTGGCTGTTCGTCCTTCTGTTCGTCCTTCTGTTCATCCCTCTGTCCGCCCTGCTGCTCATCCTGCTGCTCGTCCTGCTGCTCTTCCTGCTGCGCCGACTGTTCATCGGGGCGGTTGACGACTGAAGGAGATTCCGGCACTATCTCATGGGATTTCAGTTTGAGCTTAGAGAGCACCGATGCCATGCCAAGCACTCTCTTACCCATCAAAAGTAAGGTGTTCTCCGGCTCACCAACTGCACCTCGCTGCAACATCAACTCCTTGTTGACTCGAGACAATCCGCGTACATCTTGTATTGATGCTCCTGCTGTACTGAGTGAACCATTCGTGGATCCCCACTCTAGGCGCGTTCGGTACACATCTGCATCCTTGCTGACCTGCCATTTGAGTACCGATCCATCGCCTGATCCAGTAACCAAGTACATACAATTTTCTTTTGAAGATGCCGTCCACACGATTCCCCCAAGCGATCCTTGAAAGCTCGGAATCACTGTTCGACACTCTCCTGATGCAACATCCCAAATCCTTACTGTTTTGTCGTAACCACCAGAAGCGAGTAGATCGCCTTTGGGTGAATATGTGATGCAATGGACCCATTTAGTATGAGCATCCAAAGTCACCTGAGGATCTCCTGTTTCCACGTTCCATAGCCGAATCGTTCCGCTATCCCCACCTGAGGCAAGCCGGTCTCCTTGTGGCGAAAAAACGACACTCCAAACACATCTATCATGGCCGATTAGAATGAATCGACATGCTAAGGATCCGGTATCCCATATTCGAACCGTGCCGTCATGACTCCCGGAAGCGATCCACTTGCCATTAGGTGAAAAGTCGACACTTCTGACGCTTTCTGTGTGTCCTTCTAGGTTCCCACGGCAATTCCTATTTGCGACATCCCATAACTTGATGGTTGTGTCACCGCCTGAGGAAGCAACCAGATCTCCCTGAGGAGAGTACGCGACTCTACACATGAAGTCTGTATGACCAGTGAATGAATGTTGGCAGGTTCCTGTCTCTACCTCCCACAACTGGACAGTGCCGCCAGAGCTGCCTGATACAACCTGATCTCCTTGGGGTGAAAACGCAACACAAGTGACCTCAAAACCGTCACCTCTCAGCATCCGACGACAAATTCCAGTCTCCACGTCCCAGAGACGTATCGTGTTATCTCCACTGCCTGAGACAATCTGGTCCAACTTGGCCGAATATTTGAGATCCAGAACTCCGGAACTATGGCCACTGGAGACGATACCAGATGCTCTTACCGACAAATCCCAGAGACGAATAGTCCCATCATAACTTCCAGAAGCAATTTGGTCGCCTTTAGGAGAATACACAACACTGGTGACGCTGCTGCTATGACCAGTCCAAGTATGACACGTCCCCGTCTCAACATCCCATAATCGAACTGTTCCGTCCTGGCCACCGGAGACAACTCGAGTACCATTCATTGAATACGCAACGCTATTCACGAATGAGCTGTGTCCAGTCATGATTCGACCGGTAATTCCTGTCTTTACATCCCATATCCGGATCGTCTTGTCATTGCCGGCAGAGGCAACTTGATACCCATTTGGCGAGTAGGCGATGGCCCACACCAGGTCGCTGTGGCCGGAAAAGATACCACTACACTCTCCAGTGTCAACGCTCCATAGTCGTACTGTGAGGTCCTCGCTCCCAGAGGCGATCTGCTTACCATTTGGTGCATACGCAACACAGAGCACCACATCACTATGACCGATTAGAATCCGAAGGCATTCGCCGGTTGCCGAATCCCAGAAACGAATGGTCTTGTCATCACTGGCGGAGGCTATTTGATCTCCTTGAGGCGAGTATGCAACACAGTTAACCTCGTCGGTATGTTCGGTTAAGATGTGTAGGCAGGTTCCTGTCTCCACATCCCAAAGCCGTACTGTCATATCACGACAGCCGGAAGCCATCTGATCTTCTTGCGGCGAAAATTCAATACTCCGAACGTCATGGCTATGGCCACCCAGGGCCATGATATGTTCCCAATTCAATGTCGAATACACGACGATGAAGCCGTTATACTTAAGACCGACCGCGAACAATGTTCCATCTGGTGAATATGCGCATGCATCAACTTCGCCGAACGATTTCAGGAGCGGTAGCTCTCCGAACTGTACGCCACTCATCTGCGATCCGCTTAGGTCCGTCTCCCGTAGCCAAACACCTCGAAGATTGACCTTCCTTAGATCTGCTCCTTGCAGCTGCACTGAATCGAACATCCCACAACTGAGATCGGCTCCTCGAATCCGAATGCCTCTTAGGTCTGTACCAATGAACTGCAAGCCTGCTCTAACCAGAATCGTGATCGCGTTGGCCGCGGCTTTGCTCCATTTCTTGTCCTTCTTCGAGTATTCGATATAGGCAAACAGCTGATCCTTGAAGACTGGCTCCTGTTGTACTCTCTCTTCCAGGAACTGCAGAAGAGAGTGTTCGTCAACAAAACTTCTCCAAGCCAATGGTGAGTTGATGTCCGGCTCCTGTTCTTGGATGGCTGATTCTTCATCTGAAATATCTTCCGAATCATGGCCGGAGTTTGAGCCCACGCGCGTTCGTCTCCCCGAGACAGGCCTCGATGTTGTTCTGTTCTTCTTGTCTTGCGGATCGAATATGGCGCGTGCTAATCCATACTCTAGAATTGATCGGTGGATAAATCGGTGCTGGTTCCCATTCCGTGTCAACGGAGTGGCTTCCAACAGAAGCTGCTTGTGCTTTGGATTGAAGAAGGCTACTTTCCATGTCTCTTCATCATTGAGCTGGGAGTACTCCACAATAGGATGGCCATCTTGTTCTTTGTAAATTGCAACGGCAAGTCTCTTCAGGTAACCAATACCATTTAGTGTAAATCCTTCAGAGCTCAACCTTTCGAAAGTTGCCCTTGCTTGTGGTGTTAGGTCCTTCTCACCAAGCCTCTTCTTGCCTCGTTCCAACCACTGCTCGACGAAATGGTCGTACAGTGTCACTCTGGTAACGCGAGCAGTTGACAGGTGTTGCCCTGGATCCACAATGCGTGGTAACACTTCCAATGACAGGGTCATTAGGAAAGGGTTTTTCACTAGTTCCTTCAGACTTGGAATGTGTTCAAGTGCCTCCATATAATCGCTTACTCGCCACAAAGGTTGGCGGAGAGATACGTATTGTTTGATGTAGCTGTGGACCTGATCGAGTGTGAATGGTGTAATCAATGCCTCCTGGAACAGCGAAGAATCTGATTTCTTGTTGCGATCTCCTGGTTGGAAGCGATCTTGATAGTCAGATCCAAGGTACTCGCTGCGGCAACTGATCACCATCTGAGCATCCCATCCTCCTGGCTGGTTCAGTTCGTTGCTCATGTACAAGTTGTGTGTTTGTTGACTTTCGTCGTATCCGTCACAGATCAAGATGAACTTGCGATGATTTTTCATCTCCCGAATCTGAGGCTCGGTGAACTCAGTCCTTCGTAGCTGCTTAGCAATCATGTCATGCTCTGGTTTCTCGATGGTGGGCAAGTTGATGTGGAGAGGGATACGGCCAGTCTTGCTCTTGTACGACTGCCATAATTCGAATTCGAGTTCACGACTGAATGTCGATTTTCCTGCACCTGAATCACCGAGGAGGAGGAACACCTTTTGTTCACTTGATAGGAACTCTTGGACCTTCTCCATCAGCGGGAACCGTGTGTCATCAGCAACTCGAATGCTAGCTTTGGCTTGAGGTTGGATATAGACCGCATTGCCTCGCTCCTTTGTTCGTTGCTTCTTCAGCAATCGTAGATTGCCTTCAACATCCGGCCTGTTTTGTGCGCGATCGAGTAATGATGGCGACGCAATTCCTGTGGTGGAGACCTTCAGTGGGTAGGCAATTGGTCCGTTCTTTCTGCATGCTCGATACATATCCTGCTTCCTGGCATCTCCAGACGATTCCAGTTCCTGAAGAAGAGATTCAGCAATTGTAGCATGCACTAGTTCAACATAGAGAGGTTCAGTCAGCTCCTCATTAACATCATGACACACCATGGACCTCGCATTCGAAACAGGAACATACATTGCAAATCACCCGCGGGCGATGATGTCAACTGCATCAGGATATTAAGGATCCATTGCTTGACACTCGCCTGCTGTCCCCACATCTCATCATCCTGATATATCTCTCCAAGGAACTCAATTGAACTTCGACGAGTCACCATATCCAACATCGTGTTAGCTGCAATCTCTCCTAGACGTTGACACACTCCCCACTGGAATGCTGCATCGTATCGGCATGGCGCTTCACAGACAAGTTTCTTGAACATGGAAAGTTCTCCGTTTCGAATCAATGTATCTGCCCCTCGTAGTGCCGAATACCAATCGCGTTTGCGATCAAAGCTGAGTCCTTCTTGGAGACACTCCACAAACCCTTGACCGCTCTGGGCAAGCTTGGATACTCCATCGTATGCAGTCTTGGCAACTTCAACAACCTTTGATACTCCTTCAAACCCACGCTGAATATCCTGCAGTCCTTCAAAGAACTTGACGAGATCCAGACTCTTCACGGCGCTCACAAGTCCAGAGACACCTTGGACTACCTTTCCAGTGCGTCGCATTGCTGCTTGCCATGCTGTTTCGTTATCCGGGACACACAGTAGCGCTTGGTACGCATAGGATGCTTGGTATACCAAATATGGGTCCTTGCTTCCTTTCAAGTCACTCAGATACGAAGAGAGTGGTTCGTGAAGTCTCTTACGATCCAGTCCTGTGACCTTTGTATCGGCCATGGCATCCAGCACATGCGATACAGCCAATGTCAATTGATGCATGTGGTGAGATGACTGTTTGTGAGTGTTCCTCAAGCGAGTGCTGACAAGTTCCAGTATCTTGACAAGATCGTCGGCATCGAGGTGACCTGGATCAGCATCTTGTATCAATTGAGCCAGTCCTTCGAGTTGATGAAAGTTTAAGAGGCCAGAGTGGTCGATTCCCGAGTAGAACTCTCTGAGAAGATCATGGAACAGATCCTTGTTGAGCACAGGTGCCAGACACACGACTTCAGTAACAGCCTTGGCATCCTTGATTTCATCTCGTTTGAATGCTCTGATCACTTCTGTAGCCAACACATGGAGGCGTTCCTGTTCGTCGGCATCCTTTTCAGCGATCTGCAACCACTTGCGTACAGCTGGATCCAATACATCGTCGGTGGATCGGGATTGCAACAGGCCGAGGCAGCAAACAAGCTGGCGTGTGTTGTTGAGTCGCTCGTCCGGTTCAGGCAGCTTGAACTGGATTGTAGGTAAAGGCAGATCATCTACGAAGATGTGTGCAGGAAAAGTGGTGACATTGTGCCGCTGTCCGGATTGTTGTGGAGGAGGATCCTGCATTAATCCGCCATCTTGGGTGCTTGCAGTAGGAATTGATACGCTCTGAATACGCTGCGTCGTGCCACCGAGATCGGAAGATCGCGCAAGTCGGCCTGGATCTTGAGCATTCCCTCTATTGCATGGATCGACGGAAGAGTGTGGTGTTTAGTACATGTCAGGCAGCCTGATATGTTCCGACAAATATACACATTACACGAGTCGTCGTTTATCCCGTATGATCCATCCTTGAGATACGATGGCCCTCTACTTACCCCCACTTCTCGGCCTTTTTACAGATTGCCTGCGCCTCATCCCGATATCCTTGTTTCTCCATAAGTTTGCCCAGATCGATGTAAGCTGCTGCCACTCCATCGCGTAGGGATTGGTGTCCAGTGTCCTTGGGATGAGCAGGATACTTTTTGTTAGCGCTCTTTGCCTGAGATAGGGCAACCTCGGTCTCATGGCACAAAACCAGCGCAATGTCCGGATCTGCTGTCCTGTACGCATTCTCCAAGTAAATGTTGCTGAGCTCCAATGCTTGCTGCAACGAGAGAGCGTTCAGATGCGAAGGAACGATATTGCGGAACACCATCGTTTCAAATATCGCTCTTGACTATCACAAATATTGAAAAAAAAAAAAAAAAAAAAAACACCAAAACATTAGGTATTCCCTGCCATCTTTCATTGTGTAATTGGATCCTCAGCAGTGCACACATTTGTGTTGGTTCATACTTTGTGGGGACTGAAGGATCAAGTAGATAGCCACCTCTTCTCCCTGTCTTTTGGTGTTGATGTTCTACTCTGCGATACGATGTATGGGGCGTTAATATTGTTGCATTCGAACAAAACGTTTGTGTATGTATACATATCGTGCTGAGCGTAAGGCGAAGTTGTCTTGCCCCTTACACTCAGCTGATTTCTCGAGCAGTTGTTGATAGTCCTGGCTGTCGTTCGTATCCCAAGCGATGACGGCTACAGAGTAAACGACCAAATATACCATTGTGTAAGTTGAGCCATGGATGTTATGCAGACAACTCTTCTCATTAGAAAGATCAAGTCAGCGATCCTAGAAGGCATGTTTGCTGGTGCATTTGTTCAGTAACATTCCCACCTGCGCCTCGCCGTCTGGTGTAAAACTTCCTGCGTTCTTTGTTGTTATTGTTACGAGCAGCACAGTACTAAGGAACAACGTCCTTCCTAGATTCGAGGAATATCAACCGTACCTATGAGAGTTGTTGTGAAGGTATGTTACTGTGGAGGATGTGAATGTGCGTGCAAGTGCAAAAAGGAGGAGTGAAAGTGAGGCAAAGATTCAAATAGGCCCCTTGATTGGTGCAACCGCAATTCCGCAATTGAATTGGGCTAGATGGTGCCACATTTGAGAGTCCCCCATCTTTTGATACCAGACTTCACTAAACCTCCCAACTTGTGATCAAATGAATCTATGCCATTACAGCCTTTTATTCGCTAGTACGACATTTGACTATGCAGGACCTCCTTCCGTTAGTTGATTTGTGCGTATCTTCATACAAGGAAGGTAGCAACTCTGATGGACCAAGTCTTTCCCTTTGCGTCCTTAGCACCATCCAGGGCTGTCCAGTACATCGGCTGCCCCACTCTGGTTATCCCAATGACTCTGAAATGATCGCAAATAGTCATACATTTCTGTGGGTAGAGCGGTCGCTGCGTGCTCAGTATCCATACGTCCTGCGCATGAGCGAGATAGAGCATCACATCAGCGTCTCCCGATTCGTGAATCTCGATTGTGTCATTTGAGGATTGCTTTGAATCTTCGTTGTCGCCTCGGTAGCCTGCCTGCATAAAGGGTCTTGAAGAGAATGGAGGGCCGCTGCAGGTGTGACAACAGGTCCTGTCAACAGTATTCTCCAGCACCTGTCTTACGGTGTGGGGTGTAGTTTAACAAGTTCAATAGCCTGCTTTCCTGTCATCAATTTCCTCCGCTGTGGTCTATGATGTTGTATCCGTCTTGTAGGGAATCCCCTGGATGCCCCATTTCCTGTACGACGAAGACAAGTGTGCATGAGAACACGAATCAGCCTTCTCAGCAGTGTCGCTCAGTCCGTTTGTTCCGTAGTATTCTCCTGCTTCCACTTTGAGCTGGTATAAGAAGTTCCAGATCGTGTTCGTTCAAGGGTGGCGACAAGAGCGGCAGCTAGTACGGACTGCAGAGGCGAGAGGGAGCAAAAGAGCGAAAAATCTAGTCAGAGATGCATGGGTTTCGTTGTAAACAGAGATGCCCACATATATCAGCTCTGCCCTGAATACCCACCTCTAAACTCCATTAAAAAAACGTTCCCTTGCAGGCTATAGACGGGCCCTCCCCTCTCAGTAT
>Ga0247824_10002136_pt1 | contig 11003 bp, 13 predicted proteins | sample 13C_PalmiticAcid_FD_194412 | JGI IMG/M metagenome (GOLD analysis project Ga0247824, IMG submission 194412) | Soil microbial communities from agricultural site in Penn Yan, New York, United States - 13C_PalmiticAcid_Day48 | ecosystem: Environmental > Terrestrial > Soil > Agricultural land...
CATGGGCCGGTGTCACCGCATTGCCGCCGGAACGAAAGCGACCTATCGGGAAAGGCATGTTCGAAAACCTCACAGCTTCCGGCGCCCTGCCCTCGCTGAACGCGCTGCGGGCCTTCGAGGCCATGGCGCGGACCGGCAGCGCCACCCTGGCCGGGGCCGAGCTGAACGTGACCCACAGCGCCGTCAGCCGTCAGGTCAAGGCGCTGGAGGCGCAGATGGGGGTCCGGCTGTTCGAAGGGCCGCGTCACGCCCTGAGCCTGACGCGGGCGGGGCGCGACCTGCTGCCGGGCCTGACCGCCGCCTTCGACGGCCTCGCCGCCGCCGTGGCGCGGGCCCGCAGCGAGGGTCAGGACCTGCATGTCGCCGTCAACGCCAGCCTGTCGGTCAAGTGGCTGATCCCGCGCCTGGCCGACTTCGGGCGGCTGCACCCCGAGATCCGGGTGCATCTGGTCGAACTGGCGCCCCATGCGGTCAGTCGGCGCGGGGCCGACGTGGTGCTGCGCCTGCTGGGCCCCGAGCGGATCGAGACGCTGAAGGCCGAGCGCATCATCCCCAACGCCGTCGGTCCGGTCATCGCGCCGTCTCTGGTCGGGGCTCTGGCGGGCGAGGACCTGCACGCGGCGGTGCTGGACGCCCCGCGTCTGGTGGCCCGCACCCATCTCAGCGGCTGGAAGGACTGGTCGGCGCTGAGCGGGCGTCGCTCGACGGCCGCATCCGAACGCCCGGTGGCCCACCTGCACTTCGTGCTGGACGCGGCCCTGGCCGGTTGGGGCGCGGCGGTCCTGCCCTGGGCCCTGGCGGCCGAGGCCGTGGCCGATGGTCGGCTGCTGGCGCCCTTCGGGTTTCAGGCCGACGGCGGAGCGGTCGCGGCCATCCCCGGCGCGGGCGAGCCGTCACGCGCGCGACGCGCCTTTGTCCGCTGGCTGGTCGATCAGGGCCGCGCCATGCCGACCGCGCCCGCAGACGGATGGACTGCAACCTGAAGCTTTACTGAACACGTCTTTCATCCGACACACGACCGTGGTTCTCTAGGGAGATGCGGCGCCGGGCTTCTTTTTCCTCGGGGCGCCGTGGAGTTTCTGATGTTCATCGCTGTCGTCGCAACCGCGCTAGCGGTTCTGGGCCCGGCCCAGACGACCCGGCTCGTCTCCTACGACGAGGCGGTGCGGTGCGCTGGCCTGACCCAGGCGGCGTCGGAACTGGAGGGCGGCGAAAGCCGCTACGGCCGGAGCCTCTATGACGCCGCCCTCTATTGGTCGCTGGCGGCCATGCAGGCGGCCACCGCCGCTGGACGCAATCCGGACGACGCCGAGCTGGAACAGACCCGCGCCCGCCTGGATTCGGTGAAACGCCTGTCAGCGGGCGAGGCCGAGGCGCGCGCCGTGCTGCAGCGTTGTCGTCAGAAGACTCCGCGCCTGGGCTGAACGCGGCGATGACCGCTTTCCTCGCCATGGAATGGAGAGGAAGGCCCGGTCCACAATTCGCGAATATGCTCAAGTCGAACCCATCCGGCGGCGCTGCGTTTGCTTGTGCGTCTGCAGGATCGCCCTCGCGATCCCGAAGCGGGACGACAAAGGTCTGGGATGTTCGAATTCGGCAGGGATCTGCGACGGTTGTTCGAAAAGGCGCGTGACAGCGACGATCTCGGCTGGCTGGAGCTGATCGGAGTCGGTCTGGTCGAGGCGGAGGCCCGCCAACAGTCCGTGGAAGCCGGCCGCGTCTCCTGCGCCCGCCCCCACGACGCCAGCTTGCGCGCCTCGGCCCTGTGGCGCGAGCACGCCCGTCGCAGCGGTGCGGCGAGCAGCCTTGAGCGCGCCGAGGCGGCCGCCCGCGACGCCGCCCGCCACGCCCATAACGACGACCAGACCATTCGCGCCACGCTGGAACTGGCTCAAAGCGGGATGCTGGCCTTCGACCTTTGCGGCGAGCCGGGGCGGCTGGACGCCGTCCTGACCCTGCTGGCCGCCCTGCCGACCGCGCGCCGAAGCGACACCGCCGCCGCGGTCGCCGCCCTGCACGCCCGGCTGCGGGCGCGGCAAGCCTCGCTGTCCGGCCAGAGCGACGCGCTTCAGGAGGCCGCCTTGTTGCTGGACGGCGCCCTGCGCGGGCTGAAGGGACAGCAGCGCCCGATCGAGGACGACCTGCGCCTGGACCGGGCCGGCCTGCTGCTCGAGGCCGGGCTGGCGGCGCATGATCCGGGTTTGCTGGACCAGGCCGGCGGCGACCTGCGGGCCCTGGTCGAGGCCGCCGCGCCTGAACAACGCCCCCTCAGCCGCGCCCGAGCCCTGGCCCTGTGCGCGGCGGGCATGGCCGCCCTGGCCGCCATCGCCGACGAAATGCCCGCTCGCGATCAGGCCCAGGCCCTGTTCGACGCCGCCGCCGACCAGTTCACCCCCGATCACAGCCCGCTGGACTGGGCTGCCATCCAGGTGCTGCGCGCCGAACGCGAGGCCCTGCCCCTGCTGGCTCTGGTCCAGGCCGAAGCCCTGACCGAGGGCGGCGGCCTGATCCTGGGCGCCCTGGCCCACGAACGGCGCGTGGCCCAGGAGACGTCACGCGCCGGCTCGGTCGGCGATCTGACCGCCCTGCTGGAGATCGAGGCCGGACTGCGTCGACGCCTGGTGCGTCCTGCCGTGGTTTCGACGCCGCTGGACTGGGCCGCCGATCAGATCGGCATGGCGCGAATCGCCCTGGCCCGCGCCCGCTGGACCGGTCAGGCCCCTCGCGAATTGGGTCTGATGCTGACGGAAGCCGCCGCCACGGCGCGCGAATACGGCGCCCCGGTTCTGGCCCAGCGCGCCGAGCGTCTGGCCCGGGCGCCGGAAACCGCCTGAGCCCTTACGCCGCAGCGGCCTTGACCCGGCCCCATTGGGCGCCTAGCTGACGGGCTTCTCTGAAAGGCCCCTTACCGTGACCGATCAAACCACTGTCGACGCCGCCGCCGATCCCGTCCACGCCTTCATCGCCCAGACCGTGGCCGAGCATGACGTGGTCCTGTTCATGAAGGGCACGCCGGATTCGCCGCGCTGCGGCTTCTCCTCGCTGGCGGTGCAGATCCTCGATCACGTGGGCGCCCCCTTCGTCGGCGTCGACGTGCTTCAGGACGAGGCCCTGCGCGACGGCATCAAGAGCTTCACCGACTGGCCGACCATCCCGCAGCTCTATGTGAAGGGCGAGTTCGTCGGCGGATCGGACATCGTCCGCGAAATGTTCCAGGCCGGCGAACTGCAGGCCCTGATGACCGAGAAGGGCGTCGCCCTCGGCGAGGCTTAAGCCCGGATGGCCCGGCCGCAACTGACCCCGCGCGAGGACCGCGAGGTCTTCGTCGTCCCGCTGGACGTGCGGCCGGAACACATCGACGAGAACAACCACGTCAACAACGTGGTCTATGTCGGCTGGCTGCAGGACGTCGGCACGGCCCACTGGAACGCGCGCTTCGACGAGGAGACCCGGGCGAAGTGGTCCTGGGTCGCCCTGCGGCACGAGATCGACTACCTGCGCGCCATCGCGCCGGGGGCGACCGGCGTGACCGCCCGCACCTGGGTCGGCGAACCGCAAGGCCCGCGCTTCAACCGTTATGTCCGTATCGAGGATAGCGAAGGCCGGGTCTGCGCCCAGGGGCTCTCGGAGTGGTGCCTGGTCGACGCCGCCACCCTGCGCCCCGCCCGCATCCCCGCGGAAATGCTGGGGCCGTTTTCGGCCTAGCCTCTTCCTTCTCCCCTCGAGGGAGAAGGTGGCAGGCGAAGCCTGACGGATGAGGGGTGTGTGCGCCTCGTATCCGATAGAGACTTCGCCGCCTGAGTGACGTAAGCGGTCGTCGCGCCGACACCCCTCATCCGGCCCTAACGGGCCACCTTCTCCCTCAAGGGGAGAAGGGCTTTTCCCTACAAGCTGACGGGATTCAGCACGCGCACGTGCTGGCCGGTGTTCAGGCCCAGCTCGGCGTAGGTCCAGCTGACGGCGACGCCTTCGCGGACGATGGCCTTGCACAGGTCAGGCGCGCGGCGGATCAGGCTGAGTTCGGCCGGGTCCGTATCCTTGATCCTGACCTCGAAGCTGGACGCCTCGGTGCAGCCGTTGGAGCCGACCACGACGGTCAGGCGCTGGCCGTCGAAGTCGACCTTGCGGACGGCTTCCAGGGCTTCGGCCTGGACCACGGCCTGGTTGTTGATGTTGACCTTCCGCTCCTCGCCATCGCTCGAATAGATGACGCAGCCGCCCAGCAGCGGCAGCAGGGCGACGGTCGCGACGACGGCCAGACGCATCAGTTCGACTCGGTCGAGTTCGAGTGGATGACGCGGGTGGTCGGCTTGTCGCTGGCGATGATGATGCAGCCCGAGAGCATGGGCGCGGCGATGGCGGCGACGGCGAGAGCGATGACGATACGGCGCATAGGTGTTCCCCTTCTTTGCTGGCCGGAAACTGCCAGCGTCGCCGTTCCAGATCACGTGAATAATCGGAAAGGCGGGACTTGAACGGAACCGCCACAGTCATAGCTACTGTGGCCGCCTCCCCGGGACATCATCGAAAGATCATTGCATGAGCCTGCTGTTCACCCCGCGCGCCGTCGGGCCGCTGACGCTGAAGAACCGCATCGTCATCGCCCCCATGTGCCAGTATTCGGCCGTGGACGGCGTGCCCCAGCCCTGGCACGCCCAGCATGTCGCCCGCCTGGCCCTGTCGGGCGCCGGACTGGTGGTGATAGAGGCCACGGGCGTCGAGGCGGCGGGCCGCATCTCATGGGCCGACACAGGCCTGTGGAACGACGAACAGGAAGCCGCCTTCGCCCGGATCATCCGCGACATCCGCACCTATTCGGACACGCCGATCGGCGTCCAGCTAGCCCATGCGGGGCGCAAGGCCTCGACCAATCCGCCGTGGATCGACCGGGGCGGCCCCGCCCCCGCCGACAAGGCCTGGGAGACGTTTTCGGCATCCAGCCAGCCCTTCAAGGACGACTGGCACACGCCGACGGCCCTGGATCAGGCCGGCATGGACCGGGTGGTCGAGGCCTTCGTCGATTCGGCCAGGCGCGCCGACCGCGCCGGGTTCGATCTGGTCGAATTGCACGCCGCCCACGGCTATCTGCTGACCCAGTTCCTGTCGCCGCTGTCCAATGAACGGACGGATGAATACGGCGGCTCGCTGGAGAACCGGATGCGCTTCCCCCTGCGGGTGGCCCAGGCCCTGCGCGACGCCTGGCCCCGCACCAAGGCCCTGGGCGTGCGCTTCAACGGCTCGGACTGGACCGAGGGCGGCATCACGCCCGACGAGGCCGCCGTCTTCGGCCAGGCCCTGCACGCCATGGGCTACGACTATCTGCACCTGACCAGCGGCGGCAATGTCGCCACGGCCCGCATCCCCGGCGCCGAGCCCGGCTATCAGGTCGCCTTCGCCGAGACGGTCAAGGCGGCGGTCCCCGAGGCCAATGTCATGGCGGTCGGCATGATCATCACCCCGCAACAGGCCGAAGCCCTGCTGGCCGAGGGCAAGACCGACCTGATCGCGGTCGCCCGCGCCGTGCTGGACGACCCCAACTGGGGCCACCACGCCGCCGTGGCCTTGGGTCAGCCGGAGGCCCTGCCCGTCCAGTACGAACGAGCGGGCGCCGCCCACTGGCCTGGCTATGCGGCGGCGCGGACCCCGGCGGGCTGAGCCTCGCCGGACGGCGGCGTCGCCACCACGGCGGCGCCGTTGGTCAGGGCGTCGGCTTCGGGCTGGGGACGGCCCAGCAGATAGCCCTGGACCTCGTTGCAGCCCTGGGCGCGCAGGAAGGCCAGCTGTTCAGCCGTCTCCACGCCTTCGGCCAGCACGGGGATCGACAGGCTTTCACCGATGGTCAGGACGGCGCGGATGATGGCCTGGGACTGAGGCTCGGCGCCGTCCAGTTCGGTCATGAAGGACCGGTCCAGCTTGATCTTGTCGAAGGGGAAGGCCCGCAGGGTCGACAGCGAGGAATAGCCGGTGCCGAAGTCGTCCATGGCGATGGTGACGCCCAGGGCCTTCAGTTGCCGCAGCACATGGGTGGTCCGCTCCATGTCGCTGATCATGGCCGTCTCGGTGATCTCCAGCTCCAGACGCGTGGCGTCCAGACCCGTCTCCTGCAGGACCTGTTGCACCAGACGCGGCAGGTCCACATGGCCCAGTTGCACCGGGGACAGGTTGACGGCGATCTTGTGCGGCTCGGGCCAGGCGGCGGCCTGCCTGCAGGCCTGACGCAGCACCCATTCGCCGATCGGCAGGATCAGCCCGGTCTCTTCCGCCACCGGAATGAAGTCGGCCGGCGAGATGTAGCGGCCGTCCTCGTCCTTCCAGCGCAGCAGGACCTCATAACCCGTCGCCTTGCCGGTCTGGACCGAGGCCTGGACCTGATAGTGCAGCTCGAAGCGCTGGTTATCGATGGCCTCGCGCAGGGCCTGGGTGACCCGGCGGCGCGCACGAACCGCCTGATCCATGTCCGCCTCGTAGAAGCAGATGTCCTGGGTCAGCGAGGCCTTGGCGCGATACATGGCCAGGTCGGCGTTATTGATCAGGGTCGACAGGTCGTCGGCGTCCTCGGGCCACAGGGAGACGCCGATGCTGGCGCCGCACGACAGGTCGGCGTGTTCGATGGTCACCGGACGGATGACGGCGGCGCGCAGGCGACGGGCCACGGCCTCGGCCTCGGCGCGCGACGACACCGGCGCCATGGCGACGAACTCGTCCCCGCCCTGACGGGCGATGAACTCGCCCTCATGCAGGACCTCGCGCAGGTGGTCCGAGATACGGCACAGCAGCTGGTCGCCGACCGCGTGGCCATAGAGGTCGTTGACCTCCTTGAAGCGGTTCAGATCCAGAGCGAAGAGGGCCAGGGTCTCGCCCGGCCTGATGGTGGCGGTCTGGCGCGTGAGGCGCTCCAGGAAGGAGGCGCGGTTCGGCAAGCCGGTCAGGCTGTCGTTGCGGGCCAGGTGGGCGATGCGACGTTCCTGGGCCTGGCGCGCACGCAGGTCGCGCACGGCGTAGATCATGACCTCGCCCTCGCTGCCGTGGTCGCGCTTGGCCGCCAGTTCGATCGGCAGGACCTCGCCCGCCTCGTTCGTCAGCGACGACTGCACCATGTCCCCGTCGGTCAGGCGCGCGACATCCTCGGCCCAGCGCGACAGCTTCTGGCCCAGCAGGGCCTCGCGTTCGACGCCCACCAGCTGCAACAGGGCGCTGTTGACGCCGACGATGACGCCGTCGCGTTCGACCGCCATGCCGTCCACGCCGCCCTCGATCAGGTGCTGCAGGCGGACTTCGGCCTGGCTGCGCGACTGGGCGTCCAGGACATAGCTGGCGGCGCCGGCGCCCAGGACCAGCAGACCCACGCCCGCCACGCCGATGGCGAGGGCCTGCTTGGCGTCGTCGCCCGTCAGGACGCCGTCCAGCGGCGCGAAGGGCAGAACGGTCATGGCCGACATGGCCGTGAAATGCAGGACGACGATGCCCAGGACCAGCAGAAGAACCGCCAATCCGCCGCCGCGCGCCGTGGTGGACAGCTTCTCGACCTTGAAGGCGGCGGCGCCGAACAGCAGGGAGCCGGCCACGGCCACGGCCACATAGGGGCCGGACCACTGGATCACGGCGTCGACCGCGAAAGCCGCCATGCCGATGAAATGCATCCCCGCCACCGTCAGACCGAACAGAAGGCCGCCGGCCAGGGCCGCCCCCTTGAACCGCTGCGAGGCCGTCAGCAGGGCCGCGCCGCTGCCGCAGATCGCCACCAGCAGCGACAGGCCGGTCAGGCCCGGCTCATAGGTGACCTGGACGCCGGGTTCATAGGCGATCATGGCGACGAAGTGGGTGCACCAGACCGTGGCGCCGCCGGCGACCGAGCCCAGGAAGACCCAGGCGGCGCGCGTACCGGTCCGCGTACTGCGAACCCGCTTCAGCAAGCTTACTGTGATCCAGCTGCCCAGAACGCAGATCAGGGCGGCCAGGGCGACCAGCGCCAGATTATGGGCGTTGGCCAGGCAGTCGACGATACGCATGAAAACCGAACGGAGAATGCGACAGGGGGGATCAGGCCCTTACCCGTCCATTCCTTAATCCGCGGTCGTCCGACATGACTAACAAAGCCTTGCCGAAGATCAGGAGGCCCCGTTGGCGGCGCTGTCCTGCGGCATCATGTAGGGATTGTTGACCGAAACCTCGGCGCCCGGCTCCAGCCCCAGCTCCTCGAACGACCACTGCAGCTGGACCCCGTCCGAACGAACATCCGAACAGCGGTCCTCGTCCACGCGGCGCAGGGTGATGACCGCGCTGTCGCCTGTGTGGGTGATGAAGGGCTGGACGTCCGCCTTGCTGGTGCAACCGTTCGAGCTGACCCGGAAAAGCGCGGTGTCGTGCGTGAAGGCGGCCGCGTGGACGGGCTCCAGCTGTCCCGGCATGCCGGCGGTCGACACCCGGGGATCGCCGGTCAGGGCGCAGCCCGCGACCATAAGGGCGGCGGCGGCGACGCAGAGGGCGGTGGTTCGTCTCATCGGGACCTTCCGGAGCGGAGCCTCTCCGCCGGGGCAGAATGCGCTGCTTCCTTCCGTAAGGGAACAGCGCAGGCTGAATAAGAAAGAAGCCCCGGTTTTCACCGGGGCTTCCATCAACTCTATCGTCGATCGCCTGAAATCAGGACGAGTAGTATTCGACGACCAGGTTCGGTTCCATCTTGACCGGGTACGGCACGTCCGACAGTTCCGGCACGCGCACGTAGCGGACCGAGAAACCACGGTCGCCCTGTTCCAGGTAGTCAGGCACGTCGCGTTCCGACGACTGCTGGGCTTCGAGCACCAGAGCCATGTTGCGCGACTTTTCCTTGACCTCGATGACCTGGCCCGGCTTGACGCGGTACGAACCGATGTCGACCTTCTTGCCGTCGACGGTCACGTGGCCGTGGCTGACGAACTGGCGAGCGGCCCAGACGGTCGGGACGAACTTGGCGCGGTAGACGATGGCGTCCAGGCGCGATTCCAGCAGACCGATCAGGTTTTCCGAGGTGTTGCCCTTGCGGCGGCCGGCTTCGGCGTAGATGGCCGAGAATTGCTTCTCGGTGATGTTGCCGTAGTAGCCCTTGAGCTTCTGCTTGGCCTTCAGCTGCAGGCCGAAGTCCGAAACCTTCGACTTACGACGCTGGCCGTGCTGGCCCGGGCCGTACGAACGCTTGTTGACCGGCGACTTGGCGCGGCCCCACAGGTTTTCACCCATGGCGCGGTCGATTTTGTACTTGGCGCTATGGCGCTTCGACATAGATCACTCTTCATGCTGATGCGGCCCGGCCCCTCCCCGATTGGAGCGGCGATCTCAACGGCGGTCCACGCATCGTCCGTAGTCAGTTCGCGCCTCGGGCCGAAACCCGATGCGAGAAGGGCGGGCTTATGAAGGCCCGCCCCCCCGGAGTCAAGCTGCGCGGGCGTTTCAGCCCTTGGCGGCTTCGTACAGTTCGTTGACCTTGTTCCAGTTCACCACCGACCAGAAGGCCTTGAGGTAGTCGACGCGGCGGTTCTGGTACTTGAGGTAATAGGCGTGCTCCCAGACGTCGGCGGCCAGCAGGACAGCGCCCTTCTCGTCGGCCACGTCCATCAGCGGGTTGTCCTGGTTCGGGGTCGAGGTGACCTTCAGCTTGCCGTCCTGGAGGATCAGCCAGGCCCAGCCCGAACCGAACTGACCGGCGCCGGCGGCGTCGAAGTCAGCCTTGAACTTGTCCAGACCGCCCAGTTCGGCGTCGATCTTGGCGGCCAGCTCGGCCGAGGGTTCGCCGGCCTGGTCGGCCGGGGCCAGCAGTTCCCAGAACAGGCTGTGGTTCCAGTGGCCGCCGCCGTTGTTGCGCACCGCCTTGGGCAGCTTCGACATCTCGGCGAACATCTCTTCCAGCGACTTGCCCTGCAGCGAGGCGTCGGCGTCCACGGCCTTGTTCAGGTTGTCGACATAGGTCTGGTGGTGCTTGTCGTGGTGGAAGGTCATCGTCTCCTTGTCGATGGCCGGTTCCAGCGCGTCATAGGCGTAGGGCAGCGGGGGCAGGGTGAAGGCCATGGGAGGTTCCTCTTCCGGGTTATGATTCGTCTGGCCCCTATCTAGGGCGGCGCACGAAAGACCCAAGCCTTAACCGCAGCCTTTGTTCAGTTTTTCTTCAAACGCAGGCGGATCGGGAACCGGAGACCCAAAACGTCCGTTTCCCAAGGGTCGTCGTAATCCCTGTCCCCGAGCCTCATCGAAGGAGGACGCCGTGCCTGTTCGCTCCCTCCGTCGGTCCGCTCCCCTGACCGACGCCGAAGCCGAGACCCTGCGGCTGCAGCTGCTGGAGATCATCCCGCGCCTGCGTCGCCATCATCTGCTTGAACTGGCCGACACCCTGCACGACGCCGCCCGCGAGCGCCGCGACGGTGAGCCGCGCCACTTCGACGTGCGGATGTGAGCAGGGCCTCCTCTCCAGCTTCTGGGGAAAAAAAAAGGACCTCCCCCCTCCGAGGCGCACGACGTCAGACGCGCCGACGCCTGCGCGAAACAGGGGCGCCGGATCAGATCCTGGCGCGCGAGCTTCCCGCATTCTCGCTCATCAACCTGGAACGGCTGACGCGCGGCATCGACGCCGGACGAACGGTTCGGCGCTCTCGCTGTACTCTGTGAGGCGGCTTCCGTCGGCCGAAACCGAAAGCCTCAACGCGGTCGTCGAGGTCTCTTCCTCTCCGCTGACCTCAACCACGATCAGAACCTCGTCAGCGCCATCGAGGAAAGCCCCCCTGACGCGACCCGAGCTCTCATAGAAGTCGATCCGGTCAGCCGCGATCACCATCATCGAATCGTTGTCGGGCGTTCCGCAGTCAGCGGGGTTGCTGTTCCATTCTCCGCGGAACGGCTCCGGAATGGTCCGCTCGTCAGATAGCGGGGCAGCGGCGCATGTCGTCAGCGCAACAAACGGAATCAGGGCTTTGAACATTTTCATACGCCCCGATACCCCACCCGCGCTTCACAGGCCAAGCCGCCGCCCCGCTATC
>Ga0247824_10002137_pt1 | contig 11002 bp, 13 predicted proteins | sample 13C_PalmiticAcid_FD_194412 | JGI IMG/M metagenome (GOLD analysis project Ga0247824, IMG submission 194412) | Soil microbial communities from agricultural site in Penn Yan, New York, United States - 13C_PalmiticAcid_Day48 | ecosystem: Environmental > Terrestrial > Soil > Agricultural land...
CCTCTCCGGCAGGTGCCAGTCGTATCCCACCGTCGCCAGGGTCCGACATGACTATCCAGCCGTCAGATTGGAGCACTTTATCCGTCTCTGAACGGTCAGAGTACAACTGATCGAGGCGCGACTGAGCTTTGGCGATTCCCCATGGAAATCTTCTCCCAGCGTGCACAAAGCCCGTAGCAACTACCATCAAGTGTGCAAGAGAACGGAGGGCGTCGATGTTGTCAATGCCTTCGGTCATGGGAACGTGAGCGTAGCGTCGGAGTTTCCAGCCTCTTTTCACTTTGTGCACCACAGCGAATTTGGCTAAGCTGGCAGGCACGATGCTGGTTTCGGCGAAGTCGATGGCAGTGACGTGGTTGGACTCGCCGATGATGAAGTTGTCAGGGAACAGGTCTGACTGACAAAAGATAAGGGCCTCCTGGGCGAGGTTCCGAAAACGGGCGGGGCGGTTCCCTGCCGCAAGAAACTATATGGCCATCTTGTGTTAGAATCACCCTGTGCAGATCTCGAGGAACCGGGGCGATATATGGAAAACAAACCTCGTTGAAGTGGTCCTCCATCTGCTGGACATTTTCGTAGTGCAGGGGAGCACCGGACTCCCAGACAGGATCATACTTGATCGTCTCCCCCGAAATAGCAGCCGGCCGGGTACCAGGGGGAATAGGGATCCGAAAGAGCTCGCTGATGGCGAGGGACACGGCGCGGCTAAGGAGCTCCTCTGCCTGGTCATCCTGAGCCTCCCTGAGGCATTGACCTGCTGTTTTGCCTTGGATGTATTCCATGACAATGTATGTAACGGGGAGGTCCGTCTGGATCATCTGGGCATAAAATACAGCCGGTGCCCGGACTTCAGACCCAAGGTGCCGCAGGCCCTCGTAGGCCATGACCTGGGCACATACCTCGTTCCATTCTACCGAAAAGCCGTACTTGATCCAGAAGGTCGGTGCTTCTGCCGACGGGTAGGCGAAATTGGCGCGTGGCGACCATTCGGAGCAGATGTTGTTGATGAGCTCCTCCGGATCAGGTACTGGGATGCTGGACGGATGGTTACCGACATAGGGGTTTGGGAGTTTCATGGCGGGGCAGAGCTTCGAGGGGCTGCTTGGGTCTGGTACGCGAGGTAGGTCCTCGGACGAGCGTGTTGGATACCACGGGAGGCACGTCGAAGGATGGGTGGGCTGGCGGCGAGCAGCGTGCTGCAAGCGATGGAAACGCCAGCTGGGACTTGCGATGCGACGAATGCGAGATGAACCGTGCCGGCGTGGTTGCACAGTGATCACCGGAATGGGGGTGGGGAGCAGCAGCAGCACCCTGAAGTGAATGCCAAGACCACTTCCCAGGCTTCCTCTACAGGGGCGAGGCGCCGTGTCGTTTAGGGCCCCTGCTTCCTCCCCATGCTGCAGGATGCACAGTGCCTGTTTGCGTGTGACCATTCCCACGTGAGCAGGGCCTTTCTTCCTTCGACTTGGAAACGGATGGTCTGCAATGCGCTGCGTTTGCCCAACATGGATAGCATCAACTGCCTGTTTGCCCTCCTAACTGTTGAACTCATTGCCTTGCACAATTCCCTGCCCGCAATCTCCCAAGACAAGTACAGAAAAGTATGCGGCATCGCCTCCAATTATTCTCATCGCCACGGCTAATACATCCAGATGAACCCCAAAGTATTCCGCCTATCACCAACCATCGCTTGTCCGCAAGCCCTCTGGAAAGCGGCTGGGTGTGGCGCAGGCGTTTGCCGTGGCCGCTGGACATTGGCCACACCTTTACATTTTGATCACCTCTTCGGTGTGGACCGCCTCTGCCTCCTTCTCGTCGGCGGCCCTGGCGCCTCCAGCACCAACAGCGATTGCAGAGCCAGCCGCGCGCCGCATGCAGACGTATTTGCGAAACTTCCTGGCCGCAACCCGGGCCTCGAACTGCGCGGGAGTCGTTTCGTGGTCAGCCCACCGAGGTCTGCTCCAGGGGTAGGCACGGGAGTGTGTGGGGTGCATACCATTTCGTCAATCTCCTCGAGTGTCCTGTCCTTGACCTCGGGCAGGAAGAAGAAGACCCAGAGCCTGCATGTCCAAAATTAGACAAGAGTGTTTCTGGCGCGACGCACATTGAGAAACGCGCTTACGCCGAGATCCAGCACGAGGGTGTCCAGATGTAGCCGTATTTGGGGCCCCAGTTGAGCGATTCAGGGTTGATGAAGTAGGGGGCCGTGAAGGTGGTGAGCCAGGCGGCAAAGAAGCCAACGGCCGTGGCGAAGCCAAAGGTGTAGGACCGCAGGCGCTGCGACGGCAGCTCGCCGCCCGAGATCCACGCGTACGTCGAGATCATGCCCTGGCCAGCGCCAACACGCATCACTGTCAGCAACTTTCACATGATACGACGGGCACATCGGCAACGAGGAAGGCGCTGACATTGTAAGCAAAAATGTACACCACCGACAACCCAACAATCGCCCGCCCCGTCGACTGCGTGCCCGGGTTGACCGTGTACACCACCGCCGTGAGCAGTTGGGCGAGGCCGCACAGTGCGAGGCCGGTGACGAGGAAGACGCGGCGCCGGCCAAAGTGGGTGATGACGGAGCTGTTGATAAGAATAGCAACGACGCCGACCGAGATCAGGATGCACGAGTTCTCAAAGGCGTTGCCGATCCCGGCCATTTGGAAGAAGTAGGTGCCATATGCTGCGCGTGTGTCAGTGGTGCCATTGCCACGGAGAGAGATGCACGGACACGGCGGCGAGGCGAGGGAGGGTGGGTAGGTTGAGACTCAAAAATGCAGTTGGTTCGAAGAGTGCGCCGCCAACTCACCAATCATGTACATGGCCCCTGACGCGCCCTGCACGGTAAGCGCGCAGGTGGCCAGGATGGTCCTGCGGCGGTCGATGGGGTTTCGAAACACGTCCCAGACGGCGACGCTTTTCTCGGCCTGCAGCTCGCGCTCCAGCGCCGCCTGGATCTCGCGCATTTCGCGGTCCACCTCGGCGTCTGGGCCGGGGCGGTGCCACCGAAGCGCGCGGCGCGCCTGCTCGGACTTCCCGTGCTGGGCCAACCAGCGCGGCGAGTCGGGCACGAACAGGAGGCCCACCGACATGACGGCAGGGATAATGAAGATGAGCCCCAGCGGGATCAGGTAGGCGTTTCGCCCGTCGATTTTGGCCGTGAAGTTGTCGACGACGGTGCCGACGAGGCTGCCCACCGACGTCCACACCTGAAACGCCGAGATCATCAGGCCGCGGTATCGGGCCGGCGAGCACTCCTGGATGTACAGCTGCGCGAACGTCATGAACATGCCGTTGGCCAGCCCGAGCAGCAGCCGCCCGGCGTACAGGCCGCCGATGTTGGTCGTCGCCATCATGATCACGTTGGACACAACGCACAGCAGGCTGGCCGCCCAAATGGTCATTCTCCGGGAGAGCACGGCCGCAATGGGGCCAGCCATGGACGAGCTGAGAAAGGCCCCCAGCGTCATGAGTGACGAGATCAGCTGCTGGCGCTCCGTCGAGATGTTCCAGCCGCCGGGGAGGCTGGGGTCCTCGTAGCCAAAGACCTGTGTGAGAAGAGGGTGTCATTACTTTTGGATGCCCGGGCAGGTGGGGAGTCAAGGGCAATAGTGGATGGGGCACGGGGACTTGCCCTGAGGAAGCCAACCATAGCTTGCATGCCGCCGATGAGGCCAAAGTCGATGCCATACTGGAACGGACAGAGGGACATGAGCGTGCAGGCGGCAAGACATTTCCAGTGCTGCCGGATGGTGTACTTATCCTCGGTGACGGTCTCGGCCGTGGCCACTGGTTCCTTCTTTTCGTCCGCCATCGTGGGCGTCTGGGGCGTGATGCGACGATGGCTAAGCAGGAGCAGGAAAAGGGAGATGGATGGAAGGTTCTTTTAGGAGTGGTAGCAATTACTGGGATATTTGCCACGCAATGATGCGGTACACGGCGACCGTCCCCAGCGCATTGGAGCTGGAGATCCCGCCTTCATGTTTCGTCATCTTCTCCACGCCAGGCTGTATTTATGTGGCAATATCCCGTATTGCTCCCCTCAACCCCAACTCAACCTCCCCCAATGCCATGCACGCCCTCAACTACCGCATGCAGAGGGACTCGCTTTCCGGCTCAGCTGCCAACAGCAAGAGGACGCGCTCGTCAGCCTGGACGCCCTGGGATCACACTAACACGCCCAGGTGAAGCAGGTCACGGACGGAGGAGAGGACGTCAGCGCTGCACATGGGCCAAGAACGGGCATGGTTCCATGCATTATTCCCATGCACCGAACATGGTGTGGCTGTCAATCAGAAGTCTGGTTCGTCCATGCAGCCCAGAGCATGCCAGGGGGGCTTTTGCCCGCCAATATGTGGCGGCGGTTGGGGTCACATCGTTCCGACGAGAGGCGGCCCAACGGCGTCGCGAGCGCCGCCCAGCCCATGTTTCACCGAATAAAAGTTAATAAATTGCGAAAGAGGAGAACTGCCGGTCTTTAGCCAGCCAGGACACGATCCGACATTGGACGTGGTGTCCGGTTGAGAGGTCAGGGGCAACACTCCCCGCATCTTGGGAGTATATGGGGAAGCATGAAAAGGGGCAACGTGCTACTTGGGCGTTGTACTTGAGTTGGGCAAATGGAAATCAGCAGCAGACAAAGACATTAACACTTTCGCCGCCTTCTTCCTTGTCGTTCCACGCATTCTGCAGGAGGCCCGGACAGCCGCGCACCCCGGTGTAGTACCACAACGCGTTTGCTGCAGCACCTGGCACAGCGTCGAAAACCACACCCAACCGCCTGGCTGTGTTTTTGGAGAACTGGGACTCACGAACGAACGGCCGGCACCCTTAATCCGAGCAGCGACGGCCAGAGTTGTGGTCGCACCACGTGGGATCCCCGCTCCGTGTCCCCTCCCCCGCCCCGAGCGCCGGGATTTAAATCTGATGCCGAGACCCAGCCCCGGACGGCAGCGGACGATCATCCTCTGTCCTTGTTTGCTATCTCCGAACACACCAACGACGGCCTTTTCCGTCCATCTTATTGACCAAGTCGTCAGGGGGTGAAGCCCTTGTCCCAAAGCTGCCCGGTTGTCACACGATATCTTTTCAGATTATTAGACCTCACGGAGTCACGGGCCAAGCCAGCATCGGGCTTATCGGTCTGACTGGTTGTTTTGCGCCTCTGTTCACTGTTGCCTCCCAACTGTCTCTGAGCGGAACTCAGGACAATGCTTTCTGAACGACTGTTAGACCAAAGTCTCGCCCTGGTCAGGCTACAGTCGGCCATTGTCGACGCAGGACTCCTCAATGTCTTCATCGCGCTGGTGGCCGTGCTGGCTACCGTGATTGCAGCCGACTACGCACACATGCTGTATCTCAGGTCAAGGATGCCGCCAGGACCTTTTCCGCTGCCCATCATCGGGAACACATTTTCGCTGCCAGACAACAAGCCTTGGATTTACTTTGAAGAGCTGTCTCAAAAATACAAGACACCACTCATCACATTTTGGATTGGACGGTCAGTAATTGCCCCTGAGTCGCCCACCCCTGAACCCCCAACTGACTTGCTGCAGAAACCCAACCGTTTGGATCAACGACGCTTGGTGCGCGCACGAGATGTTTGAGAAGAAGGCGCAGATCTACGCATCCCGGCCGCGCATGGTCGTCTTCGGCGAGCTCGGGTCGGGGCAGTCCAACCTGGTCACTATGCGGATCCGCAACCAGCAGGAGCGCGACCACTGGCGCATCCATCGCAAGTTGATGCACATCGGCGTTGGGGTGCAGTCGGTGCGAGGGTACCGGGACATCCAGAACAACGAGAGCAAGATCGTGGCGTACGACTTCTTGCGCGAGCCCAAGGAGTATGTCAAACACCTGGAGAGGTATGCGACGAGTGTTGTGTCCATCATTGCGTTTGGCCGCCGCGTGGCGAGCTACAGCGACCCCATTATCACCGAGGTGATTGCCCTGATGCAGTTGGCTGCGGATTTGAACGTGCCGGGGAAGTCGTTTCCGATGTTGCTCGAGACGTTTCCGTGTAGGTTGTGTCTGACAACCCGTTCTAATACCCCTAACACCGCTGACACTCCTCAGTCCTCGCTCGATTTCCGCGGTCCATGCCTTGGTTCAAGGGGCTCGGCAGCCGCGGTCAAAAAGGCGGGCACTACTTTTTCTATACCCTCGCCGAGGAGGCCCTCCAACAATACGAGCAAAAGTCACCTTCAGAGAAAGCCTCCATGCCAACCCCCTACGTCAAGACGCTCTTCGAAGAGTCCGCCAAATACAACCTCCCCGTTGCCGAACTCTCCGGGCTGACGGGCAATCTCTTCGGCGCGGGTGCTGACACCTCCTCGAGCACGCTCGTCACCTTCGTCCTCGCCTGCTGCGCCTTCCCCGAAGCGATGAAGAAAGCCCAGGCCGAGATCGACCGGGTCGTCGGCCCGAACCGGTCCCCCCACTGGGATGACTCGCCCAACCTACCCTACATCAACGCCTTCGTCAAAGAAGTCCTCCGCTGGCGCAGCGTGGCCATCATCGGCGGGCAGCCGCACTCCCCCACGCAGGACGACACCTACAACGGCTGGCTCATCCCGGCCGGCACCTGGGTACAGGGCAACGTCTGGGCGATCCACCACCACGCGCGTGAGTTCCCAGACCCGGACTGCTTCCACCCGGACCGCTACCTCGCCGGCGACGAGCACTGGCGGCCGTTCCCCGGCGACAGGGGGTACATGACCTTTGGGTGGGGGCGGCGGGTGTGCAGCGGGCAGGCGCTGGCGGAGCAGGGGACGTGGGTGACGGTGGCGCGGCTGCTGTGGGGGTTCGACATCCGCAAGGCGCGGGATCCGCGGACGGGGCGGGAGGTGGACGTGGACATTTTTGCGTTCACCAACGGGCTGAATATGCGGCCGCAGCCGTTTCCGTGCGAGATTGTGCCGCGCAGCGCGGAGATTCGGGAGGCGATCCTGCGCGAGGGCGAGCAGGCGCTTGCCGATCTCAAGGTGCATGACGGCGAGAGCCAGTACCGGATGAGCACGTTTTACCAGAAGCAGAAGAGGCAGCTGGCAGAGGAGCCAGTCATTGATGAGCACGGGAACGTGCAGTTTGTCAGAGTCAAGGCAGTTTGAGAAGCAAGTCTCTCGCGTGAGCCAGGAAGAGTGGTATTCAAGGTCAAGAGCAGGCTAGAATTCAGGAAAACCAAGTAGATGGTTGTTTTGAACTCTGCTGTTTTTAATAGCACAATGAGGAAAACTGGGCGAGGAAGCCGAGTTGAAATATCCGTACTGTGTGGTGTGCAACCTTGGTGTGCTCGAAACCTGTCCCCGCGTCTGAGAAACAATAGCCAACGCCATGCATATGGAGGGTAACCACCAGCTTGGTTTCAACAAGAATCACACATGAACTTTTCCTCACTTGGCAATGTTTGTCCGCCAAAGTCATTACCCGGAATTCATGGCCTCAGCCGCCCCGTCCTTCGACCCTGTGGCGATATCTGTGAGCCCTGTGACCCGTAAGCCCGGTTGAACCGACCTTGTACCCAGTACTTTTGACATTTGGGAGCCAAATGCCGCTGTTGTTGGGCAGGGGATATCCGACGTCGTTCATGACAAGAGGGATGCCGAGGGGTTGTTGTTGATGTTGGAGCAACCCTAACCCTGACATGACCCCCTTTTCGGAAAACGGCTTCCACTTCTCACGCCCGAGCGCTTTGCTTGGGTTTGCGGACGCGTGACCACCTCAGCGCGTCGAGTTCTGGGTGCGGGGGAGCCGCAGGCTGACCTTGTTCCCCGCACCATTTGAGCAGTGTCAGATCCGGCAGATGGGGGCGACGAGATGGGCTGCCCAGCGTCGAGCGGCCCGGAATAGGCTGGGAATAGCCTGATGTTCCGCAGGGGACCATGCGACGTGGAAGGCGTGGGCGAGCCCCGGAACCACGCGATGCGGGCCAGCAATCAACTTCCGGCCCGGGGCGGGTGTGGAGGCACCTGTGTCGTCGCATCACATGGTGGTCTTTAATACCTGTCCCGTCTCCTGGGGACACTGCTTTCTGGCTGTTGTTGACTACACAAATCTTGTATCCTCGTTATTGTCGTCTTTGAAACTCTGGTGTTGAGATCTCATCCACATACTTCTGACCCTTCAACCAGTCTTGCCACCTCTTACCCTCTCAAACAACACACCAACACACGATGTCGGCGCCCAAATCCGGCATCAAGGTGGTCATTGTCGGGGCCGGCTTCGGCGGGCTGACCGCCGCCATCGAGTGCCACCGCCAGGGCCACGACGTGACCATCTACGAAAACTTCCCCGAGCTCAAGACCCTGGGCGACATCATTTCCTTCGGCGCTAATGCAGGTCGCATCTACCACCGGTGGTCCGACGGCGACATCGCGCGGCGGCTGCGGGCGCTGTGCATCGACCTGACCGCCTACGGCTTCCGCATCCACAAATACGACACGGGCGAGGTCGTCTACCACCAGATCACCCCCGAGCAGAACCCCGAGGCGCCCGTGCTCAACGGCCACCGCGGCGAGCTGCACAAGGTCGTCTTCGACTATGCGCGGGAGGAGCTGGGCATCCCGATCCACCTCGGGCAGCCGGTCGAGGAGTACTTTGAGGACGAGGGCCAGGCGGGGATCGTGCTCAAGAGCGGCGAGCGCGTGTATGCCGACTTGGTTATTGGCGCGGACGGCGTGCGGTCTAAGGCGAGGGAGTTGGTGCTGGGATATGTCGACAAGCCGAAGAGCAGCGGGTACGCTGTGTGGCGAGCTTGGTGAGTTTTCCTCGTGCTGGCAGCCGCGGGAGTGGCGGATGTTGACCACCGCGGCAGGTTCTCCAACAAGGACATGATCGCGGACCCGCGCACGCGCGAGTTCTGCGAGAACGGCGACACGTTCAACGGGTGGATCGGGCCCGACGTGCACTTCCTCTTCAGCACCATCAAGGGCGGCAAGGACTGCTGTTGGGTGCTCACGCATCGTGACGAGCACGACATTGACGAGTCGTGGTCGTTCCCCGGCAAGCTCGAGGACGTGTTCAAGGTGCTCGAGGGTTGGGACCCCATCTGCCGGGCCATCGTCGAGAAGACGCCCAGCCTGGTCGACTGGAAGCTGGTGTACCGCGACCCCCTGCCGACGTGGGTAAGCAAGCACGCGCGGATTCTCCTGCTGGGTGATGCGGCGCATCCGTTCCTGCCTACCAGTGCGCAGGGCGCGACCCAGGCGATGGAGGATGGTGTGACGATTGCGGTATGCCTGAAGCGGGCCGGGAAGGCGAACATTCCTGCTGCCGTACGCGTCCATCAGGAGCTTCGGTAAGTGTACCATTTTCCTCGGCATGATTATGGAGGCAGCAGACGGCTAACTCAGGACGAAAGGTACGAGCGTGTGGCGGCGGTGCAGAAGACGGGCGAGACAACAAGAGACCGGTGGCACAAGACGGACTGGGAGAAGGTGGCCAGCGACCCTAAGAGCATCGCGTTCCGGCGCGAGGACTGGATCCACCACCACGATGCCGAGAAGCACGCCAACGAGAACTTTGACGACTTGTTCAAGAAGGTGACACAACCGGAGTTGTTTGAAGATGTTAAGTTGCTGCCCGTGGGGCCGATTCCGGTCGTGGTATGAGCGAGCGGGGAGGATCTGAGGGTTGAGGATGGCGGGAGCTTGAGAGATTAGATTTCCTAGACATTTTGCGAATCTAATTCCGCATCTACCCATTATCATCAAGGCGGAGGCATGGCGATCATGTTGGAAAGAAATTGAGGGGGGAAGGGGTCAGAAACTGGGAAAGGGGGTGATTCGGACAAGTAAACAAACAACCCATTCTACGGAATTTATCTAATTAGGATGCAAGCACACTCTTCTCCGCCAATTGAATGCCCAACAATGTTCCTTCCAGAATAGATCAGATACGCCTAGCCGACACCCCATTAAGAATTCTGCTTCGTCAGCCACCTTTCCAGCTCCCCGACGGTGGCGCACTCGAGGAACAGAGATGCCTTCACCGGGACACCAAGCTCGCCTTGGAGCTTGTCGGCCAGAGTCAGCGACATGAGCGAGTCAACGCCAACATCTGCAAAGGCGGTCTCCGGGCGGAGGTCCTCGGCGTCCAGGCCCGTCTCCTGTGCGATAAGACGCATGCAAGTGGCCACTTGAGGGTGTTGTCCGGATTCTGCCGTGCTGGACTGTTCACCACCCGTCGAAGGTGGCGGCGTGGGGATAGACTGGGCCTCCTTCATGGTGATAGCTGGAGCTGCTTCGACGGGCGGAACCTTTGGCCTTGAAATATCTTCTCCCCGAGCAACATTCGTGGATGGGGCATGCCGGACAGCGCCACCGTTCTTCGCGCCTCCGCCGCTGCGTCGGGCGAACATGACGGGCATCAACGCTCGCGGCACACGCTTGAACTTGATGCCCTCACACAAGCCCACCACTGCCTTCCCCCGCAACAAGTAGAGGTCACCCGCGTACGCGCCGGGCTCTCCATCCACCGGAACCATGCGCACGTAGTTGCGATACTGGACCCCCGCCTCCAAGGTCTCCGCGAGCCGCAGCCGCCGCCAACCGGGCGTGATGAAGAAGAAATCGCGCGCCGGGGCCCCCGCTGCTGCGTCGCCGAACGAGTTCATGACAAGCCCGGCCAGCTGGAAAGTGCCGTCGATCCAGTGCGGCGGCGTGCGCCACGTTCCGTGGCGGTCCGCATCGAGAACCACGTCGGCAGCAGCCTCGAGCGCGGCCGAGTCGAGCGCCGCGCGCCGCATGGCCTGGTAGCGGACATCGTAGTCGACCACGTTGGCGAACAGCTGGTATGTCGCCTGGCGTGAGAGAGCGCTCGCATTGCCTTCGGAGGTCGAGTCCCACAATGTGTCGATGCGGGAGCTGACCAGGTGCGAAGCGGTCTGCCACTCAGAGCGCCAGCCCTGCGCGTCTGGGTAGTACCACACCACGGCCGTGGCGAAGGGGCGGTCTGCCTTGGGGTTGCCGTCGGGGTTGGCTGCCCACAAGCTGACTTGCGTCCGGCCGAG
>Ga0247824_10002138_pt1 | contig 10998 bp, 9 predicted proteins | sample 13C_PalmiticAcid_FD_194412 | JGI IMG/M metagenome (GOLD analysis project Ga0247824, IMG submission 194412) | Soil microbial communities from agricultural site in Penn Yan, New York, United States - 13C_PalmiticAcid_Day48 | ecosystem: Environmental > Terrestrial > Soil > Agricultural land...
ACCATCTCCCGCCTCATCCCCACCCCCCTCCTCAACCTCAGGCTGCCTCAACATAGCCGCACTAACGCAGTCCACAAACCAGCGGTCGCGCTTCGCCAACGCAACATCCTCCTCTGCACCGCAAAACACCAGAACGTCGGGCGTGTAAACGGCGCCGAGCTCCGGCAGCCTGTAAAACTCGTCGCGCAGCGACGGAAGCAGTGTCGTGCGCATGCACAGGAACTCTTCCTGACTGGATGCGCCGCGCAGAAAGCCGCCGCCGGGAGAGAGCGGGGAGGCCATGTTGAGGATGGCGACGCGGGCGTGGCGGTTAGTGAGGTCGAGGTGGGTGTTGTTGTTCGGGTTGGGGGTGGGGGTGCATTCGGAGAACATGGTGGCCGTGGTTGGGTGGTTGGAAATGCGGAGAAGGGAGTGTGCGGCTGTGAGCGTGTCGGTGACACGAAGCGTGATGCGCGGGCCGGGGCCGGTTGGTGGAGGTTGCAAGCTGGGTGGTAGCTGGTCGGGGGTAATGAGCTTGGAACTGGCGAGGCCCTCGCGTGCGCGCGGATAGGCGGACAGCAGGGATGGGATGACCTTATTGAGGGTCAATTTGGCTTTCTTTGCACGTGCATCTCTGCGGAATGCCGCTGGCGGCTGGCCGTATGACGGCTTTGTCCTTCCCATGCTGTCGTGCCGTTCAGTCGAGCATTATGGCGAGTAAAGCTGTGTCTCGAGTTGAGCGTGACGTCTGTGGGTGTGACGACAAGCCGAGTGGGGAACGTAAATTACGCCTGCATGCTGCTCGTACTGTCATCAATATGGAGACCATCTGAGGGTCTAGGGAGGAGTCGTGTAACTATGTATTTAACGTCCGAAGTCCATCGTACAGTTCCCATTTACGGCAACCGCTTCACCCAGTCTGCTCGACGCATTCAATGAAACAGCGTTCTTTTACACCTGTTCCCTTGTGGCCTACTACAACTGTGTTTGTTACCCACCGCAGGTCAATCGAACTGGAAAACCCCCCTGGCGAGGTACATGCAACCACATCCATATCAATAACGAATCATCAGAATGCTTGATGTTACACTCACGGAAGCCGAAAGGCCTTGATCACAGATAATTCCACGTTTTGCTGTAACTGTCGTAGCTTGGTTGAGCCTGCGCGTAAATTCAAGGTCCTGCCTTCTAGAATCCCCATTCGTCCAGGAAGCACTGCATAGTCGCCAATCGTTTCTCAACATCACCTTCGGCTCCGGAGGATTCACTACCACACAACTTAGCGAGCGCGTTAGTGGCCACCGCGAGCATCTTCTTGGCTTTCTGCCAGTGTTCCGTCCGAACCATGCAGCCGGCGCAGTCCAGTAGCAGCGCTATCCACTCCGTGTTGGAGTGCAACATGCCTGCAAGCTCCGTATAGCACATGGCGACATGTTCCGCAGAGTCCAACACCCAGCCGAGCTCACCCAGATCCTCCTTGGAAGAGCCTCTGACCCTCCCCATGTCAGGGACGTGTGTGCGGACAAACAACGCGGCACGCTGGAAGGCCCTTCAAGAATGGATATTCTCCAGATACCGGGCGAAACAACGCGGGTGCTGTAAATACCCAGACATGACGGACATTAAAGTAGCATGCGCCCTACGATTTGTCACACCAGACTATCAAGACATACCCGTTGTTCGGTCACACCATCCACATTCATCACAACCACCGGGGAGCTTCTAGTTTGTTCGAGATTTTTACCGTATTCACCCATGGAGGCAGGGGGATTAAATACAGGAGCGCGGGAAAAAACAAGTCGGCGTCTTGTTGTACAGTATCCTCCCATGCTGAACACTGAGACCTCTAAAACAGAAAATCCGGCGCCAGCGCTATCTTTTAAGCACTCTCTAATTGCTTTGGAACATCCACAGCGCTGCCACTCGACTAAAACCCAATGCCTCGAATCTCAGCCTCTACCCGGGCCTTGTGGGCCGTTTCTCTTTCTCTGCCCTTCACAGGAGGAGGAGGAATCCTCATCAATATGTTGTCATGGGTGTAGCCTGCAACTCGCGCGGCTGATTCAGCGGCGCGCTCGAGCTTTCGGCTGGAGAGGTTTGTTGTCCTACGCATGATGTTTGTCAGCACCGGCCCTTTGGGGAGACAAAATGAGGAATGCAAAGAGTGTGAGAAGTACCTGGCATCTTGGTGCCCTTGATGGGGTGGGACTTGGGTGTGTTTGCTCATGTCGAAAGCCGGGTTTGAAGGCCAAGTGGAAGTTCGACGCAGACAATCAATTGAGCTTGCACAAATATCACCGAGGTTATCAGTTCCTGCAGAGCCAGCACAGGGGAGAATAAGATGCAATATCCCATATTTATATTCGATTCTTTGGAGGTGGGAAGTTGAAGACGATCGTCAGCAACACGGCACATGAGACAATTTGCGAAAGGTTGACGCGTGATACTCCGAGGGAGGACACTTTTCTCCCCCCAGCATATTCTCTTGGTTCGCCTTGCAGCGTAGTGATAACAAATGTGGCAACGGTTTTAAGAAAAGCTGCTGGCCCCAGGTAACCGAGCACGAAAACGTGGCTGGTACGTGTTTGAAAAGTTGACGATCCCCGCTGGTCCGTTGCTGACCCGTTCGGCAACTCAAAAACGTTTCTTTACAATTACGACTCTAGGAGTGCCAATTGAGCACCAGAATCTCTCAACTCCTTTTTTGGTAGCCTCTGACGAACAAAGTGTACGCTCCACCTTTCGGGATATTCTGCCTGGCCCCGCACGTGTCACAGGAATATTGGGCAATCAGTTCTGGTTTCCACCCGGTTGCTTGATTAAATTGCCACAGGCAGCGGAGGGGAAGGATTCTGAAACACAACTTTGAAAGCGAGCAAGAGCCTCGCTTAAAGGGCCCAACGAGGCTCTGGGAGCTCCGCCGCAAAAGGACATGGGAGAACCGACGCTAGATGCCAGACCACAAGGTAATGAAGGTATATACTTTAGAGGGATTCAGCATCGATTCTCCAGGGAGCCAAGCTCAGACATCTCAAGATCTTCTTCCTTTCCTGAGTATGCGGCAGCGTTAGTTTGTGATCAGTTCACGAGCGCCGGTATCTATCAACTCAGTGAGCCTGTCAGCCTTCCAAGACGCCCTACCTTAGTCTCCGTCAGGGCAGTCAAAATGACTGGATCTAATTTGTTGTTGCCTGTTAGCGTCGAGCTCTCTCTTGATTTTGCAGCCCTAACAGGCAAGCCCTCCGCCACGCCGCCACGCCCAACATGACACTGTTAGATGAGAAAATGAACCCCAGCCCTGCCGTGTCATGCACCACTGGAGGCGTATGCAAGAGAGGGTACCACGTTCGCAACAGCCATTGGCTCCTTAGAAAGTGCTCTGCATCGCCCCCTGGCTTACCGAGAAAAGTTGCGATCAAACTGCTTAGCGAAGGCCCATGCGTGAAGGGGGGAAGCCTACCAAAAGTGTCCTCGCTCCTGCAAGCGTAGCTAGCAGTACTTTCATATTTAGGATGCTGGGATCCTACTCGCCAGCCGCTGAGATGCGTCTCCCGGAGGTACCTCCTTCCTGTCAGGACACTCTTTTACCCCCCTCCCCCCAACCCATTTTTTTTCCCCGTTTGGTACTTTATCTAGTTGCTAATGGCGGACACTCTCAACCTGCGCAATCCCGGCTGTAATAAACGCCCACGACAGGGCGATTACGATTTTGGCGCCGGCCTTGACAACACGTCAGAGACGCCAAAGACCTTTCCGGTCGACAGCATCACCCCCAATCTTACGCTGTTGAACTCGTACGGCGACGCGCCATCGGCTGATCCGCCCCAGTCGGACTCACTCTCCAACTATATCATGGACGGCGACGGGACTATGCATGTCTCCTGGGACATCGATCTTCAGTATGACTTGTTCCCGCTCGATACCGACACAGCGCCGGCGGACAACCACCCATACGATCCTAGCCGCGACGTCGATCACGCTCACTACGCGCACAGCAACCCCCCAGTGGGTTTAGCGACACCCGGAGTGGCCATCGGCTCCAGCGACAGCCACTTGTGGGTGTTCCGGGGGACGACGGAGTCTTCGGACCCGTCCTTTGGGACTTCTGCCCTTCCAGGGGGCACGCCGTTGTCTCAGCCGAGTGTGGCAAAGAACAGTGGTGACCCTCCCCTCCAACAACCACGAGCACCGAGAGAAGGCCCCAGCGAACAGGAATGGGAGGAGCGCCGTCCGCTCATCCAGTTCCTCTACGCGCCAGACAAGCCCAATCTCAACCTGACTCTCCAGGAGCTGATGCAGGTTATGGAGAAGGCTGGCTTTCTCAAAGGGTGCGTCAGCCCACCATGTCCTCGTGGTAAACCCTTGCTGACCCACATGCCAGGGCGACAAGGAACATGTACAACAACCGGTTTGCCAAATGGGACATTGTCAAGAACGAGAGCAACGCTCAGAGGCGAAAACGAGCCCAACGCCAGGTCGGCGCCAGCATGAAAGCCAAGGTCACGTTCAAGGGCATGCTGGACAACATCCGGGCTATCTGCGAGGCGAGCATCGCCGAGAGGCGAAGCGACATCTGGGCGCTGGACGACGAGTTTCGCATCATCGACGACGACTGGGAAGGCGCCTACGGCTCGGCCGCGGCGTTGGTCGTGGAGTTGTCCAAGAACCCGGACTCGCCGGCCGGGTGGGAGACGATCCGCGACGAGGTCGCGCCCATGGTCCGGGCCCTCAACTACTTCTCTCTGCCCACCATCCTCATCATCGCCTTCAGGATGTGCAAGCTGGAGAATTCCAGGGTGCGCAGCAAGACGGCGGGGGACTTTTTGCGGGGGTGCTGCGACCTCGCGCGCGCCGAGGCGGCCGCGTCCACCCGCCACGCGCCGCTCGCCAAGCTGCTCCAGGGCCTGTACGACGTCTCCCAAAGCGACATGGACTGCCTCGCCGACATGCTCGAGCTCACCATTCCCTGCTACATCCAGCTCGTCAACACGTACGGGACGCCCGAGAGCGCCTCGGCCCTGTCCCTAGTCGCCTTTTACAACGTCGTGCTCGGCTCGGGCCCGCTCTGGCTCGAGAGCACGCTCGCCAAGATCCAGCGCCTCCTCAAACGGGCCGAGGCCAAAAAGGGCGAGGACGATAGGGCGACCATTGAGATCATGGGCCTGGCCCTCTTCGTCCTGCAGCAGACGGACCAGGTGAAGACGCTGCAGCGGCTGTCGTCCCAGATGCGCATCCGCATCACACGCCGGATGCGGAGGGACTTCCCGGACGAGCAGGAGCGCATGTACTTTGTCAACCGGCTGCTCGATGGCATCCATCTCGAGATCCGGCTCGCGCGCGACGACGACGTGGACGAGGACACCAAAGGACTCGTCGCTGACCTGGAGAAACAGTACCGGGAACTCCAGGAGGAGTATGGCAAGGAGGAGGACGGCTATGGTAAGATTCTCGAGCTGGAGCTGGAGGACGTTCGAGCTAAGTTGCAAGGGACTTCCCTCTGAGGTTTCGTTGAATTCGCTCGTGTCCTGGAAATGAGTTTACGTGTCCCTCTGGTAGTAGCTTTATGTCCCGCACATTGGATACGAGCCGAAGGCAGGATTATTTTTAACCAGCTTCTGTTCGTTGATGTCTTTGTGGATCAATTATATATGTTCTTGGGAGGGAGGGGGGTTGCAAAGGGGGAAGGCGCCAGAGTCTCCTAGCTTTATCCTTTATAATTAAAAGTCAAGTGAGCAATTGCTCGTTCTCCTTCTGCATTGATTGCCCCAGCTCACCAATTGGTCGCCCTGATTGTGTCTTGCTCGCCCAGCACACCCACGCTGACACACTAAAAGATTACGACCTACTAGAGACTTCGGGTCTCGACTGGTGAGGGATATTCGGTTTTCATCAGCTTTTTTCTTTCGTTTGCGATGGAGTTCTCCAATCCCGCTGCAATCCGCCAGGCTTTCGAGCACCAAGAGCAGCGGATCGTGACTCTCGAGGCGCAACTCGCCTCCCTCCGTGCTGCAGGACAGCGATCCCGGCCGAGCCTCCCTAACCCTCGGAAGTTTACTGGCGTACGGTATGACACCTGGCTCCCGCTTGTCAGGACGAAGCTCGACATCGACGGCGAAGCTCTTGGCGGCTCTGTTAAGGCTCATTTCTAGCACGGATTCGCTTCCTCATTTCCATACAAAGTTCGAGCGCACACTTTTCGAGGCTCGAGCTCTCGATTGGCCGGACTCGCCAAAGATTTGAACACTCAGGGCTGGGCTAAACGAGCACCTCAGAAAAAGAAGCTGGACGTTCAGCTTATCGTACCTGCAACGTACAACGACTTTGTGCGCTCTCTTCACCAACTGTCGGGTGGTTATGCAAAGTCCACTGGTTTCGTCCCTATAGCCGCCTCAGACTATGAGAACAAGATGGATATCGGAGCTATATGGACAATAACTATACCGCCAAGAGGCCTCGACTAGAGTTTTATCCCAACGATCGAAAGTAGCGATGACGATGAGGACTAATCCTTGGGCTCTGACTGGGTGGGTTGATGGATGGATTCCTAGGATGGGAAGGAGGAATTAGAAGCCTCAAGGACGAGTCTTCTTTAGAGGGAGGGAATATAAGGGATACGGCACCTCTACTGGCAATACTAGCGTTCGCTATCTTGGCCGCGTCAACCCGAACACTAAGGAGCTAAGCTGGCCGGGCTCCGGTATCTCTTTCACCTTTACGGGCACCTCTACCACCATCGGCATCGCCTCCGTCAGCAGCACTAATAGCGTAGACCTCGTTATCGACGGCGGCGCTCCCGTCGTCATCACCAGCTTCGGCTCCAGCATCACTACGCCCTGCCGGTGTATGTCAGGGCACCCACACGGTAACGCTGCGCAACCAGTTTTGGCCCCTTCTGAGCAGACACAGAACTTTTATCTGCAAAAAGCGCACCTACAGGCAAGCATCCATCCGAATCCTCTAAAAACCAATTTCGTTCTTTCTCAGATGTCCTAAACCACCCTTCGCACTTTCCATCCATCCATCAGTCATAAAACCCTTCTACATATACACACCCACCACTCTTATCACTCCCACACACAAGTGGCAACAAGGTTAGGTAAAAGAGATCAGAGCTCCTTATGCGCCTTCTCCTTCGCCTTGGCCTGCGCCTCGTCGGCCTTCTTCTTGGCCGCGTCGCCTCCGATGCGCAGCTGCGTCGCGACCCAGTCCCATCCGCCGAGCACGTTCTCCCTGACCTTAGCAAAGAGAGTCTCGGTGGGCGTCGTCGTGCCGTACTTGAAGTAGGTGTGCTGCCTGCGCGCCGCCGCCCGCAGCTCGTTGAGCGTCGACCCCTGCGGCGCCGGGACACCGTAGCTGTCCAGGTAGGCCTTGAGCTCGCTCTCGCTCCACGTCTCAAAGACGTTGGCCTTGGCCGTGTCGGTGGCGCGCGTGAGATACGAGGTGGCCGAGGCGTACGAGTCGCCGCCGGCGGAAGAGGCAGAGGCGTAGGCCGACTGGGCGGCCGCGACCAACTCGTCGCGGGTCGCACCGGTCTTGTCAGAGGCCTTCTTGGCGGCGGCGTTGCCGCTCGAGGCGAGGTAGCTGCGCAGGTTCTCGAGGCTCAGATCGTCCCAGGTCCAGGCGGTCCAGCCTGAGGCAGCCTTGTGAGCGTTCTTGCGCACGAGGGCGCGGAGTTCGTTGGTCTTGGTGCCTTGGGGGACGGGCTAGGAACCGTTGTTAGTATGGGTGGAAGACATGGGCTGTGATGAGATGACATACCACTCCGCGAGCGTCCAGGTAACCCTTCAAGCGGCTGTCGGACCAGGTGTTCACAGCCTTGTCAAAGGCATCTTGAGCAGCCTGGGTGGCAGTATCAGTAGCCTTAGCCGCAGCGGAACCAATGTTGGATGTAGCAGCGCCGAAGGCGGAGGCAGCAGTGCCGGCGACGGTGTCACCCATGATCTCGGCACGGTGCTTGCGAACAAGTGCGCGCAGCTGGTTGAGCTTGGTGCCTTGGGGAACTGTCCTTGTGTTAGTGACAAACCCTCTCATCGTTCGTAATGATCTAAACATACCATTGATGCTGTTCTTGTCGCAGAATTCCTTGAGCTGAGACTCGCTCCACGAATCGATGAGCTTGTCAGTCAGAGCAGAATATGCGTCCTGGGCGGCCTTCTTGGAGCTCTCGGTTTGCTCCTGCATGCGCAGGTAGGCGAGACGAGAGTTGCGGCGAACAGAGGCGATAAGTTTATCACGCTATCAATAGGGTTAGCAATCATGTGAGACAGCTTGCTGGGGGTAGCAACATACTGTAGTCGGCTGAGGCGCGGGGAATCCATGAGTGTCGAGCCACTCCTTCAGGTCGGACTCTGCAGTCACAGTCAGATACGGCCCTCGTCGTTTCAGATCGGGATGTACCCACCACTCCAGGTCTCATACAGCCAGTTGCCGGGATACGTTGCGGCCTCTCCGGCCTTTTGAGCAATGGTCTCGTAGTTCTCGCGAGCCTTCTGGAGGAGAGTATCGCGCTTGCGGGGTTGCGGAACAGGGATGCCATGGCGATCACAGAAAGCCTTGAGCTGGCTGTCGGTCCAGGTGTCCAGAATCCAGTCCTTGATGTTGATCCACCCGTTTTGGGCCTTGTCTTCCGACTCGTACCAAGAGTTCTTGACACGGGTGATGAGAGAGTCCCGAGTCTCCTCGGCTGACTCCTTGCTCTCAACGCCCTTTTGCTTGAGGTAGCCGGTGAGCTTTTCCGTGTCCCAGGACTGATAAGGCTCAACGACGTTCGCATCCCAGTTCTTCTGCACGAGCTTCTCGAGATCCTTGCGGTCGGCCGGGGTCGGGTAGGGGACGTCGTGGTCGGAGAGCCAACGCTCAAGCTCGGTCTCGTGCCACTTGTTGTATGCTGTGTGATGTGACGTCAGCTCATACTCTTCGTGGGATTGGAAATAAACATACCGGCATTAGAGAACCAGGAGCTGGCAACAGCAGCGTTGGCTAGGGCCAACGCGAGGAACGTTTTAGCGATCCTCATGGCAACGTCTGTCTGCTCGCTTGGTCAACGTTAGGTGGTGTTGATGACAGCTTTTTTGGTGTTGGTTTGAGGTGCCAGCTCTGGGGTATCAAATCTGTGCGAAACAGAATAAATGAAGGAAACGGAGGGGTTGCGGTTTTGTGAGCTGGGTGTTGTGCGAGGCAGGGTGGGCAAGCTGTTGCGGGTGGCGGGTCATGGACGTCACTGCTGCCCGGTTTGGCCAACGGTTCTTGGTTTGGTTGACCACCGCTGCCACCGCCCGTTCCAAACTTAAAAGGACAAACGGCGCCAGTGCCGTGTCTCGGCCGTGGCTGCCTGCACACCAGAAAGTTGTGGAAGCTCTGGGGATGAAGCTCCGGCTGTGTGACGTAATGCAAGTCGTTGAGGTGGAAGGAGCTCTGCAAACACAACCACGGTTGCTGCAGGGCTCCCTCCCGCGATTGGCCGCATTGAAGCTGCAAGTGGAGGTGGTTGCCCTTGTCGATCGAGACATACATCATCGTTTGCGACGAGTTGCAGCATGGCATCATGACAGGCAGTGCTTTCACCAGCACTGTGACGTCATGACAGCGGAAAGGGTTAGGGTTATTGCACCTTCGCACTTACACGAGCGCGATGAATTGGGGTGAGACCGTGAGATGGCCTCGAAACAACACGAATGCATGTGAAAGACGATCTGTAGGGTCTTGGCTCTCCAGGGGATACGCGATCTTCCGGGGCGAGCTGGTATTACACATGCATACACTACACAGTTACTTGGACCGCAGATGATTCTTGACACTATTCCATAAGGTAAGGGTTGGGAGTTGTGGTCTCGAAACCCTAGCTCACAGGCAGACCTGGTCAGGCAGTAAAACAAAACAAAACCTCTGTGCTCCATTCCTCGCGATTGCCCTCAGTATCTTCAACTTTTTGCCCGAAAATAGTGATCATCGAGCAGCAAGTCAAGTCCGGTGCTCGTTGGCAATTTTGTGTCGTCTCGCCAAAAAAAAGAACCACACCAGACGCCGATATCCGTGTATTAGCCTTGTCCATCCCTCCACATATCGTTCTCCATGCTGTTGTTGGTTTCCAACAACCGCTCTGCGGGGATCCAGATAACCCGGATGCCACCTCAACCCAACGCTGGAGCACGATCACAAGGATCCTGACCTAGACTCACTAAGTCAGCCATCGCCATCCAACCAAACAGTTTAGGTAAACACTTACCATACTCACAAACCACCCCCTCCTCCCTGAACTCCCTCATGAGCGCCATTCTCGCCGCCTCAGCCTGGCACCGGAAACTCCCAAACCGAAACTCCAGCAGCACCCGGCTGCGGTCCTCGCTCACGCCGCGATGGACGACCTCGTCGACCTGGTACACCATCTTGGTGTCGAGATACGAGCCCAAGAACCCTTGGTTCACGATCCTCGGCGGCCCGCTGATCAGCAGCACCCGCGACCGGCGCCCGCCCTTGTCGACCTCGGCCGAGCGGACCCTGTTCCACGACACGCGCGCGCGGAGGTGTGGGTTGCGCGGCGTGGCGTAGCCTGTGGCGGCGTAGAGGCCGTAGAACAGCTCTGTGTTGTCAAACAAACCATTAGCAACTCCCTCCCTTTCATAAAACATCTTCGAAACAAAACAAAAGCTGAAGGTCGCTGAGAAAAGTAAGGAGACAGGAACTCACCCGCACCACCCCTCTCAAAAAACACCACCTTCGCCGCGCTAAACACATGCCCCCGCTCCGGCGCCGGCGGGTTAATATGCGTCGCGTACACCCTCCCCACGCCCCTGATGCCCGACAGCAGCTCGTGGGTCGTCAGATCGGGCGCCAGCCCGACCAAAAACAAACTGCAGTTGGCCTCGACGGGGATCGCGGCCGACTGGTTGCGCGCCACGTCCGGGTCGCCGCGGTAGTTGGGCGAGAAGCCCTTGAGAAGCAGGGCGTGCGCCTCGTGCTGGCTCTGCGGGTGGGCCGCCGCACGGCAGTTCATGGGGTGATAGAAGGACGGCGGGGAGG
>Ga0247824_10002139_pt1 | contig 10998 bp, 13 predicted proteins | sample 13C_PalmiticAcid_FD_194412 | JGI IMG/M metagenome (GOLD analysis project Ga0247824, IMG submission 194412) | Soil microbial communities from agricultural site in Penn Yan, New York, United States - 13C_PalmiticAcid_Day48 | ecosystem: Environmental > Terrestrial > Soil > Agricultural land...
AAATAAAGAGAGATATTGCGTTAGTATAGTATACCCCTGCGTGTCTCCATAGCATCCAGCGACCAAAGTAACAACAATAAAAAACATTGAGCAAAAAAAAATGCTGTCAACACGATCCCTTACCCGTCCTTGTCAGCCTCACGCATCATCTCATCAATCTCGTTCTGGCTCAGATTTTCGCCAAGGTTCCTCATGGCACCATGCAGCTCATTGTTAGTGATGAGGCCGTCCTTATCCTTGTCAAAGACGTCAAAAGCTTCTTTCAACTCTTTTTCTGGGTCGGCTTCTTTTGCTTTTCGTTCCATCATTACCAAAAACTCTGGAAAGTCGATTTTGCCGTTGCCATTTGCGTCCACTTGCTTTATCATATCCAGAACCTCGGCCTCGGTAGGATTCTGGCCCAAAGAACGCATGACTGTGGAAAGCTCTTTGGAACTGATGGTGCCATCGCCATCCTTATCAAACAGCAAGAACGCCTCTATTGGGTCAAAACGCGGTGGGTGCATGATAGAGACGGATGCGAGTTTCAATTAGCAAAGTGGCGAGGGGATACTCATTCGACGGAACGGGATTGTAACGCGTCGAGCGTGGTGTAGAGGGTTGTACTGCGCCGCGGAGAACTCAGCACTCGGACACCTGTCGTCATGGAGGGTGTTGTTGTAATTGCATGATGAATAGCGAGCGAGTGGCAGTTACCCTTGTACTCGGCTTTCTTTGCCTCTGTCAAATTCAACTGGTGTTCAGCCATGGTTTGTGTTTGTTGAGGGCTTGCGAGGAGAGAAGGGGAGATGAGTGATGCAGTGTGCGCGAAAAAAGCTTTTTTTTTTTGTTCCTGGTGTTGTTGGTGACGTGGGGGGCAAGTGGCAAACGACACCACCGAGCACAGGATGCATGGGCAGGCGATGTGCAGCATCCAATTGGTCACACAAATTGTGTCACGGGCGTGCTGATGCCATGACTGGACTGGGTAAAGAGAAGTCATAATCCCTTCGAGGAGACCAACTTGCTTCCATCGGTACTGATGCCACCATCGATTGGGCAGGAGTATGCCGTATGAGTGTAGCTGGTCATTGAATTCCGAGGGGTCGCGTATTCTAGTCACGGTAAACAGGTCGCCTCTGGGGGACAAGACAGCGCGGCTATGGGATGCCTCATTAGGACAATGTCGAGCAGTGTTTAAACGCTTTCCAGACAAGTCTATTCCGTTGAAGGGTGTGGATTCCGATGGCAACTGTTTGGTTGCTAGTTGCTCTGGTTGGTCGGTACATGTAGCAGGTCACGGAGAGTTCCTCAAAGGTGCTATCCTCCAAGGCGCTTTTGGATTGAAGCAACGTGGTACCATCGATGGAGCCAGAAATGTACAAGGATAATGGAGTGGTGTACGTCGATAGGAATAGTAATCCCATCCAGATAATTGAAGGGCGATCGCTTTTCTGTTGCCAAGCATATTCCTTCCGTGATCCAGAGGTTCATGACGTAATACAGACAGGGTCGTTGACCCTGTTGTCCAGCTACTTGGCATTCTGTGCAGGGCGTGGGAGAGACAGCGAGAAACAAGTCAGTGATATGCACCGCACAAAGATTCAAGCTCTCATCGTTGTTGTTAGGATGGTGTTGTCCACTGTACCATATCAGTTGTGCCACACCACCCATCTCGATGGAGATAGAACCAGAGGTGGGCCGTAAGAGTCAGCCGCCTGAGCTGCTGCTGTTGGGTTGTCTGACTAGGAGCACTGGTAGTGTAGAATCCTGGACGGCAACCCCGTGGAGTCATGATAAAAGCACGTCGGCGACTTGCCATCTGTTGTTGTAAGAGTCAAACGTGTCTGGCGCTCCAGTCTTCGGACACGTGGGGCAGCGACAGAGATCATGTCGGTCGGGTAGTTGAAGGTAGCCATGGGGGTGGAACGGAGGAAGAGGAAGAGAGGGTGTGGGAGAGTTGGTTGCGTTGAGTGAATTGTTTTTCAGACCTCGGGCCTCGGGTCACATGTTACTCCAAGCCGCCGGTGTCCGTTATCAACGGCTGAACGCGCGCATGGTGGGGCCTCACACTTCTGACTCTTGTCTTGCTGCAGGTCTTCCACCATGACCAGGTCTCCGTCGTTCTCACCGCTACAGCACACTATGACCTCTCTCGGACATCAAGACTTGGCTATCGCGAACAGCGAGCCCATTTTACACACAGAAGACCGCGTAAACACAGATCGCGTGTCGCACAAACAAACCGATGAGGAGGTGTTCCTCATTCCTTCGGCACAAGGAAAAAGACCCCTCGAAGAGGACGAGTCCACTCCTTGTCAAGAGGTATGGTGTCGAGTCTGAGTGTTGTAATTTGCAGCATTGTCTCAAGCAAGGTGGACCTTCTAACACAGGCTTTTCGCTTTGTTTTGTTTTTCTAAAGCATGCCAAGCGTCAGCTGTTGATGCCCAAGGCTTCCGCTCAACCAGCACGCCCGCGATCCAACAAGAACACCACAAGGTACGTGATATGGATCTGACGCGTGGGGATTGGGGATGCCGGACGACCATTGATACACAAAGCTAATAAGCGATTATTTTTTTTTACTGCGTTCAGTCGCGCCCTGAGGGGTAATTCTCTGAACGTCGGGTACAAAGCAAATAAGGTTAACACATGGGTAAGTGTGCTGCAAGTCGATGGGCTCCTATGCATGGTGTTCCGTAGACGCCTTGTTTTTTTTTCAGTCAGGCATTGACCATTCCAAGTTATGCCCTACTATTGTATAGGTCCTCAAGAGTTCAGGCGATCTAGGTGTTCCCAAGGTTCCAAAGCGACCGCTAACGGTGCCCAAGTCACCAAACTTTTCAAAGGGAGCAGGCTCCCCATCACTCTCTGTACGACTCGTTGATTACACGTCGGACAAACACTCGCCTCCCGATTCACAGAAACGCCCTCTGTTGCCATCACTGCTCAACGCATCCATCGATTCAAGCCGTCAGTCGTCAAAGGTTGATGACTCGGACGAAGCTCTACTGCAACAACAACGGAGCAGTATCAAGAAATCCCCTGTTATGACACAGGAAGATCCAGCGTCGGTCACTAAACCTGGTGCTGATGGAACAAGGCACCCCAACCAACAAGATCGTACCAGTGATGCTCCTCGACGCACTCTACCACAACGTGTGCCGCCACAGCGTGCTCGTTCGCAGACACCGAGGCCAACAACGGTTCCAGTGCCGTTCAAGTTTGAGACAGACATCCGAGCAGAGCGTCATATGAGACAGTTTCTCAATGAGCTGGAAGAGTGGAGAGAAATGGAGAAGGAGAATCGGCCCCCTGAGGATCCGGTAGTGTTTACCAAAGAGGCGATTACCAGGAAATCCACTCGAGCCTTCACGCGGCCAGAGTCCTTCCGCTTTCTGACAGAGGACAGAGCGCAACGGCGTCTACTTCTCCGACAAGAGGTGCGGATTCAGGAACAGTTGATGCAAGAAAAGATTGTGAAGGAGGCTGGAGAAGATGAGGTAAAGCAAGCACGTACCTTTTGAGAATCAAATCTCTGACGTGAACGCTGTGAAGGATCATCCAAATGACGAGAGAAAGGCCTAACTTTGTGCGTTTTCTTTGGGCCACTCTTAATAGTTACGAAAGAAACGGCAGTTGACGAAAAAGACAATTGTGAAGAAGGCTCGTGAGGATGAGGTAGGCAAAAACGTCTATTTGAGAATCAAATCCGCGATGTGAATGCTATGGAGGATCATCCATACGATGGGGAAAGGCCTAACTTTGCACGTTTTCGTGGGGTACTCTTAATAGCTACGAAAGAAGCAGGAAGCTACAAAGCCAAGAAAGAAGAAGGAGGCCGCAGAGCAACGAACGCTTGGCCCCGTATCCCACGCCCATCAGTCGCTGTCCTCCACCTGTGATTCAGAGGTCTACACGGTCTCTCACCATCCCTCGTTCCCCAAGCCTTGGAACGAAGAGGCAAACGACAGAAGAATGAGAGGCGTCCGTAGGCAACAACAGCCCTAGCAGTTGGTAGATGGACACCAACACTTTGTTGTCTTCGGTCTTCTTATCCGCCCGGAGATTGGCCCAGTTGCATTCCGTTGCTCAGCATCATTTTCCCAGCAGGCTGACAAACCTGTTAAGCATTGTTTTACCAAATGGCCAAACAATGTTTGTTCAAAAGACTATCCTTGTCCTTAAACTATGTTTGTCCTAATACCTTCGAGGTCGTCTCAATAACAAGAATCCACGGCGAAGAGCAAATTGGATGCAGAATTGGAGTCAAGGGAGGAAGGGTGATGCCAGGTACCCCATTGAGACTGCCGGTCCAGGCAATAACGCAAGAGGGAGGGCAAAAGGTGACAGTTAGGGCTGATAACAGCGTAGGAACCGGTTGATTGCCTCAAGGTCTTGTCTGCCGCGAGGTCGACACGGCCACAGAACGATTGAGTGTGATACTGCAAGTCTGAGAGCAGTGTTGGCGGGAAGACGGGAAAGGGCGAAGCAAAAACAAATGAAGCCGTTTTCCTCCTCCTTAACGAGGCGAAGCAGATGCAAACAGATAGGGGCAACGACGTCTGGACCGTAGAGTCAAAAGAGTGGGACAGAGGAAAGTTTGAGCACAGCACAACAACGTCTGGGTCACCAGAGAGTCTGTCGAAGCGAAGCACATTCAGCGGGGTCAGCAGGCCTCTATCAAAATTCCTTCGCTGTCTCTTTTTCGACTTTTGCCTCTCCTTCCCACTCGCGCAGACATTCATTCCCCACACACCTCACATACACACACACACTCTCTCTATCTGGCCCTTCTCTTATCAAACGCTGTCCATCGGACTTACTGCCAGGTAAGAGATGCTGCATTGTTGCAACGGAAGGTTGGCCGCCCCACTCAGCCTGGATAAAAGCTTGTCGTCCCACAACACAAACATCTATTCAAACAGGGCGATCTTTTGAATCTTCTCTTAGCAGCGGAGCAGCAGGCACCATTGTCAAAGGACACCGCCACAAGCAGAACTCACAGCCTTTCAAGATACAATCCAAACATTCAAGGTAGCAAGCCCTACTATTTTTCCGTTAGGGTAAACAACTACGGGCCTCCCTTCGCTGGTTACTGACGCTTGTCACTTTCAATAGGAGCCATATCCAGGAAGAAAGTGACCAAAGGGCAGCAAGCAAAGTCGCAGTGAGAGACCTTCAGGTACGCATAAGCTTTTCCGGCACAGCATTCTTTATACCATTCAATGACTTTTTAGCAAGGATTGTTTTGATCGGATGTTCATATGCGTCTTTCGCTTCAAAGTAGAGATGTTTTTCGGCGGAATTATTACGTCGCCACGAAACAACCTTTCTCCGCAAAAGACACTCGACCTTGCCAAAGCGTACTTGGAGGTAGCCTTGAAGATCGAAGATAAGGATATTGCACTCGTGCTATGCTATGACACCGAGATTTCGCTATCGCAAGCAAAGAGAGCTGCCAAACACAAGGGGGATCGTGCTGTGATCAAGGAGGCCGCTGTCACCTACATCAACCTAGGAAAGTTCCTAGCGAGCCGAGGTCATTCTAATGAAGCCAAGGTCAGCTACAAGAAAGCTGAGAAACTAGGGTAAGTGGGAAATCGTCCGCTTTGCTGAAGAACCCAGACCCACCAACTTGGAACACCTATCATTGACGTGTATTTACTTACACTCCTGATCTCTTAGAGTGAATGTCCATGATCCAGTCCAACCCACAAGGGTTAGTCATCTCAGAAGTACCTTGGAACCACCCCAAGATACACGACTTTCTACAGAAGCCTCTCAAACGTCAAGCATAGTGAACATTTCCCAAGCTTCAGGTTCAGTGCATAACTCTCTGGACCATAACGAGCAACGTCGCAATGCCGTCGATATACCTGCGGATATCTTTGCTGAGAATGTGCGTCCACCTTCCGTCGAGTACAAACTACCTGGACCAGACGAACGCCTTGTCAACACACATCAATTGGCGGCTTGTCTCTACCTTTTACAAGCTAATCTCTCACCTGACGACATACTGGACCCAACGGTAGACAACTGGTTGCAATCCACGAAGAATGATGCTGACGAACGGGAGCGGCTTACAACAATGGCCACCGAAGTGATAAGAGCATTCAAGAGAGATGAAATCAAGGATGCCAAGGTTGTCTCCGAAGTGGTGTATCTGGCACCTGTCCTCGACGACGAAGCATTCCGAGACCTCCTCTGTGAGTTCTACTCTGGCATTGACCACTCCGGACTACTCAAGGTCCATCAACTCGAAGGCCTCGCTCAGCTGATTCAAAATGTCGACCAAAGTCATCTCAATGCCGATGACCTCGTGAAGATATTGGGACACCTCAGTGAGCGACTGAAAGATACCCATAAACAGGCAACACGCCACGTGTACCAGTTGGTACTCGCTGTGTCATACGTGTTGGATGCCATGGCTGATACCAAGGTCAAAGGTCTGGATCGTGAGAAGCTGCATGAACCCCTCTCGTCGTATCTGGACAAATTGAAAAGCAGTTCCGATCCATACTTTGTGTATCAAGCGGCCTATGCCTTCCAAGCTCTGTTATTAGTGCCTGATAAAGAAACAACATGGCAAGCGTTCATGCGACGCTCGGGAAAAGTCATCCAAGGGGTATCTGGACTGATGAAAGCTGCAAAAGGATTGGATCTCGACAGATGCAAGAAAGAACTGAGCGACATCCAGAAAAACTTGGGAGGAGCATCCAAGGTTGTTGAGATCGTCAAGGGTGTGTACGACGACGCAACCTCATTGGTCGTGAGTGGGAAAAGCTTATGGGATATACTCAAGAAGGGACTCAGTTTTGAGTACCAACGCGATTGGTATTCAGCGCTACGAGCAGCAGATGCCTTGATTCGAGATGGAGATCTGACTACATTCCAGAAACTAGTCTGTGAAGCGCCCTGTCGACTCGATCCGGCATTCCAATGGGGAGTGTGCCAACGCCTCGGAGAGATTGCAGCCAATCCAGTGTTGGATACGGATAATCGTCGCAGTGCAGTTGCATTCCTAGGCGAGATATACAGGAACGATGAGGTGTGGGGCCAGGAAGCGAGCGTCAAAAAATGGATCATCAACATTCTCATGCAATTGACTTCGACTTCTGGAACCGGTTCGCAGCGTAAGTGAGATTGCAGTATTGGCATGACTTGACCACTGGTTCTCTTCAGCTGACATTGAACCATCGAACATCTTTATGCCTTGACCACACAGTTCAAATCGCGGCTGCCGAGTCATTACTGCAAGAATTGCGATCATGTGGAGATGACAACAAACAGAAGATGTATCGATCCTGTCTAGAAAATGGTCCAGTACCCTATCCATTGAAGATCTCACAACCGGAACTGCCAAATCCGTCGTTACTCGACCGCGTCCAGAATAGACCAGCTGTTGAGAGATCTGTCCGCATACTAAGGAGGCAACGCATAAAAGAGCGAGGCAATGCCGTCTACATTCCACCTCAAGCTAAGGCCAGCTTACAAGCTACAGATGATACTCGGTTCCCTTTGATGGAGAAAGTCAAGAGGTTCTTGGACAGCGAACAGAAGGTTTTTCTAGTGATGGGAGACTCTGGTTCTGGCAAATCAACGTTCAACAGGGAGCTTGAATATGAGCTGTGGCAGTCCTACGAAAAGAAGACTGGTCGCATTCCCCTTCACGTCCATTTGCCCGCTATCGATAAGCCTGAACACGACATAATCGCCAAGCAACTACGGAAAGCCGAGTTCACGGAACCTCAAATCCGCGAAATGAAGCATTACCGCAAGTTCATCTTGATCTGCGATGGATACGACGAGACCCAGCAGACACACAATCTGTACATGAGCAACAAATTGAACCTGGAAGGCGAATGGAATGCACAGATGGTAATCAGTTGCCGTACCGAGTATCTCGGGATTGATTATCGCGATCGCTTCCAACCTGGAGACCATAACCGCCAGTCGGACCCATCGTTGTTTCAAGAGGCAGTGCTCACACCGTTTTCAAGCGACCAGGTACAAACCTATATCCGGGACTACGTGAATCTACATCAACCTTTATGGCAATCGAGCGACTACGAGCAAGCATTGGAACTCATTCCAAGTTTGAGAGACCTAGTACGAAACCCTTTCCTGATGACTCTATCGTTGGAAGTACTGCCACGCATGGTCGACCCAGGGCAACATCTTTCCAAGGCACGCTTGACAAGAGTTGGATTATACGACCATTTCGTTGAGCAGTGGCTGGAACGAGGCAAGAGACGAATTGGAGAAAAGGATCTGAGTCCCCAGCTACGGGCAACATTCGAGGGTCTGAGCAATGAGGGATTCACACGCAACGGCATGGGATACCTCAAGATGCTTGCTGCAGCTATCTACAAAGAACAAGATGGTCACCCGATTGTCGAATATTCCCGCCTCGTCGATAAGAAATCATGGAAGGCAGAGTTCTTTAATGGGGACGACAATCAGCTCCTGCGTGAAGCGTGCCCTCTGATAAGGAATGGCAGTCAACACCGATTCCTTCACCGATCACTTTTGGAATACGGAATAGCGCGGGCCATATTTGATCCTCAGAACAGGAGAACGGCGTCAACATTCAAGCCTGCCATGAATCGCCAAGGGAGCTCAGGTTCTATCTTGAGCTTTGAGACTGAAAACAGTGCTGAAGAGCGAGCAGCCCCACTTGAGAAAGAACCAGATCCCAATTCCCCTTTGGTATGGAGAACTTTTGTGAACGATCACTCTCTGCTGCAGTTCCTGGAAGAGCGCGTCCAACAAGAGCCCGTTTTCAAGGGTCAATTGCTCTCCTACATTGAACACTCAAAGAATGACATGAAGTGGCGCATAGCGGCAGCCAATGCCATCACAATTTTGGTCAGAGCAGACATACAATTCATTGGCGCCGACTTGCGAGGCATTCAGATTCCGGGAGCTGATCTAAGCTATGGGGTGTTTGATTCAGCGAAACTACAGAATGCAGATTTGAGAAAAGCCAACCTCCGAGGCGTTTGGATGCGCAAAACGGTTCTGAATGGAGCACGGATGAAAGGAGTACAGTTTGGAGAGTTGCCTTTTCTCACCGAAGGGAGACAAATTCGCTCGTGCGCATACTCATCAGATGGAAGGGCAATCGTTGTCGGTCTATTCGATGGCAATATCACCGTGTACTCAACATCAAACTGGGAAAGAATTCGGACATTGAGTGGTCATCACGATGTGGTGCGGCGTGTTGCTTATTCACCGAGAGGCAACTGGATCGCCTCGGCCAGTAAAGACAGGACAGTACGCCTGTGGGACGCTGAGACAGGATCACAGCTACACGCCTTAACAGACCATGCAGGTTGTGTCCAAGGTGTAGCGTTCTCACCTCAAGGAGACCTGGTTGCCTCTTGCAGCGATGATATGACTGTACGTCTATGGAGTGTGGCCACCGGCGAATGTCAACGTACTTTGCATCACGATGGAGGGGTCCTAAGTGTCGCCTATTCACCGAGTGGCGGTCAAATCGCCTCTGGAAGTGCGGACGCCAAGATATGGCTTTGGAACGTAGAGACAGCAGAGTGCATTCGAATTATGTCCGGTCACAACAGCAGAATTTGGGAGGTTGCATATTCGCCGATGGGAGATAAACTCGTTTCGGCTAGCGACGACTGGAACGTTCATCTCTGGGACGTGGAAACCGGGAACTGCCGCCACGTCTTGAAGGGACATAGCAGTGGTGTTCATAGCGTTGCGTACTCGCCAAAAGGCGATCAAGTTTCCTCTGGAGGACAGGATGGACAAGTAAGACTCTGGGATGTGGATACAGGACAATGTCGCCAAATCTTGACTGGTCATGACAGTGTGATGGTTGTTGCTTACTCACCGACAGGTGACCAGCTCGCCTCTGGAGGTTACGACAAGTCTCTGCGGTTGTGGGATGCTTTGGTCAGTTCGTCTCGTCTTGTATCAAGCGGCCATAGCACAGGTGTCGCAACCATCAAGTGTTCACCTAAAGAGGATCGGATCGCCTCAGGCAGCAGAGACCGAACGATACGCCTCTGGGACGCGGAAACAGGAAACTTATGCCATACCATGAGTGGTCATACCGAAACGGTCTTCAGTGTGGCGTATTCGCCTCTAGGAGACATGATCGCTTCAGGAGGTGGTGACAATTTCGTACGGTTATGGAGTGTGGAGTCTGGACGACATCTGGGTGTTTTAGCTGGACACACCAACTGGGTCAACAGTGTCGCATTCTCGCCTGATGGAAACATGGTTGCCTCTGCCAGTAGCGACAAGACAGTGCGACTTTGGAATATGACGACTGGAGACTGCCAAGGGATCCTACACGGCCACACGAAGGAGGTCTTGAGCGTCGCGTATGCACCTAATGGTAACCAGATCGCCACAAGTAGCAAGGACTCCACGATTCGACTTTGGGACATGGACACTGGAGAGTGTCGGAGGGTATTGGAGGGCCATCACGGATGCGTCAGGTCTGTCATGTACTCGCCTCAAGGAGACCAACTTGCATCTTCAAGTTGTGACTGTACAGTCCGACTATGGGATGTGGTAGCTGAGGAATGCCAACGGATCCTGATTGGCCATACCATGGATGTCCGGAGAGTCGCTTATTCGGCGAACGGTAAGCTGCTGGCCTCTTGCAGCTGGGACAAGACCGTGCGGTTGTGGGACGTTTCTTCAGGAGAGAGTCGAGCAGTGGTTGCACCCTTCCCGGATTCTGTCTGGTGTGTTGCATGGTGCGCATCATCCGATGTCAACTATTTGGTGACAGGTTGCTATGATGGATCTGTTCTCAAGTGGCAGGTCATTGAGGAGGAGGATGAGTGCCGTGTGCAACTGCAATGGAGTGCCTCAAAGGGTGCCCTGAATGTGATAGGCGCATCGATCCATGGAACGCGTGGATTGACTGCGCTCAACCAGCAGCTGCTGAAGCAACGTGGGGCCACTGGCGAGCCGCGCGGCATCTTTAGCGGCTGAAAGGCAAGGACGGAACAGAAAGATGGCAAAGCATTGAAT
>Ga0247824_10002140_pt1 | contig 10995 bp, 13 predicted proteins | sample 13C_PalmiticAcid_FD_194412 | JGI IMG/M metagenome (GOLD analysis project Ga0247824, IMG submission 194412) | Soil microbial communities from agricultural site in Penn Yan, New York, United States - 13C_PalmiticAcid_Day48 | ecosystem: Environmental > Terrestrial > Soil > Agricultural land...
CGGCGTGGACAGGGCTGCATCACATCACACGGGGCCGCGTTTCCTGCCCACATTCCAGAGCCAGCAGCTAAACGGCACGGCCAGGGACACAACCGAGATGTTTCGAGGCAGACCACAAACTCCGGTGTTGGGCTCCACTCTGGAATGCTCGATGATACAGTCGAACGTACGGAGTAGGATGCAGTCAAAATACCATCCATGGAAGAAGAGAGGGACGGGGAATAAATTCGCCGAGGAGAGGGAGCGTGTTACGCAGCATGGCAAATATCCAGGGTGAAGCTCGCAAAGGTTTGATCAGCCAGCGTCCTGTACACTGGTCAAATCTTACAAATTTCTTCCCTTTCCCGCATCGAATGCCCCTCAGAACTATATTCATTAACGTTTAAAACGCTAACTGCCAACTCTATTACACTGCCCTGGTTGGTCACCTCGATGAGGTGCGAGACAACCTTAGTTGAGTTTGTGAGTCGGCCCCGGCAGCCCTCCTCTCGAGGTCAATATACTCTCCTGTGCTAGGCCTTTCGCTGATCCACGCCTTCCTCAAGCTCCTCATCCTTACTTCGGTGACTTGCTTGAATCCTATCGCCCGCTGCACGTCTGAGTGGCCTTGTCCACTGGTGACCGTCTGTCTTGCCTTCCTGGACTTGAATAGCGGCTTGATCCATGGGACGCAGCCGCAGATAATGCCCAACTGGACCTCGACGGGTGTCCATAACCACAGCAGGAAGCCGTACCATGTGACATCGTACGTCTTTAGTAGGACGTAGTTAAGCCAGTAAATGCGGATACAGCCGGCCGAGATGACGATCAAGCCGAAGCTGAAGAGTGCGATAAGGGCGATACGTTGCAAGAGCGGCAGCTTGAGATGGTAGAGGCTTGGTAGCGGAATCACCCATACAAAGAAGTCAAGGATAGGGGTGATGCAAGTATTTGCTAGCAGTAGCGGGGCTTCGTTGATACAGTCTTGCCGGGTTCGTGAAAGGTCCCAGTAGCTCCGGAGGGGGCTGCAATAGATTATAGAGATAGTTAGCAACCTGATATTTCTCGATATTGTGGATAGTGTTCGAGTATCTCGGAGGCTTACCGGCACTCGCTGAAGAGGGCAATAAAAATAGAAAGGTTGGATAGCGTAGTAACCCAGATACCGACGACTTGATGTCCCATTAGCGCCCCTGCCTCTACTGTATATTTCGGACAGACATACTGCTTAAGCGGCGAAACCAAGTGTCTGGTGGTGCAAGGCGTAGGTAGCTAGCCAATATCGATATCTTGGCTAGCGCTGTCGCCGGTATAAACAAGGCCTGGGCGGCAAACGAGACCTGGCGGCCATATAGCAATTTGGCGGGGGTCAAGTCCCAGACATGGATATTCCACCCATACTGGGAGGAGGCGAGGACAATACAAACAGTAAGTCCAACACCAAAGAGCTGCATACACCACAAGGGTGAATTAGCTATCACGATCTAATCCCAAATAGCCATACGAGGAGGACATCCTTACCGTTGCACTGACCATCAGCCAGTCATCCCAACCGACGCTACGCACGATACATGCTCTAACATAAAGACGTAAACCGAGACAGATAGTACTGATCGACACAGCGAGGAGCTCAACGATGATGAGAGCAGGACCCCGAGTCTCTGGGTTGGTGTAATTTGGCGTAGGCCATGAGGCCACGACGTCGGGAGGTGGGTTCCTCATTTGGGCGGAAAGCAGGGCGCGTGGGGGGAGACACGGCTCTTCGAGCGTCACGCGTAGAAAAGTGAACACCCGGCCGAAGCGTTTCGTCAAGATTGTGTTTGGCTGGTTGTGCACTCCGTGTACTGCCCCGGAGTTGAGCAAGCGATGGGAGATAGAGGACGGAATGTGATTCTGGGGGAAAAGGGGCATGTACTTAAACGCGGCGCGTATGTTCACGTTGCGGCCCGTCCAGGTAAGCAACATCGGCACCAGTTCCGCACCGACGCCTGGACTGGACTCGAGCCCGCCTCTTTGTCATTTGATGGGAGAATCACCAAGATCCCGGAACTCTGCCTAGCTTGTTGACAGGTCCAGGCCGGCCCATGCGCCCCACCCGCGCCAAACCTGGGGTTTGGTTTGCCCACGCCTAGGGGCCGTCAGGAACCCAGTGCCTGCTTCCACACGGGGTACCAACACCAACTTGAAGCTGAGGTGGGTGGATCATCCCGAATCGCCGATCCGAGTTCAAGCTGTGCTTGGGTTATCCCAGCAACTCATCTGAATGCCCCGTCACGCGGGGAGCAATGGCCCTCGTCCACGCCACCTCGTACTCTTGGCGCTTAAACCGTGTCTGTTCCAACTTCCAAATTGGAGGCGGTGGCTAAATCTGCGCCACCTCCTGTCTGTGCTTGACCTTGACCCACCGCCCACATCAATTCAGTACACCCCGCCCCGTTGCAAGTACGTAGCAAAGATGCCTCCCCCTGACGGCCCCTTGTCTGTCTTGGAGCCAGCCCGCTCCAGGCCATCCAGAATCTCCTTGTCACGCTCGCCCACAATCGTCGTCACATCCACCTGGGGCGACTTGAGCACTTCGCTCGGCCAGCCTCAGACCGCGATGTCGCTGTCCTCGACCGGGGCGCGGCGAACCTGCGCGTGGACGCAAGATCCCCGGCGCCCCTCGAGAAGAGGAAGCTCGCGCCGAGCCGCTTCTTGTTGTTCATTCGCGGGCCACCGTCAGCGCGATCGTCGACTTGCCCGTGCCAGCCATGCTGAGCCAGTATATCCGGGGAGGCGACGGGAATTATGGGAAGAGTGCGAAAGATATCTCGAGCATGCGCAGCGTGCGGCCGAATGGGCCGGGTTATGTGAGGGTGAGGTAGAGGCAGCGGCGCTTTTGACTCGAGTGTCGGCCTACCTGCATGACCGTGGGAGGTGGAGAGAGAAGGAGCCCGTGGACGAAAGTGCCTACGAGTATCGGAGGAAAGTTTTTTGGCGAGAAGCATCCCGACACGATCTGGAGCATGGCGGAGCTGGCCGCGACATATCATGCCCAGGGGAGGTATAACGAGGCGGAGAAGATGTACGTGGAAGTGCTGGCGCTGCGGCGCGACGTTACTCGGCGAGAAGCATCCTGACACTCTCCACGCCATGCACGACCTTGCCGTTGTCTGGAATAGCCTACAGCCACGTCCTCAAGCGTTGATTATGATGTAGGAGTGTTTCCAGTGGCGGTGTGAGGTGTTAGGCCAAACTCATCCCTCTACCCGGAGATCTTTAAGCGTCTTGGTCTCATGAGAGGCGGGCAGGGAAAAGGATTCTCGTATGAGACGAATGTTTGGGCGCATAGCTCACCATATCAAACCACGATTTCACAGTAGTCGCTAGCTGAAGTTGGGCGACCTGGAGGGGATCTGTTCCTGTCGATTATGAAGCTAGATTACTTACTGTGACAACTTCTGGTTGAGTCTCCTAGTCCCTTCGTGCTCCTGCTTGAGCCCCCTGAAATTGGAGGCTACCAACAGCAGCTCTTCCAGCTTGTTCCTGAGGTTGGCCTCGAGCGTCTCGATCTTGGCGCCCTGCTCCTCGGTCAGGATACGGCGCGACTCGTTTTGCCCCGTCAGCTCCTCGTACATGCCGTTGGACAGGTATACACCGTTATGGACCGCGGTGCTGCTCTCGAGAAGCTGGGTCAAGAAAGTCGCGGACGTTTTCCAGGACACCTTCCTTCACCCGACCGTCCGGCATAACAGAAGAGATTGGCTGTGTAGGCCGGGCTACGGACGGCTGCCACTCGCCGCTCGCGTTGAGAAAGACAGAGGTCTTAGCGGCCATTCTAGAGAGGGCTCGATCAACGACTAGAAGCGTATTCCCTTGTAATTTCAGAGGACGTCTTTAACATTACTTAAAGGCGGTAGAGACAGGAACCTGCTGCGGTCCGCCGAGCTTAAACTCAAGTAGAGAACTCCATACAACGACCGGAAGCTTCCTCCAACGACTAGCACTCGACGTTGGCTGCTTTGGGCCACTGAAGCAGGCGTACGGTCGCCAGGTCGAGGACTTGATGCGTGCGCACATCAACCACGTGAGCAAGCTCGAGTTCCTCTATGCCTTTCGCGAGGCCTTCTTCGCCTCCATTACCGAGAGCAATATTAAGGGCGGCTTCGCAGGGGCTGGCCTTGTGCCGTACGATCCAGAGAGGGTGCTTTCCAAGTTGGATATCAAGCTTCGTACGCCAACACCCCCGACCTCACGGCCTCACACCCCACAACCTTGGGTCTTCCAGACACCCCACAACCCCAGAGAAGCCAACTCACAGTCAACGCTCATCAAGACTCGCATTGCCAACCATCAAAACAGCTCCCCAACTTCGATGTTGGCTGCTGTGGACCAGCTTACTAAGGGTACGATGGCTGTGATGCACCAGGTGGCCCTCCTTCAGGCAGAGGTGTCTTAGTTCCGTAAAGCCAATGAGGCTCTAAGCAAGCGCCGGAGAGCCAAAAAAACACGTGTGCGGCTTGGAGGATCACTTGCTGTACAAGATGCACACGATCTACTAGACCAAAAGGTTGTGGGTAGGGAGGGAGTGCAAGAAAGGCAGCCGGATGGTGGTGTGTGCGGCAAGCCTGGCCATAATGCCCGTACTTGCCAGGAGGTTGCAGAGTCATCTGATTCAGCTGCTTCTGATGTAATTATAGTTAGTTCCTAGTGTTGATAGACTGAAATTGACTACTGTTTGTAGGGTGGTGGAAAGCTATCGGCTCGCTTATATTATCGGCCCGCTTATAAGACACGTTAACTATTAGTTTTTGGTCCTGTTATTTGTAACGCCGGACTTGGTTGATAGTTATCCATCCATCCCCATCCGCCCATGTTCCAAGTCATGATGATCATTCGTTTGCCCCTCCTCCCCCTCAACCCATCCATTCCTGTGTGTATCCCTTATATCATCCCCCGTTCATCCCGAGTCCCTTACCGGCTGGTGTCGACCACGTAGCGGCCCACAATCTTGCCCTCCGCCATCAGCTTGTACACGTCCTGCAGCTGGCTCAGGCCGACTGTCTTGGTAGGCACCTTGACGAGCCCGCGCTCGAAAAAGTCGAGCGCCTCCTGCGTGTCCTGGCGGTTGCCGACGTAGCTGCCCTTGACGGAGATCATGCGGATGACCGTGTCGAAGACGGGCGCCTTGAGGTACGCGCCCGCGGGCAGGCCGATGCATACAACGGACCCGCGGCTGCGCACGTACTCGGTCGCCTACTGGAACGGCTTCTCGGCCACGGCGAGCAGCAGCACCGCGTGCGGGCCCAGCCCGTCAGCCGTCGCGGCCTTCACCTCCCCGACCAGGTCCTTGGCCGTCGTGAAGAGCTTTGAGCTTCAAGCTTCGACCATACATTACTAATTCTTTTTAGAAAGAGATAATAAAAATTACGTACTGCGTACGTAATAAAGAGGTACAGTTCTCGTAGGTCGGGCTTCCGTTGTTTCGCTACACTGCCGTTAGTCTTCCTCGACCATCCCTCGGTCTTCAGCATTCGAGACATTGCGGTATAGGACACCTCGGGACCGAAACGATCGTGGAGGAAATGTATCATCTCGTATCGGAACATATCGGGCCGTTTGGCTAACTAGTTGTTCGAACAAGGCGTCTCTCGCATAAGCGGGGTGATCTTCCGCTGACGGCCGACACGGTTCGAGGGGCTTGTCGTAGTTCCAAATCGTCGTAGTCTCGATTGGATCCTGCGGACCGCGCGCTCGCTGCAACCAACGCTTACGGCGATATTGTTGTTAGGCAACTAGCGAAGTAGCATAGCGCGAATCTGTTCACGTTTGGAGGGAGCGACTTACGGGGCCATCGATATCCTGCAGTGATCTCACGGTTCTGCATGGAAGTCGTCAGCAATCCGAGCCAAGCTGTCTATCTAAGTCATCAGTCACGCCACACTGGCTGTAGCTAGAATGCAATTAAGGCTGAAGAACCGAGCTGCAGCTGTTACAGTACAAGTCCTCGGTTCTCAAGGTTCTCAATAATAGCAAATTAATTCACCAATAGAAGCCTCTAATGTGCCACTTCCCTGCCCCACGTACGCATCCAATACCCTAACTCTAACTACGTCCCTAATCCCGAGCATGATGACGATAGCTGGCGGAAGTACTGAACAAAGCATGGCTGTGCTCAAGTGGAAACGCGGGTGGCGGGTCGGCTTCAAGACTAGCTCTACACGATGACGTCGACGTCATTGACACATGCACGTGAGGGCGTTGAGGGCGTTGGTGCCGTGCCAGTGGTTCTTTGTATCGTGGTCGGTGATGCCGGAGAAGGAGCCGATAGGCTGGCGAAGGCGGTGGTGCGGACCAGGAGGTTGTTGTGCTGCATGCTGGGGTGGGAAATGAGGGAGATGTCGACGGGGGTGTAGGCATCGCGGGAGAGAAGAACGGTTTGGCCGCCGAGATAGCCTTCGCCGCCGCGGAACAAGAGGACTTTGCCAGGAAGGGAGTGCCGGCGCATTAGGGAGGCGGTTGCGAGGCCCGCGGTAAGGGAGGCGGTTGCGAGGCCCGCGGTGAGGGAGGCGGTCGCAATGATGATGTAGCCGCAGGTACGGCCTAGGTTGCGTAGTGCGTCTAGGGGAGTAGAGTTATTATTACGGGATGCTATCATATGTTAGGATTTAGTTACCTTGGTGTGTAGGCCTGATGCTGATGATAACCCCCGCTGTCTCGCCAGTACATCGCCCAGACAGCAATATCCTTTCCACCGAATATTATTCGCCCCATTAAACCGTTAAAGTATGTCGACGTGCATACGTCTTAACCGCCTACACTTCTCAAAAATGGGCTCGTCAGAGAAGAGGAATCGGACATAGAGTCTTGGTGTTCGTTTGCACCCTCGACGGAAATCACCGATCGCAACGGAGCCCATCCGAGCCAAAAACTGCCAACGTACTTTATCAGTGAGTTGTACATACAGTACATATATTTCATCGCTCAAAGGCAACTTTGGACGTTTGGACCCGCATGTCACGGCGGCTCTGCCGTGACCGCTGGGACCCACAGGTGGAGCGCGGCACGCGGTGGAGCCCGCGCCCCTGGGGATGAAAGATCCTGCACCTCGCCGTCGCGAGACCTGTTTGTAGCTCTTCGAGCTACGTCTTGACAATAGAGCCTGCCCGTACCCGACGGAATAGAGCCCAGACTGTAGCTTAGCCGAATGTCACTGTTATCAGACCACCTGCCTGCCCGTCCGTGACAAGTGGTGGCTCTCATGGCCATCGAGGATCAACAACCGATATTTGCCTTTAGTACGAGGTGCTGTATGGAAGTCGAAGTGCTTGATCCAATCCAGGCCGATGGCATTAGTAGTCCAGCCATTGTCGGTAGTTGCGATACGCCAGTTGGCCGGGAGGTCACACTCGGTGTACCAGTTGGCGAGGTGGTACTGCGCGGCCAAGATGATGAACGGAGGGATGGCCCAGCCGAGGGCATTGACTCCCTGGATCACCGTTGCCCACGCGCGGTTGCCAGGCTGGGCCAGCTTTGCCTTGCCACAGCCATCCGAGGTCGTGACTACCATGCCCGCGAAGATAATGCCCATCATGAACCCCACCTCGTCGAAGTTGTAGGTGTCATCGTCCACGATACCGTACTTGGCCTTGACGTTCCGTACGAGGGCAAACCACTCGCCAATGACCTTCGGATCTTCACACTTGGCCCTCTGGTAGTCGTATCTACGTGTCTAACGCGTCCGGAGATCTCGCTGGCGTTTGACGAAGTTGTGTGCCCTGAGCTTGCCGACAGGTAGCGCGTCGCGTACGCGTAGCAGTTGGTTGGCCATGTGACGGGCTGGGCCCTTGGTGGCCTCGGTGACCCTCGGCCTATACTCCTGCCAAGCGCCGCTCGGCCAAGGCGGCGGCGGCAGTTGCTGAACAGCCTGTCGAGCCGCCGCCCACCAGACGCCGGACGTTCAAGGGAGGCGCTACGACGGTTGTGGACCCCCCGGCTGCACGGCCTCCTCCAAAGCGGCGGGCGGCGAAGCCGGCGCTGCCAGCGGTGGCAGAAGTACCGCTGAGGAGGAGCAGACGCATCGCGGCGCTGCCCCGGAAGAATTACAAGGGATGAAGCGCCCCAGAAGATATTATGCGAGAACGAAACTGAAGTAGCTCGAGACCTCAAGACACAAACAGCGTCAAGCCGTGGCCACTTCGGGGCGGATATAACGCCCTGCCTACAGAACAAATGGGCCGCGGGGAGACAGGGGCCACAAGCCGACGGACCTCGGGCTATGGTTGGAAAGCACCGGGTCTGACTCGATACAAATTTGCCGGGCCATTGCAAACGGCGGCTTGCCGCTCAGGGCGAGACTTACCTTGACAAGGCGCAGCAATACAGGGTTCTCATCTTGAACCTAGGTCTCAAAGGAGGTTTGTTTCCCCCATTCTCCAAAAGGTTTCGAGGGTCATAAATAGGTTAGGGATAGTTACGACGCATAGGACGGCTGATACTAGAGTCCCTTCCAGAACATAAGAGGACGAGGTTATCCTTTTGTCGGGCATCGACAACACCCGGTAATAGCTGGGAAAGACACCAAATATTACCGGCATCCGATCCGAAATTTTGTCTTACTAAGTTGGATGGCAAGGAGAAGTGGACAGCATACCGATTCACCAAGAACGTCTACGACACATGGATGCCCAAGCATTTCGAGAACATCTGCTCTGCCATCGATCAGTTGCCGCCAGATTTGAACTTTGATATCCCACCACTTTCCGAGGTGACCGGGCTTTCACAGAATTTGGGCAATTTGATACAGTCAGACGCCAGCTGCGCTTCTGTGCCTGACGAGCAGGGCAGCCAGTCGAGCAATGCCGAGCAGCAAGCCGTCACTCCAGGTACCTCATTCAGTAAGCCGAAGAGGAGGAAAGGATAAGCCCCGGAAGGGCAGTGAGGTATTAGCGAGTAGATAGCATAGGATTCAATTGACTGCCATCTTGATCATGCTCACAACACAGAAAACCGCACTGGCAGTGTCATCCTCATCCTTGCTATGACAACTCCCGAGGAGCACGCCTTGCTCCGCTATCGAGCCCACCCCGCCACTCCGCTGAAAATCCGCGCCTTCCGTAGCTGCCTGACCCCACCCCTCTGCTCTGGCCCGCCGCCCAGCCAACGGGTTCCCCGCCGCCTAGCTAACGGGTTCCCCGCCGGTGCGCAGCGTCTGCTCTGCCATTCCCCGCGCGCCAGCAACTCCAACCGCAGCATCCTCCCTCGCCGCAACAATCTCCAACACCGCAGCGATTCGTAACAAACCGGAGGTACTGCAGCATCGAGGACCTTGGCGCCTCCAACACACCCATGCAGTATGGGCCAGCTGGTCCGAGCGCTCTGGACAACCCCACTTCTAAGCTCCCCGGTCGTTGCCAGGACCCCACCACGGGACTGACCGGTTAGTCCCGCGGTGGGCCCTGAAGAGGTGGATGAGCCTGATAACAGCCGGTCCAAACCGGCAGAAGAGATCAAGGCCATGGGCCAAACCTTTCGTTACCCTCTTGTCGAATCACCAAAGGCGGCAATCCCCCTCCCACCTCGGATCCACGTGACGACGCCATAAGAAGGCTCCTAAATGCTATCTCTCCCGCTCCTCTGGTCTTTCTCTGAGCGCTCCAACCACTGCCCGAGCCTTCGTAGTGCTAAAACTGGCTGCATTGACGCATCACGATAACCACAAATCCCAGCACCCCGCGCCGGCCCTGCAATGCCCCGCAACAACCACGGATGCCCAACACCCCCTTCAACAAAGCATTAGCACGGAATTCTCTGTTTGCTCTCGCCGGTGCCGTCCTCACCTCGGCACCACCACCACATACCATCATACAGTCAGCTATTTTCGCGCGCCCAACGCGGCCAGACCGCACAGCTACTGCCCCTCGCCATCCAATCCCGCGCATGGCCGCCCCTTCCAGACCAGGCACACCATCACGTCCATCGCCGCGTCGGATGGACAACCCCTCCTTCTCCCTCGCCCGGTGCTGCATCCTCGCCTCCCTTTTCACCCGCGGAACCAAGCCGGTCTGTTTAAGCGAGAAAGGCTAGGTCTCGGCACTTCCGTTCCCAGCGGGCTGCAGGCCGAAAGAGAGGCCCATGACAAGATCACGGCCATTGGGCCCCCGTGGATCTCGATGGCCGAGATCGAGGAGGCATCCAAAGACCCGCCCGCGCACGCGTCCGTCCTCGGTGTTTAGCGGCGGGCGGCCCTATACACCACCCCGGATGCCTGGAATCTCATGTATATCCAGTGGAAGCGCCTACGCCGGTTTTTGGCATTCCAGGTCAGCCAACGGAAGAGATACGCCGGCCGCTTCGCCGAATACATACGGCGTACCGAGCACCGCCTCGAGCCCTACTCGCTCCACACCCCCTTCCGCCTCGACGAGGACCATACATACCAGCACAAGATTACGATCTGGATCGAATATCTCGCCTAGGAAACCGCCAGATACAATCAAAATACTGCCTATCTCCGCTCGTACCAGCGCCGCCATGACGACGCCTAGCTCGCTCTCCAGGCTAGGGGCGTCCTGCTACCGGCCGAGACCGAGGAAGACCTCTAGACACTCGGCGGCTTGGGGCTCGAGCTTGAGCATGCCCGGGCTAAGGAAGGACTTAGGCGTGCTGGGGCCGCCCTCGCCGATGCCCAATACCTGGCGGCCGGTACGCCGCGTCGCCGTCCGCGGTCTACAGCCCCAGGCGATGCCGTATCCGTTGCAAAGGCCCGTCTCGTACAAGCAGAGGAAGCCTAGGAAGCCGCCGAGCGCAGGTCCAACGCCATTTCAAAGTTCTAGGGGGAGTAGCGCCCCTTCCGCGATATCCAACTAGCGGCCCGCTATACCGAACCCCTCCTGAACTGGACGGCGGAATAGGTGCCTCTGATCGCCGCGGAGGCGGGAGCGCGACATCCTCCTATAGCCGGGCCCGAGACCGGAGAACCCGTAGCGGTGGCCAAGCCGGGAACCGGCACCCAGAGTCCCGTCCGAAGCCTCAAAC
>Ga0247824_10002141_pt1 | contig 10994 bp, 8 predicted proteins | sample 13C_PalmiticAcid_FD_194412 | JGI IMG/M metagenome (GOLD analysis project Ga0247824, IMG submission 194412) | Soil microbial communities from agricultural site in Penn Yan, New York, United States - 13C_PalmiticAcid_Day48 | ecosystem: Environmental > Terrestrial > Soil > Agricultural land...
CGCGAGGTGGCACCGCGACCCTGATCGCGCAGCGCGATGAGCACATCCGTACGCGACGCGCGCCAGGCTGGCAGCAGGCTGAAGAACACGCCTGTCACCAGAGACAGGCCCGCCGTGACGACGAGGGCGGCGGCATCGATCTCCAGCCCGACGTTCTCGATCGCGATGCCACCGGGCAGTTCGTACGCGGACAGCAGGCTGAACGCGAGCCTCGCGACCAGCAGCCCGGCGACGCCTCCGGCCACGGCGAGCATGACGCTTTCCACCACGAGCAGCCGGGCAATGCCGCCGCGTGTCGCGCCCAGCGCGAGTCTGACGCCGACCTCGCGCCGCCGCGCATTTGCGCGGGCGAGCAGGAGGTTGGCGAGATTCGCGCATCCGATCAGAAGTGTCAGGCCGACCACACCAACGAGGACCGCGACGAAGGTCTTCACGTCTTCGGCGCGTCTGCCGAGTGCGCGGGCGGGCAGCGGCGTCAGCGTGACCGGTTCGGGCTTTTCACCGGGTTCGCGCGGGTGGAGCTGAGCGTACAAAGCCGTCATCGCGGTGGCCGCCTGTTCGGCAGGCACGTCCGCGCGCAGACGCGGAATGACGGTCAGCCAGACGAAACCGCGCGCCGTGAGGGCGTTTACGCGGGCAAAGAACCCCGTCTGCAACTGGTTGTACGTGCCGGCAGGCAGGTAAAGCGGCGGATTGGAAGAAAGGCTGACGCCGCGGAATCCTCGCTCGAGCACGCCAACAATAGTGACCTGGCGTCCGTTGGCTCGGAACGTTCGGCCGACGATCGACGGATCACCGCCGAAGCGCGTACGCCAGTAATCGTAGGTGAGCACCGCCACGATAGGACCGTTCGCGATGTCGTCGGCGGGTTGAATCGTTCTCCCAAGAGCGGCGCCTACGCCGAGTACGTCGAACGTGCCGCCGGTAACGAACGAGTACCGCGGCAGTTCAGCGGCGCCATCGACGACGAAGTTCATTCGGCCGCCGCTCCCGATGGCAGCGACTCCGTCGAACACGTCAGTGCGCTTCGCGTACTCCTCGTAATCCGGGTACGAGCTCGTCCACGACCACACGACGAGGGTTTTCGGTTCTCTGACGTGGACGGGGCGTAGCACCGTCGATTCGGCCAGGGTGAACATTGCGGTGTTCGCACCGATACCGAGCGCGAGCGTCAGAATCGCGGCCAGCGTGAACGCCGGGCTCTTGCGAAGTGCGCGCGCGGAAAGCTTGATGTCTCGAAACAGACTGCGCATCGGCTCCCTCGATTGCTGGTGTGCGAGTTGACGGCGCGGGACGAGCAGTGCGCCCCACTCGCGGGAAAGGCTGGAAAGGCCATCACGAACGGCGTTTGGGAGCGAGACGGCCTTCGGATCGCGCGCCGCGACCGTTCTCACATGCTGAAGGATCTCGACCCCATGCTCGCGTCTGAAGGATGGAGGGTGCGCCCGGAGCAGGAGCGCATAGAGTCGCTCGGCCTGTGTGGGCTTCACGCGCGCACCTTTTTTGCACGCGCGGCGTCGAGCAGGAGCGACAGGCGCGCGGTCTCTGCCTGCAGCACGCGGCGACCGAGCTTCGCGATGCGGTAATACCGCCGGCGCTCATCGTCGAGTTCAGGATCAGGGCGTTCGTCCGCTTCTTCGATCAGTTTCGACTGCAGCAGTCGCTTCAGGGTTCCGTACAACGTCCCCGGGCCCATTCGCGTAGCGCCGCCGGTGAGCCGGCTGACCTCGAGCATGATCCCGTATCCATGGCGCTCCTCGTCCACGAGCGCCAGGAGAATGTGGTGAATCGCCGCCGTCAGCGGCAGGAACTCTCCAGCCTCCGCGTCGTGTTCTGCGCGTTTACTCTGCATCCGCTACGGATATATCACATCCGGATGCACGTTGGACGCAGGTTTTCTCGAAAGGTTGGGCGACGCCGCCGTTGGTCGGGGGGAAGGCTGTGACGAGCGACTTCAGCGGTCGCTGCGCTTGTTCGTGAACGTGACGACTTCGTGGCCGTTCACGATCTCCACCTTGCGCCGCGTCGGTGGTGCGGGTGCACGGCGATCGCCCGCGGTTCCCTTGATCCTGGCGATGTAGTTTCGCGTCTCGCGATACGGAGGGACGCCGTCGTATCTGGCAACGGCTGTGGGCCCGGCATTGTAGGCGGCCAACGCGAGCTCCTCATTGTGTGAGTACTGCACGAGGAGGCTCTTGAGATAGGCCACGCCCCCGCGGATGTTCTGCGCGGGATCGTACGGGTCCCTTACCCCGAGTTCCGCCGCGGTCGCCGGCATCAGCTGCATCAGGCCCATCGCACCCTTCGTCGAGCGGGCGAGTGGATCGAACGCCGACTCTGCCTGGATCACCGCGCGCACGAGGTCTGGTCGCACCTTGTGCTGCTCGGCATACGCGGCGATGAGTGGTTCGAACTCCTGCGCCTTCGGGTTGGCGCCACGCCTGGTGGTGCGGATCTGTGATGCGGTGTTGCGGACCGCATAAGTCACGCTCGCGCCTGCTTTGGGGTTGGTCGAAAGCACGAGGTTACCGTCGCCGTCGCGCCAGGAGTAGATCTGAGCGCTCGCCGTCGCGGGAACGGCTGCGTACAGGACAACAGCGAAAACGATCAGACGAGTGCCCATCGAGCTCATGTCGTGGATGACGGTCGTTTGGCGACCGAGCTCGTCAGGGCAATATCGGTGCCCTAACCGGATCAACGATTTAGCGCAGATTTGCCAACGACGGCGAACGTATTTGACGCAGAAATTTCAATTCTGCGCCGAGGCTCTCAGCGCCTTTTCTACAACACCGGGTGCGGCGCTGAGCAGCTCGTCGATCCTGGCCGCGTCCTTGCCGCCAGCTTCGGCGAAGTCGGGACGGCCCCCGCCGCCGCCGCCGATGATCGGGGCGAGGTCCTTGACCAGCTGACCCGCCTTCACGCGGGGTGTCAGGTCCTTCGACACTCCGACAACGAGCGATACCTTCCCGTCATTCTCTGATGCGATCACGACGATGCCGCTGCCGAGGCGCTCGCGAAGATTGTCGGACAACCCGCGAAGCGCCCCCTTCTCGAGGCCGGACACGCGCTTCGCGATGACCTTCACGCCCTCGACCGTCTGCACGTCGTCGCCACCGCTCGAGGGACCAGCACCCATCGCCGCCTTCATTTTGAGCGACTCGACTTCGCGCGCCAGGCGCCGCGCGTCTGCCTGGAGCCGTTGGATGGCGTCCACCCCATGCGCCGGCGTGGTGTTCAACGCGCCAGTGAACCTGGCAAGGGTTTCCCGTTGCTGCTGCATCCACGCGAGCGCGCCTGCGCCGGTCAATGCTTCGATGCGGCGGACACCGGCCGCGACGCCGCTCTCCTCTGTGATCACGAACGGACCGATATCGCCGGTGGCGCGGACGTGTGTTCCGCCACACAGCTCCATGCTGAAGCCGGGAACGCCGACGACGCGCACGCGGTCGCCGTACTTCTCCCCGAACAGGGCCATGGCGCCGGCCGCCATCGCCTCCTCGGTCGAGCGGATGTCGGTGGTCACCGTCGTGTTCCGGAGAATCTGAGCGCTGACGATCCGCTCGATTTCATCCAGTTGCTCGCGAGTGACGGCAGAGAAGTGGACGAAATCGAAGCGCAGCCGGTCGGGCGCCACGAGCGATCCTGCCTGTTTCACGTGCGGCCCGAGGACCTGGCGAAGCGCCGCGTGGAGCAGGTGGGTCGCCGTGTGGTTTCGTCTCGTGGCATCGCGGATCTCGTCGGCCACTTCCGCGCTGACGACATCGCCGGTGCGCAAGGTGCCGCTGTCGACGTGCACCAGGTGCAGTCGCGGCCGGTTGCCACTTTGTTTGAGCATGCGCTCGACTGTCGCCTGCGCCGCGGCGCCGGCAATTCTTCCAACGTCGGAGACCTGGCCACCGGCTTCGACGTAGAAGGGGCTCTTGGCGATCGCGACGTACCCACGTCCACCCGTGCCGAGCTCGCCGATGGACTGGCCGTTCTGATCGAAGATGGCGAGCACGGGCACGCCGCGGACGCACGTCGACTCATACCCTTCGAACTGATCTCCCGCCGATTCGAGCGCGCGCTCGACCTCCGGATCGATCGTGAAGGTCAGCGACTTTTCACCCGTCTTGAAGGTGCTGCCGGCGCGCGCTCTCTCTCGCTGCCCCTGCATGGCGCGCTCGTAGGCCGCCCGGTCGACGGAGAGGCCGCGCTGACCGGCGAGGTCTTCCATGAAGTCGTATGGAACGCCAAGCGAATCATAGAGACGAAAGGCGTCGTCCCCGGCGACGACCTTGCTCCCCGCCGCGGCACGATCGAGCACCTCCTCGAGGCGAGGAAGACCGGCGGTGAGCACCGCGTCGAAACGATCCTCTTCACTGCGCACGACGCGCACGATCGTTTCGCGATTGCTTTTCAGATCGGGATACGCGTCGCCCATCTCCGCCACGACGACGTCCACGAGATCGTGGAGCACCGGCTGCGTGAAGCCGAGCTTCTTGCCGTGGCGCATCGCCCGCCGCATGATCTTGCGCAGCACGTATCCGCGCCATTCGTTCGACGGCGTCACACCGTCGTTGATGAGGAACGTCATCGCGCGGATGTGATCGGCGATCACGCGCATCGATACGTCAGAGGGGTCATCCACAGACGCGGTATAGGGGTGCCCCGCGCGCCCGCCGATCGCCGTAAGGATCGGCGTGAACAAGTCGGTGTCGTAGTTCGAAAGCTTGCCCTGGATCACCGCCGTGACCCGCTCGAGACCCATGCCGGTATCGATCGACGGGGCGGGCAGCGGATTCAGCGTGCCGTCCGCCTGACGGTCGAACTCCATGAAGACGTTGTTCCAGATCTCGATATAGCGATCGCAGCTGCACTCGATGCCGCGGCAAGCGCCACCCCGGCGCTCTTCGTCGCACGCGATGTTGCCACCGCGAAAATAGTAGATCTCGGAGCAGCGGCCGCAGGGCCCGGTGTCTCCCATCTGCCAGAAATTGTCCGCCGCTCCCAGCTCGCCAATTCGCCCGACCGGCACGAGGTTCGACCATGTCTCGAATGCTTCATCGTCACGCGGAACACCCGGGTCGCCCTTGAAGATGGTCGGAAAGAGGCGATCGCGGTCCAGCTTCCAGACTTCAGTGAGGAGCTCCCACGCGAATGGGATCGCTTGACGCTTGAAGTAGTCGCCGAAGGAGAAGTTCCCCAGCATCTCGAAGAACGTGTGGTGACGCAGGGACGGGCCGACATTGTCGAGATCGTTGTGCTTCCCGCTGACCCGCATGCACTTCTGCGACGTGGCCGCGCGAACATAGCTGCGTGACTCCTTGCCGAGAAACACGTCTTTGAACTGATTCATCCCCGCATTCGTGAAAAGGAGCGTGGGATCGTCGTGCGGCACGAGCGAGGAGCTCGGCACGACGGCATGGCCCTTCGAGCGGAAAAAATCCAGAAAACTACTGCGAATGTCGCGGGAACGCATCTTCTGATTCTATCGCTGCCGCGGTCCGCGGTCAGGCACCCGAGGTCCGTCGCTCGAGATCAATCGTCGGCCGTCGTGGCACCACCGAGACGCCGAAGCGCCGCGGACACCGCCGCAGGCGTGAAGCCCTGGCGCATCAGGAATTGATAGATGCGGGCGCGTTCCTGAACTGTGGACGGCTTGCGCCCGCCGCGCAGCTTCTTCTGGACGGCGCGATCGATCATGGCGCGCTCGTCGAGATCCCCGAACACGTCGCCCACGGCTTCGGCGACGATGTCGCGTGCGATTCCCATCGCCTGCAGCTCACGCGCGACGCGGAGCCGGCCGCGCCCCTTGATCTTCGACGCTGTCCGCGCGTACGCCCGCGCCACGCGTCGATCATCGAGTGCCCCGCTCTCGAGCAACCTGTCAATGGTCGCCTCTACATCGTTGGTTGGATGCTCGCGGTCCAGCAGCCGCGCCCGCAGATCCGCGACCGACAGCTCACGCCGCGCGAGAAGCTTCAAGCCGTCGCTGTAAGCGGACATTGCTGCAGGGGGATGACTCCAAACTACAAACGTCAGATTCCAAAAAGAACGAAATCAACAGACCAGATCGATTCCATTCATTGTCCGAAGCGGGTGATTTGAGACACTCCGGTGGCACGCGCCATTTCATCGCGCGCGAGGTCGGCGGTCGTGGCGATGCCCTGGACCTTCAACTTGAACTCGTCGACATTCGACGCCCAGCGCAGCGCTTCCTCGAGCGTGACGAGGCCCTGCTGGTAGAGGCCAAAGATGGACTGATCGAACGTCTGCATCCCGTACTGCGACGTACCGGCCGCGATCGCGCCGTGGATCATCGGCGTCTTGTCCTTGTCGACAATGCAGTCACGGATGAAGGCGGTGCTGACCATGACCTCGACCGCGGCGACACGGCCCGGGGCGTCGGCGCGCGGCATCAGCCGCTGGGAGATGGCTGCCTTGAGAACGCTTGCGAGCTGGATCCGGACCTGCCGCTGCTGATGGGGCGGGAAGACGGCGATGATGCGGTTGATCGTTTCCGTCGCGTCGAGCGTGTGCAGCGTCGAGAACACGAGATGCCCGGTTTCGGCGGCGAGGAGCGCCGTCTCCACCGTCTCGTGATCGCGCATTTCGCCGACGAGGATGACGTCGGGATCCTGTCGCAGAGCACTGCGGAGTGCGTGCGAGAAGGACTGCGTGTCGACGGCTACCTCGCGCTGGTTGACGATCGAGTGATGGTCGCGATGCAGATATTCGATCGGGTCCTCGACGGTCATGATGTGCGCCGCGCGCGTCGAGTTGATGTGATCGATCATTGCCGCGAGCGTCGTGCTCTTGCCGCTGCCCGTAGTACCCGTCACGAGCACCAGCCCGCGTTCTTCGGCGGCGATGTGCTTGAGTACAGGCGGAAGGCCCAGCTCATCGATCGTCTTGATTCGCGTGGGAATTATGCGGAGGACGAGGCCGATCGTGCCGCGCTGCTGGAAGATGTTGCACCTGAACCGGCCCAGTCCCGCGATGCTGTACGCGAGATCCACCTCCTGCATCCTCTGGAACTTGTCGCGCAGCTCCGGCGTGAGCAAGGTTCCCGCGAACGCTTCCGTGTCAGTCCGATCGAGCCGCCGCTCTTCGTTGGCGACCATGAGCGTGCCGTTCACGCGCATCATCGGATAGCTTCCGACCTTGAGGTGGAGGTCGGAGGCGGTGGACGCCACCGCCGTATGAAGGAGCTGGTTGAGATCCATGGGGGGCACGGTCAACGACCAAACGCCAACTTCCAACTACCCAGCCACGTGCAGTTTGGAAGTTGGGACTTGGGAGTTGGCATTCTGCGAGTTGTTATGCGCGAGCGCCGGTGTTTCCGGTCCCTGCGCCGACAGCCTGCATCGGTTCGCCCGGATAGACGAAGGTCAGCCACTTGTGACTGTCGGGAACCTCGCCGTTGATGAGGTCGAAGAACGCCTTCTGGATCTCCGTGGTGATCGGACCGCGCGTGCCGTTGCCGACCTTGATCTTGTCCACGGTCCGGATCGGCGTGATCTCGACCGCCGTCCCGGCGAAGAACGCCTCGTCGCAAATGTAGAGCAGCTCACGCGGCAGCATCTCTTCCCGCACTTTGTAGCCGAGATCGCGCGCGAGGGTGATCACGCTGTCGCGCGTGATGCCGGGCAGGATCGAGGCGGTGAGCGGCGGAGTATAGAGCATGCCTCCGCGCACGACGAAGAGGTTCTGGCCGCTGCCCTCGCTCAAATAGCCGAAGGTGTCGAGTGCGATCCCTTCGCTGTATCCCTCAGTGATCGCCTCCATCTTGATCAGCTGCGAGTTCGCATAATTGGCCGAGGTCTTCGCGAGCGTGGGGAAGGTGTTCGGCGCGGCGCGCGACCACGAGCTGACGCGGACGTCGACGCCGTTTTCGAGCGCATCCTTTCCCAGATACGCGCCCCACTCCCACGTGAGGATGGCCGTATCGACGGGGCAGGGGAACGGGTTGACGCCGAGCGCGTTATAGCCGCGGTAGATGATGGGGCGGATGTAACAGGCCTTCTGTTTGTTGGCGCGTATGGTGTCGAGGACTGCATCCGTGAGCGTCGCCTGATCGAGCGCAGGATCCATCCGATAGATCCGCGCCGAGTCGAAGAGCCGCTTCATGTGTGTATCGAGCCGGAAGCACGCGGAACCGCGCGGCGTGTCGTAGCAGCGCGCTCCTTCGAAGACGCCGCTGCCGTAATGGATGACGTGCGATGCGATGTGGATCCTGGCGTCGTCCCAGTCGACGAGCGAGCCGTTCATCCAGATTTTGCCGGTGCCGCTGAACGCCATCTCAAACTCCGATCTTCTCTTGATACGCACGCGGTCGCGGCTGCGCCGCGACTACCCTCCGGCGCGTGCTCATGGCTCACTCCGCTACGCTCGCGCTTCGTCGCTCGCTCCGCTCCGTTCGGCCTGCGTTCGCCGATCGACCGCGATCATAGCACAGCGATCCCTCTCAACTTGCGGTCCAATCAGGACTTGCGCTGCACAGCGCTACTGTTTTTCGTTACAAAAAGGGCACCGATCCGTGCGCGCATGCAGAGGTTTGCGACAATGCCAGCAGAATCGCGCCGCCGGCGTTTCGCGCGCGCGCAGCCGCGTCTGGATCCCCTGGGCTTCGTCGCGCGATCCACGGGCCGGCCCGTCGGCTCGCTGTGGCGTCCGTCGCGGGGCCGTGCTGCCGCGGGCCGCGAGTACATCCTCGAGCAGCTCGGTCGGTCGCTGGTATCGGGCACCGACTTCCGGCGCCATGGCGTGCATGACGATGTCGCTGATCAGTTTTGGAATGGACGGATTCTTCAGCCGCGGAGGCGACACCAGCTCGCCAGACATGAGCTTGCCGAGGTCCGCCGGCGCGGGCGCGTCGTAAGGCAGGATGCCCGTCAGCATCTGGTACATGGTCACGCCCAGCGAGTAGATGTCCGAGGCGAAGACCGCCTTGCCGTGGAACTGCTCTGGTGCCATGTAGGGCGGGCTGCCAATGACCGTCGTGCCGTGAGCGGCGATCTCGAGAAAGCGGGACGTACCGAAGTCGGCGACCTTCAGCATGTCGTTGTCGGTCACGAGCACGTTGGCCGGACGCAGGTCCCGATGGATCACGCCCTGCCGGTGCGCATGATCGACGGCGTTGCAGATCTGGCAGGTGAAGTCGAGCGCCCGGTTCAACTCGAGCGGTCCGATCGCACCGATGATGTTCTCGAGCGTTTCACCGGGCACGTATTCCATCACGATGAAGAAGACGTTCTCTTCTTTTTCTGCGGTGATGATCGAGACGATGTTCGGATGACTGACACTGGCGAGCAGGCGGGGCTCCCGCAGCAGCTCACCGAAATCCAGGTTCTGGCGGTGTGGCACCTTGATCGCCACGCGCTTGTCGATCCACGTGTCCTGCGCGAGGTAGACGGTGCCGAAGCCGCCGCTCCCGAGCGGAGCGATGATCTTGTACTTCCCGAGGGACTGGCCCTTAAAAAGCAATGCTGAAGGTTGGAGGCTGAAGGCTGAAGTAAGGGTGCAAGGGTGAACGATGCAAGTTAACGAACGCTGCAGTATAGCGACGCTGCAGCAGTATGACCACGGCTGCAGTATAGCGACGGCTGCAGTATAGCGACGGCTGCAGTATAGCGATAATACGGCGGTGCTGCCGCGATTCTATGCGCCGGATCTCGATGCGGACATCGGACGCGTCGCGCTGCCGATCGACGAAGCACGACATCTGACGCGCGTGCTGAGGTTGGGCGCCGGTGATGAGGTCAGCGTATTCGATGGCCGCGGCGCAGAGTTTCGCGCCGTCGTGGAGGTGGCGGTGCGCGACACTGTCGCCGTCCAGTTGCTCGAACCGGTGCCGGTCCCGCTGCCGCTTCCGATCGAGATTTTTGTCGTCCAGGCGGTGCTGAAGGGCAGCAGCATGGATGACGCGGTACGCGACGCGACGATGATGGGTGCCGCCGCGATTCATCCGGTGCTTACGGCGCACACTGACGTCAAGACCATGGTCGCGACTCGCGCCGCAGCGCTGGACCGCTGGCGGCGCATTGCGCTCGCCGCCGTCAAGCAGAGCCGACGGGCGACGCTGCCGACGATCGAACCTGCGCGCGCGTTCGCTGATTGGCTCTCCTCCCCGGCAGGGGAACTTCGTCTGCTGTTCGCGGAGCCTTCAGTAGCGTGCCCGACGCGTGCGGTGCGGTCGCTGCTCGCGAAGCCTGTTCCGGCGTCGGCGGCGATTCTTCTTGGTCCTGAAGGAGGATGGTCGTCCGGCGAGGTGGACGCCGCCGTGGCCGGTGGATGCATCGGTGTGACGCTCGGTCCCCTCACACTGCGAGCCGAATCGATGCCGGTCGCGGCGCTCGCGGCCCTCGGCGCGATCTGGCAGATGTAGTCACCGGATCGGGGATCCGCCGGCCGGGCCGCCCGGGCCTCGATTTGAGGATCGGGTAGGGGGTTAGTTCAAACGACGAGACTGCCATACGGGCCACAGAAGAACCACAGAAGAACCACAGAAGCAGAAACACCGGCCCTGGCGGGAACAGAGTCCCTCTTACGCCGCGCGACGCGTGGCCAGCGACGGGCTCCGTTCGGTTCCCGAGGCGCCGCGCGACGCAGAATGCGGAGCTCCGCAATCTGTGTTCTCCGGTGTTCCTGCCCCGATCCGTCTTCGTGGTGTTTCTTCTGTGTTTCTTCTGTGGTTCTGCGGTGTCTCTTCTGTGGTTCGGTGTTTCTTCTGTGGTTCGTTTACGTGTTTCTTCGGTGGCCCCTATGGCGATCCAAAGAATGGTGGCTACGAACGTCTGGCGGTCACGACGAATGCGTGCCAGTCGTCTTCTTCCGCCTCTTCGCTGACGTCGAAGTAGCGGGTGAGCGCGGCGGTGACACGGTCTCGTTCGTCGATGTTGAACCCCGATACGATCAGCGTTCCGCCGGGACGCACGAGACGTGCAAGATCGGTCGCGTGCTGCGACAGCAGTGTCCCCGTCAGGTTCGCGAGTACGAGATCAGCCGCAGGG
>Ga0247824_10002142_pt1 | contig 10992 bp, 9 predicted proteins | sample 13C_PalmiticAcid_FD_194412 | JGI IMG/M metagenome (GOLD analysis project Ga0247824, IMG submission 194412) | Soil microbial communities from agricultural site in Penn Yan, New York, United States - 13C_PalmiticAcid_Day48 | ecosystem: Environmental > Terrestrial > Soil > Agricultural land...
GGCTACTCATCGAGCGCACCGGCTGCCGCTCTCCCGTCAGCCGACACGGGCCGCTCCGCCATGCTCGACAGCATCCGTGGAGCGGGCGGCATTGGGGCGCTCAAGAAGGTCGACCGCAGCCAGATCCGCGACCGCAGCGCAGCCACCGTCGGTGGCGGCGGCGGCGATACCGGACCCCACGGGAGCGGGCTGCCGCCTGCGGGTGTCGCGCCCGGAGGGGCCGGCGGAGGTATGGCCGATGCCCTGGCCGCGGCGTTGCAGAAACGCAAGGAGAAAGTCAGCCGTAGTGGTGAGTACTTCTTGATTTCAGACATTACATCAAAATGTGCTGGCGCTAACGGTTTACAGATGACGAGGATGATGATGATGATTGGTGATATCGTACACAGGAATAGTCTCTGGTTGCTCAGCGCTCGGCTGTGATGAAGAGAGCCAACCTAAACAGTAACTCTAAGAGCGAGAGTTAGGATGGGGATGGAGTGGAGCTAGGGGAGGGATGGAACGCAGGAGCAGGTATGAGAGAATGGAACTTGTTGGGCGTGTTTATGGGAATTTGAGAGGATGGGGTTGTGGTTTGGAAACGTTGGCCTCGCCAAGTATCGCGTACCAATTGCCAGGGGGGCCGATGCTCGGGCAAGAGGAAGGGTATCATTCGATTGTAGATAGTTATGAACAGGAGGCAGAGCTTTTTACCACCGCTGGAGGATCTCCACCTCGTAGTTGACACCCTTCAGCATTACTTACATGGTATGGTCACTTGAGCAAGCGAGTCTCACATCCGGATGGGATCATGAGGGCGCTCATGTTTGGAAAGTTCGGACTTTCAGCGTTCATGTCTGTGGAAATTGTCTACCAAACGCATAACCCGCATGCCCCAAAGCTAAGAGAAAGACGAAACAGACTCATTACCCTAGCGAACTAGCTCATTGCTCAAAACAAGAAAAGAATCCGGTGATGACGTCTCTCCCATCATGACCCGACCCTTCTCCTTTTAGACCGCACAATGCCCCACGGCCCAGGACGAGATATCCACCAACTGTCGGGGAACTCTGGGTTGCGCCGAGGTGCAACCCAACGTTTGAGAGAGAAGACAGTTTTTTGCTTTCCGTGTCCCGACTCTCGCCGTTGGGGGAGAGAAGTCGGAGCCAGAAAGGGTGGTGTCCTCGCCCTGAGAGTGAGCGGCCAACTCATGATCCACGTCCTGGTGGCGAGTTTAGATGTCGTCGATGGCAATCTCCTTGCCGGCGGCGTTGCCACCGGCCTCGTCTTCGCTGTCACGGTCCTCGTCGAACTCGAAGCCGCAGTCGCCGTCCTCGCCGGGGCCGAAGGTGTCGGTCTCGTTGATCTTGGCCGTGTCGGGCAGCTCGCCGTACGCCTTGCTTGAGGGGAGTCAGTATGCAAATGATGTAGGCGAGGGGATGAGAGCGGTGGCACGTACAGAGAACGGGCCTCATCGGCCGAGTACTTGAGGATAACGTCGCCCTTCTCATCCTGGTACTCGCGCAGCGAAACCAGGATGATGTCGCCGTTGTTGATCCAGATCTTTTTCCGCAGCTTGCCGCGGATCAGACCCAGACGCTTGACGCCGTCGAAGCACTACGGACGATATGTTAGCACCTTTATCTCTTTTTCTTTGTTTCGCGTCGAGATGTCGTACCATGGCCTCGAGTCTGCCGTTGCCCAACATCTTGAGAACCTGGGCGTACTCCTGACCTTCCTCCTTGAAGTTCAGCTCGCGCTTCTCATTGCTATTCCAGGCGTTAGCGATTGCGATTCCGCAAAAAAAAATGTCGAGAGGAATGGAATGGGGCGGCGACGCACTCGTTCTCGTTCTTTCCTCTGCGGCGGTTCTTGCCACCCTTTCCCTTGTTCTTCGGCATGTTGACGGAGCGCGCTCAGGCGATAATCCGCGAGTAAAATCGGTGTTTGCAAAAAGCCGGTGATGAGAACCGGGCTGGACGATTTTTGTGGTCGGTGTCGATGCCGAGCGATGCCGATGGAGGTAAGAAACAAGGCTCAAAGAGAGGGGCAGGCGCAGTGGGGTTTATATGACTCTTTCGTGGGGCGCAAGGTTGTTGGGTTTCGTCTTGTGAGTTTGGGCCAGTGGCGGGGTGGGGCTCGGGTGGCTAACGAACCCTCCCCCGTCCGCGTGTGCTCGTGCGCCTGCACAGATGTCTGGTGGTCTGTGCCTCTGAGCCATGGTCTGGGAATGAATGTTTCGTACAGAATACATGCTCTGGAGAGGTGGGTTCGTATCATGGTAAATTACCATTTTCAATAACTCCCCCGAATTCGAGTTTCAAGACTGCATGGGCAGCTTCACAAAGCAACCATCAAAACCCACCAATCATCTCAGGTGTGAGCGTTCAGACACCCTCGAGGGAGAACGGAACGGCCATGTTTCGACATACTTTGCGGTGCTTTCAAGCACCGCCTTCGGCTGGCCGTCCCCCGACCAATATCAATCCTTCCTGGAAACCGCAATTCGCAAGACACCCTGGGCCAACAGCTTCGAATTTGATCACACCACAAATGCGGAAAGAGTACAATCCAAGTCACAAGGTCGTAAAGTTCGCAACCGAATCGAGGATAACATTCCCGTCTGCTATGCAAACGGCGCCGGGCCAAAAGTTCAGCGACTTTCCCATGCGGCTCTTTATGTGCAGTCACCACGTCTTCTCTTACTACCACATCAAGTACCTCCAAGCGATCGAGCACTCCATCACCGACAAGATACTGCACTTCTACGCCCAACAAAAGCTATCCAGGCCGCTCTGGTGCTATGTGCAATGCATGGCTACAGACAGCAGCAACGCCGTGGTACGCCAGTCGTGCGAGAGAATGGTCAGAGCCGCGCTCTTCAAGGCATTGAACTCCGCCGGCTACGATTCGTACGGCAAGAGTCTGGACGGGACTGGGGGAAAGATTCAAGGAACTTTCCGCATCCACATAGCGGAGCCCAAGGCGATCCTTAAGATGGAATTTCAGCAGTTGGTCGACTACCTGACGACCATCGTGTCCCTCGCTGTCCCGCACTTCAAAGATCCTCGCAGCCACATTCGTGAGCGCGGGCATCATCGAGGTGCTTCGATGTCACGAACATCCTTTTGATCAGCGGTTCCATGCAAAGAGGATCTCTGAATCTGTGGCAGCACGATTTCCTCCCTTGGAGCAGCAACTGGTCAGCGAGGTTCTTCAACTCAGCCCGTGGGCCGGGGAGATACGCGCATGAAGGGCAGAGTGAGCAGCTCCAGTAGCCGCTGGCGAGGGCCCTGAATTGACACCTGGCTCACCCTCCGTGCCCGTCCTATCCTGGCCTCGCTATCCATCCTCGAAAACGTCAAGGCACGACGGCCGCTGCTCGGTGGGGCCGAAGGTTGGGCGGCCACACCTGCCCTTCAAATACTGTCAGAAGGGGAATCGGCCCTAGCGATGGGAGGAATTGGGTGACCAAGTTTGGAATGGGGATTACCGGGTCTGTCCTCAGTCCCAACCCTTATGGTTGACCTTCAGGTTCGGATTTCGAGGTGGCCGTCAACGGACCACTACAGAGTACATCTGGTCCATAACCTCGAAAACCGCACGACGCTGGAGTGCCTTGGTGTCACTCAATGATTCGGACCGAGGAACCCCAAATATCGACATCGTGCCGGCATATGTGTATTGAGAAGCCGCTACATCAAATTTATGCCCAACGTCACCCGCTCGCTTCGGTTCATGCCCGTTCCTTCTCGTCGATTGTCCGGATGTACTTGGAATGCAGATCCTGAACGGCTGGGATGATAAGGCTCTCAATTTCCACCTCGGGCTCGCCATCGGGCAGGCTCTTGGGATCGACGGGCTCGTCCTTTTCTGTGTCCGCCGGGGCACTGCTTTCGCCTCCGCTGTTGCGGAATGGCACGCGGATCCAGCGGTCTGGGCTCCCGGGCGAGACGAAGACCTGGGAACGTTAGCCTTCCCCAAGTCGGATGAAACGGCAAGGGGTGAAAAAACGCGAAAAGGACATACAACTTCCCACTTCCGCGTGGATCTTGAGGGGCAAGTTAGCCAAACCTTTCCGCTGGGTTGGCTCGAGAGGGGACTCACAATAAGTTGCCAATCACAAGATGATGCTGGTAACGATCAAGCGAGTACCTGGCCTTGTGCACAAGAATGGCGGGGTCTGTCTCAAGCTTGAACGAGACGATCATGCCCTGGGGCGACCAGCCCTCAACCAGGTTCTTCAAGAACTTGGGTACCGGGTCCAGGTCAATGACCAAACTTTTGCTCCTGGGCACTGCTGGGGAGGAATCAAAGTTGTCAAACGTTTCTTCCTCGGCGGCTGGTTGGGCAGCAGTGTTGCTGCTCTTCTTGAAGGCCTCGACAGCATTTGTGCTCTGGATCTTGTGCTCCGACATGCGGTCCGGCTGAACCTCCATGTGAGCTCCGCAGTCCGGTTCGACGGGAGAGCAAATGTAAGGGGTCTTACCGGAACGAAGAAGTCACTGACGGCGGCAGCCAGGTACAGCAGGCCGCGGGGACCAAGCGGCCTCATCAATTGGGCGACGCTGCGCAGCTCATGCAGGTAGTCAGAGATACTAACAAACGGCAAGAGGAGGAGCATGTTGCGGTCGCGTGCGTCGCGGTACTTCCGCAGCACATGCAGCATCTTGGCTGCATCCTCGTCACGGGCTACGACGCTGCCGTTCGGGCCTTCGCGGAGAAAGTCAAGAAAGCAGTCGGTTGCGTGGCTGTAGTGGCGGGAGAATGGGAGGAGGGAGAATTGGCGGTGCCTGGAAGGGGTGACAGCCTCATTAGCACCCGTTAGTCTGTTCTGATGCACGGGGAAAGACCAGAAGACGGGGGCCAGTGGGGTGGGGAGATGGCGTACAGAAACAGAACCGCATATCCAGCTTCCAAAAAGTACTCGGCGCTTGTCTTTGGAGCGAGCCAAGTCAGTGATCACCCTGGCAGTTGATTTGGGATACCGAGCCCTTAAGGGACCGGCCCGGAGAGACTCGAGGGGCAATATCACTCACAGCTCCACGGGTACCAGCGGAGAAGTTGTCAATGAAGCGCACTGTCTGCTTCTCTGCGTATCCAACAATCAGAACCGGGAACCCGCATAGGCCACCTTCAATGCCGGAAATTCACACACCTAGTGGCACCGTTGTCCCTCCTGACGTGACCAGTACTAGGCGTTTGCCGGCGGCGGAGTGGTAGTTGATGAATTCGCGAGCAAGGGCCACATGCTTCTCGAGGTCCCTGGGTGGTGGGTTCGCAGCGAAGTAGTGGTCCTCGGCCAGGGCAGCGAGGTTCTCTGGCGGCGTCTCGGACGGGATGTCGGACAGCATGGTAGCGATTTGAAGGTTGGATTTGCGAAAGCCGAGAAACTGATGGGAAGACCGAATCGGCTTCGACTTCGCCGGCGACGGCCTCGGCCTGGTGGTCCCATGGTGGGGTTGCCCATGCCGTCCCTTCCTCGCGGCAAGCTCCCCGCAGTGGGTACCTGAATCTGCGTCACTGATCGCGGGCCCGCTCTTGGGCCAAAAAGTGGACCCAGAGCTCCAGATGCCAAGCCACTGCGGCATGCAGGTGAGACCAGGGCAGCTGTCTTTGTGCTCACCAAACACCAAACTTGCGACAGCCGTCGTATCTTCACAGGAGACGTCCCAGGGCCCCGGGCAACAACCCCATCTCAGCACTGCAAGACCAAAAGGACCCATTTCCAGCCAAATCACGTCTCTGTGCCCGCCGAGATCGCAACAATGCTTGTCTCGCTCACCGTCGGCAAGGTCGACGCCGGCGTTACAGTGCTGCTGACCCCTGACAAACGCTTGGCACGTTCAACACTCTGGCAGATCAAAGAGAGCCGCTGCTAATACTCTTGCTCGTTAGATTGAATTCCCCTCGATTCTCCTCCCTCCCGACATCGCATCCGGGTCCATCGTCGATATCAATGTCTCGCGCAACAAGAACTCCGAGGCCGCAGCAGAGCGCTCCTTCAGGCAGCTCCAAGACCAGATCCTCGCCTCCTTTGGCTCCGCCGAGCCGTCCGCTCCCGTCCTCCGGTGCCGCAACGCGACGCAAACGAGCGTCGTGCTCGAATGGGACCCGATCCAGCTCGCTACCGCCGACCTGATCAGCCTGGCGCTGTACCGCAACGGCCAGAAGGCCGGCAACATCCCGAAGCCGCTCTCGATGCACACCACCAAGATCAGCGGCCTGGCCGTCGACACCGAGTACACGTTCCACCTGGTTCTGCGCACGACAGCGGGCACCTTCACGAGCCAGCGCGTCACGGTGCGCACGCACAAGATGACGGACCTCAGCGGCATCACCATCACGACGGGCATCCTGCCCGCCGCCGTCCGCGAGGGCCTGACGGCTGCGGTCGAGCGCATCGGTGCCAAGATCGTCGACGGCGTGCGCATCGACACGACACATTTCGTGACGACAGAAGGCCGCGGCGTGCAGTGGGAGAAGGCGAACGAGCTCAACATCCCCATCGTCCGCCCCGAGTGGGTCGACGCGTGCGAGCGGAACGGCCGCATCCTCGGCGTGACCAAGTTCTACCTGGATGCGCTGCGGGTCGGGCCACCATTCGAGGAGAGGCCCGGCACGGCGGGCACGGTGGGATCACCACCAATTGCCACGGGACCTACCCCCGCACCACCACACCCTCCGCAGAAGGACTCGCCGCATATCGGAGCCAGCACGAGTAGCCCGCCGGCGGCGCTCAGCCCCGAAACCTTGGCGAGGCAGAAGGATGAGGAGGCCACTGAGCCAGAGTCAAGCGACAGCGAACAAGACGACGACGAGCAGGAGCAAAAGGTAAAATTAGGCGGGCAAGACGAGCAGAAGATGCTCGCGGACGAGCGGGACGAGAAGCAGTTGGTGACGCGGCCGAAGCCAACGGTTGAGGATGAAGACGAGACGGAGGAGGAAGAGGAGGCCGCCGGTGAAGACGAAAAGGGCGGGAAGTCGCCTGGCGACGGGTCGTCCTTCCAGGATGTCGCTCTCTAGGCAGGCGTAGTGGGATGCGGAGTGAAGGATACCCGGTGTTTTAGACATGTGTAGAATTGTTCACCTCCGGTGAGCGTCTGGCGCTCTATTTCAGGCTCTCGAAGTGACCGACTGAGTGACGTAGCACGAAGAAACTATCCAGCAAGGTGTGAAGGGTGATATGTGTGCTGTGGCGTGACATGGGGACCGAGTTACATAGGCCGCAGCACATGCTGTGGACGTCGAAGGATGGCCGACACAGAATCAATTTGCTGAATTCGGTGACAGGACTGTGGAGCAAAGCAGCGACATGACATTGTCTAGACCAGGTCCAGCCTTCTACTATGTGCCCATCTCTAACTAAGACTGTGCCATCCATTTTCACTATTGACTCAGCACATCCAAACCCCAACAAGATACAGCTCACAACTCCTTCTTCTCACCCTTCACCGCTGCCGAGGCCGGTTTCTGCTTGACAGACCCAGGTGGGGTCTTGAGCCCAAACACCGTCAACGCGCTCACACCCGCAATCCCCAGAGCACCCATCGCGTAGGCCGCCTCCCTGCCCGCCCACCAGTACACACTGGTGAAGAGCACGGGGCCCAGCCCGCGACCGAGCTGGCCCCAGCTCCTGAGCATACCCAGCTTCCCTCCCCTCTCGTCCTCGGCGGCCTCAAAACTGCTGAGAGCGTTAAGGCCCGTCACGACGGTGGCCGACGTGGTCGCGAGGCCCGTGGCGGCGAGGTAGAGACCCGTCACGGTGTTGGTGCGGGCGAGGAGGCCGAACGAGATCAGGCACGCAAACACGCCGATCCTGACGGACAGGAGAGGCGGCAGGCGGCGGGTGACGCCGCCCTGCAAGATCGAGGCAACCAGGCCGACGTAGCCGAGCAGTCTGCCGTTCTTGGACGAGCTGTATCCGAACTCCTCGTACGTCATGAAGGGCAGGGAGAACTCCATGCCGGAGAAGAAGAGCAGGAAAGCCATGTGCGCCAGGTTGAGGAGGAAGTGCGAGTTCGTCCTCTGGACGGGGGCCGGCGCCGCTCTTGTTTCCTTCTTCCCCGCGGACGTTGCGGTGGGTGTCTTGGTCAGCGAGGGGAGCGTCTCGGGCAGGCTAAAGTACAGGTATACGGTTTCGGTGACGATCAGGAAGAGCGATACACCGGCAGCAGTCGCAAACGGGTTGGCGGCCACAGGGGCAATGGTGCTGAGCCAGGCGCCCAGTGCCGGGCCGAAAGTGAAGGCGATGGAGAAGCATGCGCCGATGAGGGCCATGGTCGAACCCCGGCTGTTTGTGTCTGAAATGTCGGTTGCAATGGCAGTCGCAAGCTGCACGTTGCCCTCGGAGAGACCGCCGACGATGCGCGAGGCGAGGAAGGTCCGGAAGTCCACCGCAACGACCCAGAGCAAGACCGAGAGTATGTTTCCGACCATGCTCGCGAGCAAGGCGGTGCGCCGGCCATATTTGTCGGAAAGGCGGCCGATGATGGGGGAGGCGATGGCCTGCAGGAGACTGCAGAAAGAGACTTAGCATACTGATGATCTAGAGCGTGGAGGAGCGTTTGGCAGACTCACGAGAACAGACTCCCTAAAGCTCCGCCCAGCAGAACGATATCATATCGCGAGTCGATCGGGCGCGCAAAGGCAGCTTTGTAGGCATTGAGATAGCCGAGTACGCTCGACAGCAGCGTTTGGGACGGTGGCGCTCCGGCATCTACTGGGGCTTCGGCGTTGCGGTAGAACTCGAGCAGCTTGGGGAATAGGGGGAGGATGAAGGTGAAGGATATCTGCAGGAACCTTGTCAGACAACCGAGACAGGTCGGGAAATCAATGCGCAAATGCGGCAGTACATACGAGGTCCAACAGCAGAGAAATGAAGATGACTCGCAAAACCCTTTTACGGGTGCTGGGGTCGACTGATGATGCCATGTTCCAGGCGTTCTTGGGAGGTTTCTGGATGGTGGTTTTGATGATTCCGGGGCGCAACTTGGCAATGTTTAAGTGAAATAACAAGTCCACACTTTCGGATCCAAACAAGACCTGGATCTCCGTGCCGATCAAATGATGTTCCAGAATGTCTACCACGACCAGCACAGTAGGTATGAGATATGGGAACGTGAGAAAGCCAAAGAACAAATAGTTATAGAACGAAAGGACAGACAACCAGATGGGATTGCAACTTAAGCGGCCAGCGTTGCAGCGTCAAGCTGTCGTTTCAACCAGCGCGCGATGCTTTGCAGCTGAACAGCCCAAGCGGCGCATCGCCCCACCAGTGGTCAGCTTGACGTTCCACGACCGACCGGGGCTGCCGAAAGCTCCAGCCACAGCGATGCTTCCTCAATGCCTGAGCCACAGTTGCCCAAAGCCACAGTCTCCTTGCTCGGTGTGCGCCCAGCCCTGCCGGATCGGAAAGTCGGAAACATCCTCGCTGCGCAGCAACAACCATCGCTCACCATCATCGCATCTTGAAAGTGAAGTGCAAACTCTGAGTTTCCGAGTTTTATCCCTCTCAAGGCGACGAGCACGTTGCTTACTGACTTGCCTTCTGCAAGACTGCTCCCGATCGGGATCTTTTGGTGAAGGATGATCTGGTCTGGAGCCTGCCAACCATGGGAGGGTCGATCAGCCTGCGAGTCTGATTTCCCGTCCGGACGAGTCGAGCATGCCGCAAGGCTCCAGCTCGCGTTGTCCCTCCAGCGATAGGTAGCCAATAGGTCCTCGGCACGGTTCGACGGGCGAGGACAATCACTCCGAGCCCTCCCGGGTTTTTGGAAGAGGGACAAACTCTTTCAGCCCCGTGCCTCCGCATTACGATCATTATGATCGTCCCGCTCGGACGGACCTGACCAAAACGTCTCGATTTGAATCGGCGTCGTCCCCAATTCAGGCAGCCGCTTTTTGGCATTCATCCAGACAGAGGACAAAAAGAAACACCCATCTGTGTTGAGATGTCGCGATGTCTCCGGTCGTGACGCGCCCCGCTGTGATCGGATGCAGGGGCGAGCGCTCCAGTCGCCCACCTGCGTGCCCCTGACAGCCACCAACCCACCCAATGCAGGGACAGATCGTCCCGCAGCACGCAGGGTACGGGACGCGGGAGGCAGGTGACATCGCCCATGCCCCCTCCTGGACCTCTGGCTGTGGCCATACTCTCACAGGGAACAGGGCACGATCGGCTGGAAAGCTTAATTCGCCTTCTAATCTCGCCGGAGAACCGCCTTGGGGCTGTGTGGCTCACCACCATTCTGTATGTCTTGCCGTCATGCAGGTCTCTTCACACTTTCCAGCCGGGCAGAGGTGTTGGTCCACAGGATGTCACCCAATATCGACCTTGATTGCAGGCAATCAACCAGCGTGTCTCCTTTAGCCGCCCGGGCCACCTTGTTCCCACAGCATCCCATCTCTCTCGATAGTGCAGTGTACACCCAAGCCCTGCAGGCAGGGCCGGTGTGCCCATTGGTGCCGAGTGTTGCGTTGCTTCCTACCCGGGCCCTCGCCTAACAAAGGCCAGGAAAACATGGCTCTTGTATAAATGGGTTGGTCTCCCGGAGTCTCGTCTCTCCCATCCTTTTCCCTTGTCAGGACCCAAGGTGCCATTCACTCGTTCTAGTCACTCGCTACATACCCACCCACCCATCTGCAACCATGAAGACCACGGCTTTCGCTCTCGGGGCGCTCGTTGCCCATGCTGCTGCCCACGGCGGCGAGCACGAGCACGAGAAGCCCACCTTGTCTCTGGGCCAACCCACGCTCTCGTTCGGCCAGCCCACCCTCTCGCCGCCCTTCCCCACCTGGTCCCCCGGCCCGCCCAACAAGTGGACGACGAGCACCGTCTACACCACCTCGGTCCAGACCATCACGAGCTGCGCCCCGACCGTGACCAAGTGCCCAGCCCAGAGCATTGTTGTCACCACCGTCACCATCGCCGTGAGCACCACCGTGTGCCCCGTGACCGAGACGTCGAGCGCGGCGCCTCCGCCGCCCACCTCCAGCGCGGCACCCCCGCCC
>Ga0247824_10002143_pt1 | contig 10991 bp, 8 predicted proteins | sample 13C_PalmiticAcid_FD_194412 | JGI IMG/M metagenome (GOLD analysis project Ga0247824, IMG submission 194412) | Soil microbial communities from agricultural site in Penn Yan, New York, United States - 13C_PalmiticAcid_Day48 | ecosystem: Environmental > Terrestrial > Soil > Agricultural land...
CCTCTGGACCCTCACCCTGTCCGGCCTCGCCCTGTCCGTCAACGACTACCTCACAAAATGGTCCGCCAACAACTGGACCGCCTCCCCCGCGGGGGAGTGGTCCGACTGGTCGCGTGAGCTCGTCCTCATCACCGGCGCGAGCGGCGGCATCGGCGCAAGCATCGCGCAGCACCTCCTCCGGCACGACCCGCGCACGCGGATCGTCGTGGTCGATTACGCGCCGATGGCGTGGACGCCCCCCGCCGGGAGCAAAGTTGTGTATTACCAGTGCGATCTGAGCGATTCCGCCGCGGTCCGGGGGCTGTGTGGGAAGATACGGGAGGAGGTGGGGGATCCGACCGTGTTGGTGAACAACGCGGGGCTGTGTCGCGGGAAGAGCGTCATGGAGGGGAGTTATGCTGATGTGGAGCTGACGGTGCGGACGAATTTGGTGGCGCCTTTTCTGTTGGTGAAGGAGGTGCTGCCGAGCATGGTGGAGAGGAATCACGGGCATGTTATGAATGTCAGCTCGATGAGCTCGTTGATTCCGCCGGCCGGCGTGGCGGATTATGCGGCGACGAAGGCGGGGGTGAGCGCATTGCATGAGGTATACCGCGCCTTCACACCCCCTTTCCGCGTTTTAATCGGGGGATTGCTGACGCAATAAATACAGGCCCTCCAGCTCGAACTCAAGCACCTCCACGGCGCGCCCAACGTGCGCCTCTCGCTCGGCATCTTCAGCTTCATCAAGACGCCGCTGTTCAAGGGCGAGACGCGCCAGTCGGCCTTCCTCACGCCGCTGCTGCACGTCGACTCGGTCGGCGAGGCCCTCGCCGATATTTTGAGGAGCGGCTACGGCAAGACCATCTACATGCCGGGCGCGATGCGATACGTGGCTATGCTGGTGAGTTGTCCCGTCTGCGGTTGTTGTGTGTGGTTGGGGGTGTGGGTGAGGACAGTTGCTGACTTGGGGGGGGGTATATCAGAAAGGAGCGCCCGAGTGGATCATGCGGGGGGTGAGAGAGAGTACTCAGTCCCTCGGGGTGGATTTCAACGGGAGGCAGAAGGTGGACGAGAAGACGGGGAGGTTGAAGTGAGGAGTGATAAGGGGTTGGTTGTGACGAGGGCTGGGCGACAACCCTAACCCCGGTCACTTACACGACCAGCAAACTGTCTCTTTACCCTTGAACCCCTGAGCTCGAAGCCTCTGAGCGCCTCAAGTACATAGTAGGACTACCGTCTTGGCGGATCCTAACCGGCTCTGAAGAGGTCACCAGCGAGCCCAGGTCAGTATAAAGCGGAGGCTTTATGGTGGTTCCCTCACCGTTGTGGAGGGCTTGCATTTCAGTGGTCAACACCCGCATGGCTGCCTGCCCGCAAATGATGCCGGGGCTCATGTGTGTACATATATGTCGTGGTGAGCGATGGTGCGAGCTTGCTTCAAGCCAATCTTCACTGCTGCGTGGTTCATCAACCTCACAGCTGTGATGCCTCTGTGTATTCTAGGATCCCACTTGCTTATCCCCCTCACGTCGTCGAATTAGTGACAATGTAGCCAGACCCCTATTCTGTATAAATACCAGCCCACCGTTTCCTCCCCATATGAGAAGCAGCAATAGACTTCTACGGCTCAACAAACACCGTCAAACTCATATCCCTACCTAGGCTTCGGTTCAAAAAAAGTCGCCAAGGCAGCCCGGAACAAACACTTCGTCCACAAAATTTCTTCCGAACCTCGAATTCGTAGGTCCCCACCCCGGCATAAGTTCAACAACGAGGGTGTGTTTCTGTCTCCGGGTGTTGTGAAAGGGCTGCTGGAAGCAGCGGGGATGTGATTTTGGGTTGTCGGAGAGTGAGATTGGGCCGGCGGAGGAAGTAGCCTAGGTATTGGACGGGTATCTTGAGTCCCAGGGGGAGATGGGTGCCGAGATGGCAGCCGTCATGGGAAACAAATCGATGGAGGTGATGGTGTTCGGTGTCTAAGGGCAGCCCGTGACCACGGGAAGCCGAAGAGCCCTGCTCTCGGTTGACAGACATGGTGCCATTCCCTGGCATGCAAGATTGGGTCCGCCTCGATGCCAGGGAATACAAGCATCATCCCGCTTGCACCATTGACCGCAAACCACCAGAATCAACATGCCCCAGCCATCAGAACCACGATTCCTCTATCCCATGCCCCTGTGTAACTCTCCCCACCGCGGCCGATCGCAGATGCGGAGAACGGGACTAACCCGCTAGGGGCCGGAACTCGTCCACTGGGACCTCCTCCCATTGGTGCCGAGGCTTCGGGAGCGTCCCGACGCCAGTCGCCCCTGGTGACATGCTCGCGACCCCAGCTCCCCCGCGGGGAGAGGCATGAGCCCGACGACGTAATCAAACCGCCGGGCGAGGCGGAATGGGGTGCTCATGATATATACCATCATGCTTCCGGGTAGCTGGGTTGGGGCATCCTCAGCATCTGCAGTGAATTGATCCTACCGTGTGTCTGTTAGACTTGACAACATCACATCTTCAACACGATGGCTCCCCCGTCCGGCACGGCCGTAACCTACAGCCGGTTCGCCTGCGTAGGCTCCGGCTTCTCTGCCATCGCCCTCGGCGCCACGCTGAAGAGGTGGTACAACCTCGACGACATCGCCTTCTTTGAGCGGCACAGCGACCTCGGCGGAACATGGTTCATCAGCCAGTATCCCGGTATGTGCCCGCGGTACCTGGTCCAAACGTCTTCGAATCCCCCTAACACCCGCCCAAGGCTGCGCCTGCGACGTGCCCTCGGCGCTGTACAGCTTCTCCTTCGAGCCCAACTCGGGCTGGAGCCGGGTCCTGCCGTCCTACAAGGAACTCTGGGCCTACCTCAACAAGGTGGCCATCAAGTACGACCTCAAGAAGCGCATGGCGTTCAACTCCAACGTCGACCGGTGCGAGTGGCGCGAGGAGGCCGCGCGCTGGCGGCTCACGATCCGCGATGTCAACACCGGCGCCGTCCGGACGCACGAGTGCCAGTTCCTCTTCTGCGCGACCGGCCAGCTCGTCCAGGCGCGCGAGCTCGACGTGCCCGGGGCCGACTCGTTCAAGGGACGCATCTTCCACACCTCGCGCTGGCCGTCCGACGTGGACCTCAAGGGCAAGCGGGTGGTCGTCTTTGGCAATGGCTGCACGGCCGCGCAGGTGGTGCCGTCCATCGTTCGGCAGACCAAGAGCCTCACGCAGTTCATGCGCTCCAAGCACTATATCCTGCCGCCCATCGACGGCGAGATCCCCGGGTGGGCGCATACCATGCTGCGGTGGCTTCCGGGGCTGATGGGCGTGCAGCGGCTGCTGGTGTTCCTGGCGGCCGAGTCGAACTTGCAGGCGTTCCCGCTGACCGAGGCGGCGCGCCGGTACCGGGCAGCCGCGCGCGTCAAGGCGGTGCGGTACATGCGCGAGGCGGCCCCGGCCAAGTACCACGACCTGCTGATCCCGGAGTTCGAAGTCGGGTGCAAGCGACGTATCTTTGACTCGGGCTACCTCGACTCGCTGCACGAGGAGAACCTGGTCCTGACGGACGAGAAGCCGCTCGAGATCGTGCCCGAGGGCGTGCGCACGGCCAAGGGCGTGGTCAAGGCCGACATTATCGTGCTGGCCAACGGCTTCGTCACTAACTCGTTCCTGATCGGGATCGACGTCCGGGGCAAGAGCGGGCAGACGCTCGAGGAGCACTGGCAGTCGTTCGGGGGCCCCGAGGCGTACAACTGCTCGGTCGTGAATGGTTTCCCCAACATGTTCATGCTGCTCGGCCCCAATGCGGCAACGGGCCACACGTCGGCCGTCATGGCGGCCGAGAACTCGGTCAACTACGCGCTGCGGGTCATCAAGCCGGTGCTGGACGGCCGGGCCAGCATCGCCGACGTCCGGCAGGAGGCCGAGCAGGGGTACAGCAACTGGGTGCAGGACGAGCTGCGGAACACGGTGTGGAACTCGGGGTGCCAGAGTTGGTACGTGAGGGCCAGCGACGGCGAGATCAAGGGCCACGGCAAGGGCGGCGGCCAGGCCAAGACGTGGAACGCCATGAGCTACCCCCGGTCGCAGGCGCATTACTGGTACCGCAGCTTGTTCCCCGTCTGGTCGGACTGGGAGTTCAGGGTAAGTCGGAGAGGGGTGCGGATCGTCTCACCGTGCATTTGCTAACTCAGGACACTCATGCAGGGCCGGGCTGAGAAGCCGAAGCGGAGCACAGGCAAGGTCTTGCTGCTGCTGGCGACCGTAGCGCTTGCGGCTGCGGTGGTTGGGCAGTACTGGGGCTTGAACTTGAACCTGCCCTCGAAGCTGGACATTGACGGCGTGCGAGGCTTGGTGGCATCTCGAGTCTCGGCCGTGATGAGCAAGTGGCTGTCGTAGGCGTCGAGCGGTGGGGGTCGGCGCTGTTGCCCATCCCGGGAAAGGGGCTACTCGGGAAGATCGAGGGTGGAACACATCTGTACATAGTAAATGCTGTGGGATAATCGTCATCATCATCATCGCGTCGTGTGGTCCGTTGTGTGGTCCGTCGTGTGGAGGAGAGATGCGCGCGCGCGAAAATGGTGGTGGAGCATTGCAAATGCTCGCTGCCTGAGTCGCCCTGCTATTTTTGCTTTTCAATGTGGGCCAAGTACAGTGCCCATACAGTTTCAAAACGGATCGACATACGGAGAACTCCGTCCACTCAGACTCTCAGGCACACACCAGCCGCCCACGATCGAAACCACCAACCATCGGATCCTCGATCGCGTGCAGAGACGAGATGTGATATGCTCGACGATGCAGATATCACCATTGTCGACGCCGCCTGCGGCCGCCACAATTCGTCGCCGACCCGCGGCCCATCCCACCCCAGAAGCAATGCCACACAAACAGGCTAATGTTGACGACGACGCCGGCGGTGCGGGATTTTCACTAGTTGTCGACGCTGCGTCGCCGACCCCTCCGACCCCTCGAATTACCATCACCTGGCCGAATTCTGGTGGTTGTGTGCGGCGTCTGGACCTGCACCGGCCCCCCGAAGACCCGCACACACGCCCCTCCCTGAGACCCCTCCTGGATCGGGTGGAATCGTGGAATCGTGGCCGTTAGCCATCTCCAAGCGGGGAAGCACGCTTCCCGAGTTCCGCTTTGGTCGTCTCGCTGACCGCAACTTGCGGCTTGAAACTGGGAGACCAAACCGGCAGGTAGCGAGCACCCCTTCCCCTGGGGGACGGCGCTGACTGCGCAGTGGTGGCGACGGCGACGACTGCAGGATTCCCTTCTCTCACTCAGTCCAAAACAGGGTCGAAGCCGAGGGATGGGCGGCCTCTCGACCCAACCCGGGTCGTTGTCGTCGTTGACCCCACAACCCGCCCCGCGATGTCGAGGTGAATGCCACGCCGCAATAACCAACTAGCGCGGCCATGGCAGGCCCTGAGCCTTGAGGTTTCGGCGGCGATCCGAGATCCCTGAACCCTAAGAAGGGATGGGTGGATGGACTATGGAATCTGCAGTCCGTTCGTTCTCCGTAGGGCGCACCCACTCAGGGTATTCTGCGCCTCGAGTGCTCGTGCCCAGGCATCAAAGACTTGATGATGCCACGTGAACCAGGCGAGCCCAGGAAATGACCTCTTCGATCCCCCCAATGCTCCCACGACAAAGGATACATTTGTCAATAATAATTAGATGGCAGATGCCCCTGATAGCTCATGCAGACCCCACTTCAAGAGGCCCTGGGCGGCCCGTAGCGGTCTGCTGTGGGGGCATTTGTGTGCGTTGTGTGCTGGGCCACGGGCCACTGGCCGTGGAAATGGGAGAAAAAATCGAGCAAAACCCTCGAATCCCCACAGTGATTGCAGAACTACTGCACGCCCCTCCCTGCATTCAAAAGGAGCTCTGACCCAAGCTGCTTCCACCCTCTCTCCATCTTTCCGCTCGCCTACACCGTCTTCCCACCGTCAACCTGTCTCACCTCTCTCGCTCACCTCGCCCCAGCAAATCCCTCCAATCGGCCACGCTGCACCACTGCTGCACGCGCACCATTTAAAGTTTGTAAGTACGGCATTGAGTCACCGGGATTTCCTTGTGCTCGCTCCCTCGAGCCACGCCACTTGGCGCGCATCCCGGATCCCAGAGAGACGGCAATCGTGGCGGAGTGGCGTCGCGTGCACTTTCTCCTGTTCCTGGACGTCTGCCTTCAAGATGGGACGGACCGACGCACAAAACTCGGCGACTCTGAGACTCTTTGACTGCCTTTTAATTTCTCACCATGCTGACGTCGCGCCCACCTGGATAGCCAAACAACCACACCACCATCACCACCCCACCCCCCGTCCGACTGCCTTTGGTCTACTCAAAGGCAACCCCTCGACTACGGCTTTCTCGGCCGTGACCCTTGTCTCAGACGAAGATTTCAGCCTCCGAAAAACCTTTCATATCATCAACTCCCTCCCGCCACCTGCTGGGCTCGCCTAAGGAACTCGAGTTTTCCTTGTTCGACTCCCCCCTTCACCAGAACCCCGAGTTCGAATCCCACAACCAGCTGCCGCATAGGACGAGTTGTGCGGTTCTTCCTCTGACCGAGGAAGAGTCGACGGAGTCTCGTCAGACCGTTCAGGGATCAGTCTGCTTCCGCCACCGACCTCCCTAAAACCCGCTTGAGCACCCCGCGTGCTTTGGATCTTCAACTCACCCACTCTTGTCGCTCACCCTCTTGACGACAAGTTGAACCCCTGTGTGCCCTCAGCTCACCACAGTTGACGACGCCCCGTTCACCGCTGCTCGCCCCGTCTCCACGCCGTACACGCGCCCTACTCCATCCACCGACTCCCCTCGCCAAATCTTGGGATATGGTGATGCCAACGCTTGTCACGGATCGATTCACCACACTTGATTATACGGACTACACGAATAATCATGTGTTTATGAAGAGCTGCACCAATGGCGTCTTCGACTACAACAACAACCACCAAATCGACCTCAACCATGGCCATCACGATGGAGGGCTCAAGGCCAGCTGGGCCAAGGAGCTGATCGGCGACGCTCTTCGCGAGCGCGTCGAGAACATTGACCATGACTATTGCGAGGCCGGCGAAGAGGACACCTTCTTCGTGGCCGACCTCGGCGAGGTCTACCGCCAGCACCTCCGCTGGAAGCTGAATCTGCCGCGCGTCAAGCCGTTCTATGGTAAGGCTTGATACCCCCCCGCCGGCACTCTCCAGCTCCTGCCGAGCTGCTGCTGACCTCGTTCAAACAGCCGTCAAGTGCAACCCGGACACCAAGCTCCTGCAGATGCTGTCCGCCCTCGGCACCGGCTTCGACTGCGCCTCCAAGAACGAGGTCGAGCAGGTCCTGAACCTGGGCGTCGAGCCGTCCCGCATCATCTACGCCCAGCCCTGCAAGACCAACTCGTATGTGCGCTACGTGGCCAGCCAGGGCGTGCGCCAGATGACGTTCGACAACGCCGACGAGCTCCGCAAGATCGCCCGCCTCTACCCCGAGGCCGAGCTCTTCCTGCGCATCCTGACCGACGACTCGTCCTCGCTGTGCCGCCTCAGCCTGAAGTTTGGCGCCTCGCTCGACTCGACCGACAGCCTCCTGGCCCTGGCACGCGAGCTGGGCCTCAACGTGGTGGGCGTCAGCTTCCACGTCGGCTCGGGCGCCTCGGACCCCCGCGCTTTCCTCAAGGCCGTCCAGGATGCCCGTGTGGTGTTCCACCAGGCTGCCGCGCACGGCTTCGCTCTCAAGACCCTGGACGTCGGCGGCGGCTTCTGCAGCGACAACACCTTCGAGCAGATGGCCGGCGTGCTCCGCGCCGCCCTCGACGACTACTTCCCGGCGCACTCGGGCATCAACCTGATCGCGGAGCCCGGCCGCTACTACGCCTCGTCGGCCTTCACTCTGGCCTGCAACGTCATTGCTCGCCGCACCATGGAGGACGAGTCGGCCTCGAGTTACATGGTGTACGTCAACGATGGGCTGTACGGCAACTTCAGCAGCATCATGTTCGACCACCAGCACCCGGTCGCCAAGATCCTGCGCACCGGCGGCCGCACCCTGTACGACACGCCTGCCGCCGAGGCCACGGACGACGGCATCGAGTACAGCATCTGGGGCCCGACCTGCGACGGCATCGACCGCATTACGGAGAGCATCCGCTTCTCGCAGCTGCTGGACGTGGGCGACTGGCTGTACTTTGAGGACATGGGGGCCTACACCAAGTGCTCGGCCACGACGTTCAACGGGTTCCCCAACACCCATGACGTCATCTACGTGTGCAGCGAGCCTGGCGCCCAGGCCCTGCTGGACCTGCATTGAGGTGGGGGCGGGACCGGGAGGTTTTTCTTGGTGCGCGCCAACAACACTCGACCCCTGGCTCGGACAAGGGTCTGACTTCACTTCGTTCTGCTGCGCTGCGTTGAACAAAAAATGGTGATTTGGGATGGCTCGGCTTCTAGTCAGCAGTGCCCCAGGAGATGGACGTATGCCAGGGTTAATAGAAATGCTTTGCGCCATGATCTGTTCCTTGGCTGTTTGACTGTGACTATACACTGTGCTTGATGTGCCTGTTCAATGACACGGACATGGTGAGGTGCTACCTCGGGCTGTCGCATGATATGTGGGGGTCAGAAGCTGGGTGTGGGGGTGGTTGTTGACTTGCAAGGCTGGCTTGCCCCCCCCTCCATCTGGATCCCGACTGGGCGTCGGTTGGGAAAGAGGGTCTAGAACGTCTAACAACAGCAAAAGAGTAACATGGAACGTTGGGCTCGCCCGCTGCCTGCAAAGAAAAGGAGAAGCAAGCATCACAAATGATCAGGTGCCACTGCTAGCTTAATACGCCGAGCAGCTCGGGCCAGTCCTGTGCCGCCATTTCGACGCCCCAGGGGACACTGACGGGGCCCCCTCCCTTCCCTTTCCGGCACCGAGATGCATGACCCTGGCGCCTTCTGTCGGGTTCTGTGTGACGGGGGTAGGTTGGTGGTTGCTGCCTTTTTTTGTTGGGTTTTTGGGAGACAGGGAGGATGGGGAGGAGGATGGATAGACTTAAACTGGGTGGGTTGCTGCTGATCTTGCTCGCTCGTGCTGGGTTTCCTGTTCTGTTCTGTTCTGTTCTGTCTGTCGCATGTCGGTTTGGCTATTTCCAGAAGTGAGACAGCCACACCCGCTCGCGACCTGTTCAGCATCCGGCGCCTCCTTGTACGACCAAACGGCTGTGGGCAAGGACTGGAACACAGTGCTACACGACACGCGATACCACTCACACACACAGCACAGCACGTACCGTCAAACCTACCTAGCTACATAATCCCCGTGCGCCCCTCCCTCCCTCAATCCATCCCTCCTCCTCCGCCAGCGGTCTTCCTTTCAGGTGGAAAACAGGGTGTGTCTCGGAGCCCGATTTGTCTGTCGATCCGGGCTTTTTTTTCCCACCCCTCTCTCTCTCCTCCCACATTCCCGCTCTCTTTCTTTCCTTGCTTGCCTGTTCAAAACAGACCAGTGGGCAGCTGAAGAGCAAATACACTCCTTTGATTCGGCGTCGGGTGAGGGGCCGTTTGTTTGACTTTCCGTCTGTGACTGTCTTTCAACACCGCGAGTACACCACGCTACGTGCTCTGCCATTTGCTGCTTGACACCCGCATCTGATTCCGCGATAGGGAGAGGGAAGGGCGTGGAGGAATGCTGGCAGCTCGGAGCTTACTACAACAAAGCACTGCCTCGACGACACCCGTACCTCGAACAAACAAAGAAACCCACCAACACCCCCTGCCTCAATACCCCACCAGGAACGCCGTCACCACCGGACTGGACAGCATGGTCCGCGGCATCGTCCTCCTCTCGGGCTCCTCCCACCCGGCCTTTGTCGACTCGGTCGCAGCCATCCTCGGCGTCGAGCCGTCGGCGCGGGTGCTGGCCAAGTTTGCGAGCGGCGAGACGCGGTGCGAGATTCAGGCGTCGGTGCGGGGGAAGGACGTGTATATCTTTCAAAGTTTTGGGGTTGGTGATGAGGGTGATCATCATCACGATGGGGGGTTTGCGGTTGGGAATGGGGATGGTATTACAGGGGGGGAGGTGGTGAGGAGGCAGCGGAACACGGTCAACGACTACTTCATCGAGCTCTGCATCATGATCTCGGCGTGCAAGATGGGTGGCGCGAGGAGAGTTACCGCGGTGATGCCGCTGTTTCCGTACTCGCGGCAGCCGGATCTGCCGTTCTCGAAGGCCGGTGCGCCGTCGCAGCAGAAGCATCACCATCAACAACAACAACAGCAACACGATAAGGAAGAAACCAGCGAGCGGGAAGGGGGCTGCGGAGGGGGTGGTGACAAACCCAAGCCCGCGGCGGCGGATTACACCTTCGACAGCACCCCCACCACACCCGGCCCGCACATCCCCAAAACCCCCGGCCTCGGCGGCGCGGGCGTGGACGTCGTCGAGATGATGCGGACGGTAGTCCTCGGGCGGGAGACGCCGCCGCCCAAGGTCCTCAACATGGGACCGTCGTCCAAGCAGCAGCAGCACCAGCGGCAGCAGCAGCAGCAGACGGGCAGCTACACGACGCACGACTACGAGAACCCGTCGGTGATGATGGCGCTGCAGGCCAACTCGGGCCACAAGCAGTTCATGGCGCACGCGGGGTCGCTGGTGGCGAACCTGCTGACCTGTGCCGGCGCGGACAGGGTGTTGACGTGCGATCTGCATGAGAGCGCTTATCAGGGGTTTTTTGACATGCCAGGTGCGTGTACTTGTCGTCGTTCCATGGTGTGGTGTGTCCCTGGTGGTCGGAGAAGAGAGGAGGCCTAGACAGAGACAGGGTCAGTTGCTGACCGACGGGCATCGCCCGCAGTGGACAACCTGTACGCCCGCCCCCTCCTGCAGCGCTACATCCAGCAAAACATCCCCAACTACCGCGACGCGGTGATCGTCAGCCCCGACGCGGGCGGCGCCAAGCGCGCGACCGCCATCGCGGACAACCTCGGGCTGGCGTTTGCCCTCATCCACAAAGGCATGTCCCCCCCCTCTCCCCCCTCTCTCTC
>Ga0247824_10002144_pt1 | contig 10991 bp, 12 predicted proteins | sample 13C_PalmiticAcid_FD_194412 | JGI IMG/M metagenome (GOLD analysis project Ga0247824, IMG submission 194412) | Soil microbial communities from agricultural site in Penn Yan, New York, United States - 13C_PalmiticAcid_Day48 | ecosystem: Environmental > Terrestrial > Soil > Agricultural land...
GAAGCCGGCCGAGCCTGCGAGCTCGACCCTCCGGGCGAGGCGGACGCCGACCTCGCCGCCGGCACGAGACTCGGTGCGCTCGAATTTCTCCTGGAATCCCGCGACGGCACGCCATCGGAGGCGATCACTGGGACGAGTCGCAAGCGAGAAGGTGCCGCCGTTCGCGGCGGCGCCGCCGGGGAGCCGCTCGCCGAAGTACTCGAGGTCGGTCTCCCAGCGGGCCCGGCGCACCGAGCGCGCGAGCGCGTCGATGCGATGAGTTACCTCGGGGTCGGCCGGGTAGTCGCGCTGCAGGCCCGCGAGCAGCTCACGGGTGGCCGCGGTGTCGCCCCGCCAGAGGCGCACGTCGGCGAGGGCGACCCTGCTGTCGTAGTCACCCGGCCGCTCCTCGAGCAGCCGGACGAAGCTGCTCTCCGCTGCGGGGAGCTGACCGGTCCAGCTCTCCAGCTTGGCGACCCAGAACCGGTCTTCGAAGCTGCCGGAATCCTCCTCGACCACGGCCCGATAGGCGGCGAGCGCCTCCCGCAGGCGCTGCTCCCGTCGGAGCTGCTCGGCCTGAGTCCGGAGATCGGCGGTGCTCTGGGCAGCCGCCGGCTGCGCTCCGGCGGTGAAGAGCAGGAGCGCAACGACCGTGAGGACCAGGCCTTCGAGGGTGGGCGTGAGACGCTCCTGCTCGCGGGATCGTGGAGAAGCCGGGGGCGAGGGGAGCAAGCGCGGTGCCCGCCGACACGGGCCGTAACATCAAGCGCGGCAAGTACTTGTGAGAATGATTCGGAGTGGGCGCCGACCGCCGCGGGTGATCCGCGGCCGGAAAGGGCGATTTGCGGTCCGCCTTAGTCGACCTCAACCGCCACCGGCTTGGCTGCAGGGGTGGGCAAAGAACGGCCGGCTCGTCCAGAGACGAGCCGGCCGTCAGCATCTTCGCACCCCAGGCCTTAGAGCTTCTTCACGTTCTCCGCCGCCGGCCCCTTCTGCCCCTGCACGATGTCGAATTCCACCTTGTCACCCTCGGCCAGGCTCTTGAAACCCTGCCCCTGGATCGCGGAGTGATGGACGAAGCAGTCCTTCTGGCCGTCCGCCGGCGTGATGAAACCGAAGCCCTTCGCATCGTTGAACCACTTGACCGTCCCGGTGCTGCGCATATCTCCCTGCTCCTTGGCCTGGTGTAATCGGGAGTGAGGACATGCCGCACGGCCGACTACGGGTAGCGTGGTTCCCACCCCCACGCGGGGTTTGGCGCGCCAGCGCGCCGAAACGCCACCAACGTAGCCCACCGCGCGGGGCTCGGCAAGCCGGCTATGCGCCGGCCGACCTACCCGGGGTCTCGTGAAACGCCCGCTGGGCCTGGCGCAGCATCTCGTCCAGCTCCTCTTTCATCTGCTCGATCTGCTTCTCCATCTCCGCCAGCGAGGCGCAGATTGGCGTGACCGACAGCATGCCGTTGGCCTGGCGCACGATGCTCTGCAGGAAGATATGAACCGAGGGCGCAGTCGAGTGCGCCCGCCGCTGGATGCTGAGGCCGAATCGTGAATTCAAGGAGGCGGACACGGCGACCTCTTCCTCAGGGTGAGAAGTTGGGCTTGGGGCGCCGCCGCTTCCGCCGCCGCGCGGCTGCAATTTTGAGGCTTCTCGCCGCGCTCGGCTTGAGATAATGGCGCCGCCGCCGGAGCTCCTTGAAGAGCCCTTCCTTCACCAGCTTGCGGCGGAAAAGCTTCAGGGCACGATCTACGCTGTCGCTCTCTCCGAGTAGAACCTCAGCCATGGCCCCTCCGGGAAGAGCGGCGCCACCCAAGCAAAAAGGGGCCCGCGTAACGCCAGCCCCTTCCTGATCACGTTGCCCGCCGGACGCGCGACCGCTCCGGCTTGAGGTGGAACCTATCCACCCGCCGAGAGCGGCGCAAGCGAGGACTCCGCTATCTTGCTTCATGCCCGCGAACGGTGTGACCGGCCCTCGGCCTCCCGTATCCGGACTTGGAGCGGGAGGGTGCCGATGGCCAGGAACAACTACGGATTCGAGAAGCGACAGCGGGAGCTGCTCAAAGAGCGCAAGAAAGAGGAAAAGCGGCAGAAAAAGCTGGAGCGGAGCAATGCCGACCAGGTCGTCGATTCCACGACCCAGGAACCGGGCGAGGGCTCGGACCCCGATTCTTCCAGCTGAGGGGCAGCGCGGGCGGCACGTCGCGCCAGCAGCTGCCGTTGGTAGTGGAATTCCGGACTCGCCTCGCCGTTAACTGATCATCAACGGGGCGAAGGCTGTCAGGAGAGCTATCCTTCGCGGATGACCACCTGCGTCATCGGCGCCGGTGCCGCGGGACTCTCGGCGGCCAGGCATCTTAAGGCGTCCGCGATCCCCTTCGAAGTAGTCGAGCGCGAGCGCGACGTCGGCGGCATCTGGGACGCTTCCCTGCCCCACAGTCCGGTTTACCCGTCCGCCCACCTGATCTCCTCCAAGCCGCTCACGCAGTTCCCGGACTTTCCGATGCCGCGGGAGTACCCCGACTACCCCGATCACGGGCAGGCCCTCGAGTACCTGCGCGCCTACGCGAGGCGGAACGAGCTATACGAACACATTCGCTTCGAGCAGACGGTCGAGCGCGCCGAGCGGGTGGAAGGAGGCGGGTGGAAGGTGTCGTTCGCCGGCGGAGAGGTACGGATCTATGAGGGGCTGATCGTCGCCGCAGGCATCCACTGGGTGCCGATCATGCCGCAGCTGCCGGGGACGTTCCAGGGAGACTGCACGCACTCCCGCGGCTACAAGACGCCGGACATCTTCCGCGGCAAGCGTGTGCTCGTGGTCGGCGCGGGCAACTCCGGATGCGACATCGCGGTCGATGCATCCGAGCAGGCAGAGCGAACCTTCCTCAGCGTGCGTCGCGGCTACCACTTCATTCCGAAGTACGCCTTCGGGCGCCCGATCGACCAGGTCGGCGAGCTGAGTCTCAAGCTCCACCTGCCACTCCCCGTCCGGCGAACTCTCAACGAGCTTGTCCTCAAGTCGGTCGTCGGCGGGCCGGAGGAGTACGGTCTGCCGCGGCCCGATCACCGGCTGCTCGAGAGCCATCCGATCGTGAACTCGAGGATCCTGCCCGCGCTTCGGAGGGGTGACCTGCGGCCGAAGCCGGACGTGGTCGAGCTGAGCGGCCGCGAGGTCGTCTTCAAGGACGGATCGTCAGAGCCGATCGACATCATCGTGTTCGCGACCGGCTACCAGGTGACCTTTCCCTTCTTCGAGCACCGGCATCTCAACTCGTCCGACGGCCGACCCGACTTCTATCTCCACGTCTTCCATCCGACCTGCGACGACCTGTTCATCCTTGGGATGATCCAGCCGGACAGCGGTGTCTGGCCACTCATGGATCTCCAGGCCAGGGCGGTGGCGAGGTACATCCTTGCGGCGGCGGTCGAAGGGCCCGCGATCCGGAAGGTGCGCGCGCTGAAGCGGGGACGGCCTCCCGACCTGAGCGGCGGTATCCGGTACTTGAAGTCCGAGCGCCATCGTTACGAGGTGGAGCACTCGACCTACGCGCGAGAGCTGAAGGAGGTGGCACGGCTGCTCGAGCCCTGAGCGGGCGCGGCCCGCGGCGCCGCGCTCTACTGCCGGGGGTGAAGGCGTCCAACGCCGCCTCCAGCCAAGGCGTGACGCGATACGTTAGACGGTCTGGCGCCTGGCCGGTATATTCGGCCGGTGATCGCACCTACCGATGGGATCGCCGCCGTCGCGGTCGCGCGGGTCTCGCGCCGCCTCATCCCGTTCCTCTTCCTCCTCTACATCCTCAACTTCCTCGACCGGGTCAACGTCGGGTTCGCGGCGCTGGAGATGAACCGCGACCTCGGCTTCGGCCCGGCGGTGTACGGCTTCGGCGCCGGCGTGTTCTTCCTCGGCTATTGCCTGTTCGAGGTCCCCAGCAATCTGGTGCTCTATCGCACCGGCGCCCGGCTCTGGATCGCGCGCATCATGGTGACCTGGGGGCTGGCAGCCTCGGCGATGATGCTGGTGCATACGCCGTGGAGCTTCTATGCGTTCCGCTTCCTGCTGGGTGTGGCGGAGGCGGGCTTCTTTCCCGGCATCATCTTCTATCTCACGTACTGGTATCCCGCGCGGGAGCGCGCTCGTGCCTACGCCTGGTTCCTCGCCGCGATCCCGGTGTGCGGAGTGATCGGCGGGCCGATCTCGGGCGCGCTGCTCGGGCTCGACGGACGGCTCGGCCTGCAAGGCTGGCAGTGGCTCTTCCTGCTCGAGGGCATCCCGTCGGTTCTGGTCGGTATCGCCGTGCTGTGGTTGCTGCCGGACCGTCCGCGGGACGCGCGCTGGCTCCCGGCGGTGGAGCGGGCGTGGCTGGAGGAGCGGCTGGCGGCGGAGGGCCACGATCGAATCGCCCACCACGGCGAAAGCCTTCGCCGGGCGCTCCGCAATCCGATGGTGTGGTGGCTCGGCCTGAGCTACTTCCTGCTGGTCGTCGCACTCTACGGCTTCGCCCTGTGGCTCCCCCAGCTGGTGAAGGCCAGCGGCGAGTTCACCAACTTTGAAGTCGGTATGATCACCGCGATCCCTTATGCGGCCGCGGCCTTGGGGATGGTGCTCGTGGGACGGAGCTCCGATCGCACCGGCGAGCGCCACCTCCATCTCGCCCTGCCCGCGCTGGTAGGAGCGCTGGGATTCATAGCGGTCACTCGGACCGGCAACACGGGTCTGCTGATCGCCGCGCTGTGCCTCTGCGCGTTCGGGGTGCTCGGGTGGCTGGGACCGTTCTGGGCCCTTCCCACCGCGTTCCTGCGTGAGCAGGCGGCCGCCGGCGGCATCGCACTGATCAACTCGATGGGCGCGGTGGGCGGCTTCGTGGGCCCGTACCTGATCGGCGACATCAAGGAGCGGACCGGTGAGTTCGCTCCGGGACTCCTGGTCCTGGCGGGCTCCCTGGCAGCCGCCGCCGCCATCGTCATGGGTCTCCGCGCGACAGTGCTTCGCCGGTCAGGCGACGTCACGACTGCGCCGCTCTAGGTTTCGCAGTCGGTGGGACCAGCCCGTTGAGACGGAGATACACCGCAATCTGACTGTAATGCCCGGCCCACTCCTCCGCCGCGGCGACCATGACTGCCGCCCGGGAGGTCTTCTCTCCGAAGTACGGCACCGTCTCGCCCAGTCCCGAGTCATCCACGCCGGTCAGCGCCGATTCACAGAACTGGAACGTCTCCTTGAGTCGGGCGACGAGCTGCTCCTTGGACGCGCGCGTAACCAGCGCGGCGCGCTTGGGCGCTGCCACGCCGCCGATACTGGAGCAGTAGGCGTCGTTGCCGGCAGCCATGTGGGCGATCGCATCCCCGAAGCTCATCTGGGCGGGGGTCGGCTGGAATCCGTACTTGGCGGCCGGCATGTCCTCAGCGGCAGCGATGAAGTTGGTCGCGGCCCGGCCGGCGGAGGAACGGACGGCCTCGGCTACGGGTGAGGCGGGATCCGGCACGGCACCCGGCCCCTCCAAGGACCAGGCTGCGAGCGCCGTGAGCGCCGCAAGCGGAAGTGTTGCGTTCATATTCGCGATCCGGCTCGGGGGCGAAGGCTTCTGATGGACTCGGCTTCCTCCTAAAACCTACGTCGGCCGCCGGCGCTCGGTGTCATCACCAACTGGCGCGCCCGCGAACCACGACCTAAGTTGGCACCCTCCGCCTCCATCCGGAGCCGGGCCATGACCGATCAGATTGCCACGCTCCCCCCGCGCACGTCCGACGCCGCGTCAGTCCAGGACGCCCTCGATCCTGCCGCGATCACCGCCTTGCGCTCGCGCCTGCGCGGCCAGCTCCTCCGCCCCAGCGACCCCGGCTATGACGACGCCCGCAGCCTCTGGAATGCCATGATCGATCGCCGCCCCGCCCTGGTGATCCGCTGTCTCGGCGTGGGCGACGTGATCGCCGCTGTGGAGTTCGTGCGCGAACATGGGCTGTCGCTCACCATCAAGGGCGGCGGCCACAACATCTCCGGCCTCGCGGTCGCGGACGGCGCCGTCATGCTCGACATGTCACCGATGCGTGGCGTCCGGGTGGATCCGGCGGCCCGGCTCGCCTGGGCGCAGGCGGGCTGCCTCCTGGGCGACGTGGATCGCGAGACCCAGCTCCACGGCCTCGCGGCTCCGCTGGGATTCGTCTCCACGACCGGCATTGCCGGGCTCACCCTGGGCGGCGGGTTCGGGTACCTGACCCGCCGATTCGGCTGGACCTGCGACAACGTGGTCGCCTTCGACGTGGTCACCGCGGACGCGCGCATCGTCCGCGCGACCGAGACTGAGCATCCCGACCTGTTCTGGGCCCTGCGGGGCGGCGGCGGCAACTTCGGCGTGGTGACGGGCTTCACCTACCGGCTCGCACCGCTGGGGCCCGAGATCCTCGGCGGGGCGATCGCCTGGCGGGCCGAGGAGGCGCCTCGGATCCTCGAGGCGTTCCGGACGCTGGGCGAGGAGTCGCCGCCCGAGCTCTCCGTGGCCGCGGGACTGCGCAAGGCGCCACCTGTGCCCTGGCTTCCACAGGAGATCCATGGGCAGGACATCGTGGCCTTCTTCATCTGCTACACGGGTCCGATGGCCGAGGGTGAGCGGCTCCTGGCGCCGATCAAACGGCTTGGCCGGCCCGTCGCGGACATGGTTCAGCGGCGCCCATACGTGATGCAGCAGTGTCTCCTCGACGCCACCCAGCCGAAGGGTCGGCGATACTACTGGAAATCGGAGTTTCTTCCGGGGCACGAGGGTGAGCTTCTGGACCGCGCGCGATCGCACGCCCAGCGCCTAGCCTCGCCGCATTCACTGGTCATCTTCTTCCCGCTGCACGGAGCGATCGACCGGCTCCCGGCCGACCATTCCCCTTTCGGCAATCGGGACGCACGCTCCGTCTTCAACATCGGCGCTTCGTGGGAACGCCCCGAAGATGACGCGCCGAACATCGCCTGGGCCCGGGCGGCGTGGGAGGACCTGCGCCGGTTCTCGACGGGCGGGACCTACGTGAACTTCCTCACCGAAGAGGAGGGGAGCGATCGGATCCGTGCGGCCTACGGTCCGCACTACGAGCAGCTCGCCGCGGTGAAGGCGGAGTGGGACCCGACCAACCTCTTCCACCACAACAAGAACATTCCACCGAGCCGTTGAGTGCACTTCCGGACCTTCCGAGCTGGGCTCCTGCTCGCGCTCGTGTTGGTGCCCGGCCGGAGGGCGGCGCTCCGCGCGCAGACGGCCACTGCGGACAGCGCGCGCATCGAGCGCCTCGCCGCGCTCGGCCGACTCTGGGTCTCCATCAAGTACTTCCATCCCTGGCTCGCCTACCGCCCGATCGACTGGGACGCCGCGCTCGCGACCGCCGTCCCTCTGGTCAACGCCGCGGGTGACCGCGCCGGATACGCCACCGCCGTCCAGCGCATGCTCGACGCCCTGGGCGATCCGGTCACCACGGTGCACCGCGAGCGCGCGCCGGCGCCGCCCCCAAGTCGCGGTGAACCCGACCCGCGCTCCTGGTGGACCCGGGACAGCGTGCTGGTCGTGTCGCTGCGAAACCCCACAGATCTCGACGACGTCACCCGCACCATCGATCGCCTCACCGCCATCGCCGACACCGTCCGCACTGCCCGACGCGTCGTCTTCGACCTTCGCGCAGCCGACGATGAGGGGACCGCCCTCGACTGGGTGATGCAGGAATCCCGGATCCTGAGCCTGTTCACCGCGTCGCCCGTCAGGGCACCCGACCAGCGAGGGCGGCTCCACTCTGGTTTCGTTCCCGAGGATGGCAGCTTATCGGGCTACTACTCGGGCTTCTACACGGTGGACGGAGCCGCACTCAACCCGGTTGACGACACGGCCGCCGCGCGGTCGGCCGTCATCCTGGTCAATGAGGGCTCGTACATACCGCAGGGAATGCTCGCGCTCCGCGAGGCCGGGAGGGCGCGCATCGTCGCCGAGGGAAGCGCAAACGACGCAGGGGTGGTGCTAACCTACGGGTGGCGGTTGCCGGACAGCGTCAAGGTCTCCATCCGCTTGACCGAGCTGCTGTCGGCCGGCGGGCAGGTCACCTCTGTCGCGGATACGGTGGTGCCGACGGATGCGGGGCTGGCCGCGGCGGTCGCGGCCTTCGGGCATCCGCCACTCGCCAGGACCCACGCGAGCGCGTGGCCTCCTGCTCTTGCGTTCGCCCGGCCCGACTCGACGGCGGATCGGGCGTACCCCGACCTTCCCTACCGGCTCCTGGCGGCGTTCAAGATCTGGGCAGTCGGCCAATACTTCTTCCCCTACCGCGACCTGATGAACGAGCGCTGGGACCAGGTGCTCACGCGCTCGCTCCAGCAGGTCGAAAGTGCGCGCGATTCCCTCGAGTACGGCCTCACCCTCGCCACCATGGCGACCCACCTGCACGATTCGCACGTGCGACTGACTTCTCCGGCGATCCGGGCCCACTTCGGCGTGGGACGCGCACCGGTCTACATCCGGATGATCGAGGGGCAGCCGGTCATCGCCCACTTCATGGACGACTCCGCTCTGGCCGGGGGAGCGCGGGTGGGAGACATCGTCGTGGCGGTGGACGGGGAAGACGCCCGAGCGCGGATGCATCGCCTCGAACGGTACATCTCGGCTTCGACGCCGCAGGCGCTTCAGCGTTACGCGGCGCTGCGCCTGACCGGCGGACCGGTGGGCACTACCGTCACGCTTCGGCTGCGCGGTGCCGGCGGCACCGAGCGCATAATCACCATGACGCGGAGCGAAGCGTTCGACCTCACTGGACGCTCGGGGCCGATGTTCCGGGTGCTGCGCGGCAACATCGGGTACGCCGACCTGGGACGTCTCCCCGCCAGCCAGGTGGACAGCATGTTCGAGCGGCTCAAGGACACGCAGGCGATCATCTTCGACATGCGCGGCTATCCATTCGGCACCGCCTGGAGCATCGCGCCACGGCTCACCAGGAAGGACATGCCGGCGGCGGCACGGTTCAGTCGTCCGAACGCCACGACACCCGACACCACCGAGCGCACCGAATACAGCTTTACCCAGACGCTGCCGCACACCGATCAGTGGCGCTACCTGCGGCCGACGGTCATGCTCATCGACGAGCGGACGCTGAGCCAGGCGGAGCACACGGGCCTGTTCCTGGAGGCGGCGAATGGGACCAAGTTCATCGGCTCACCGACGGCTGGGGCCAACGGCGACGTTACGACCGTGCTGCTTCCGGGACGGGCTCAGATGTCGTTCAGCGGCCACGCGGTCCGGCATGCCGACGGACGGCAGCTTCAGCGTTTTGGCCTACAGCCGGACGTACCCGCGCGGCCGACGATCGCCGGCGTGCGCGCCGGACGGGATGAGGTGCTCGAGCAGGCCCTGCGATACCTCGAGCGGTCGCTGCCTAAATCGTCGGCGCGCTGAGAGGGTGAGATGCCACGTTACGCGGCGTTCCTGCGCGGAGTGAGTCCGATGAACGCGAAGATGCCCGCGCTGAAGGGGGCGTTCGAGGCGGCGGGGTTTACCGGGGTGCGAACGGTCATCTCCAGCGGCAACGTGGTGTTCGACGCCCGGCGGGCGTCCGAGTCCTCGCTCGAGCAGCGGTCGGAGAAGGCGATGGCGGAACACCTCGGCCAGGCGTTCCTCACTATCGTGCGTCCAGTCGAGATGCTTCGAGAGATGCTGGCCTCGGATCCGTATCTTGAGTTCGGGCTCGACCCCTCGGCCAAGCGCATCGTGACGTTCCTGCGGGACGAGCCGACGGTGAAGATGGTACTCCCGGTGGAGCAGGACGGGGCCCGGCTGGTCGCCTTGCGCGGGAGGGAGCTCTTCAGTGCCTATCTGCCGAGCCCCAAGGGGCCCGTATTCATGACGCTGATCGAGCGGACTTTCGGCAAGGAGCTGACGACGCGGACGTGGGATACGGTAGGGAAGGTGGCGCGGGCGTAGTTGTCACCCTGAACGAAGTGAAGGGGGCCATGTTCGATATGGCCCCCTTCGCTTCGCTCAGGGTGACAAAGGAGCGTCTAGTGGGACAAGGGAGCGTCTAGTGGAAGGTGACGCCGAGACCGAGCTGGAAGACGTCCGCGCTCCCGCCGTCGAAGGCGCCGCGGAAGTAGTTGAAGACCGGGGTGATCGACGTGGTCCGCGCCACCCGCATGTCATAGCCCACGCCCATGAGCACGCCGAACCCGTCGTTGGACGCGCTCACGATGCCGTTATCGGCCGACAGCCTCGAGTAGCCCGCACCGCCCTTGAGGAACAGACCGGACTGCACCCTCGGGTACCAGTAGGCCGCGGCCGACGCGTTGCCCAACCGGACCGTCGCACCATCCTCGCTCTTGGTCCCAGCCGTTGAACTCCGCACCCAGCAGCAGGCTGGGGCGAAGGGTTCCGCCGAGGGCGAAATAGCCGGTGTAGCTGCCGGTGCGATCGACGCCGTCGCAGCCATCGCAGTTCAGCCCCATGGATCCCCATCCCGCGCCGACGCCGGCCCAGAAGCCTTCCCGGACCTGCGCGTGCTGCGCGGCGGCGGGGGTGGCGAGACTGAGTGTAGCCAGCGTGATCACGCCGGCGATGATCGAGTGTCCCGTACGCATCGTGGCTTCCTTCTAATGGAGGAGGAGGTCGGTTCGCGTGGATCCGAGTGCCACGGGGAGGGGCAACGAGCGTGCCACCTGCAAGCCGGTGTGGGGAAGCGAGTTGGACGCTGGCGATGGAGGTCGAGCGAGAAGAGTGCAAAGGTCGAGCGCAAAATGCCGGGTCACTGGGTGGCCGGCCGCCGCTGGAGGCTGACCGCCGTTTCACCAATTCGTGACAGCCAGGGCCTAGACTAGCCGTTCAACCCTAACCTAGGCCCTTCAGGAGGTCTGCATGTCCGTCACCGCCCTCCCTTCCACCGCCAGCGTAGCCAGCGAGTTGGTCGAGCTCTGCCGGGCGGGCAAGAATCTGGAAGCGATCGACCGGCTGTACTCCCCGAACATCCTCAGCATCGAGCCGATCGGCGACAGGCAGATGCCGGCCGAGATGCAT
>Ga0247824_10002145_pt1 | contig 10987 bp, 11 predicted proteins | sample 13C_PalmiticAcid_FD_194412 | JGI IMG/M metagenome (GOLD analysis project Ga0247824, IMG submission 194412) | Soil microbial communities from agricultural site in Penn Yan, New York, United States - 13C_PalmiticAcid_Day48 | ecosystem: Environmental > Terrestrial > Soil > Agricultural land...
GTGATGGGGGTGACGGTGGTGGTGGTGGGGGAAGAGGAGGAATGTGGCGAGGGCGAGGACGAAGGATAGGGTTACGCAGAGGGCGTAGCCGATTGATATCTGCCAGAGGAGGAGGTTGGTGGTGTTAGTTGTCTCGGGTCCTGGGTCAAGCGCAAGGGGGGTTCTGGGAGGTTGGACGAACGCCTAGCCCCGAGATATCGGGGTTGTCGCGCCCCCAGAGGGCGGACGCCGAGCAGATTTGGGCGCGGCACTCGGCCAGCCGCGCCTGCTCAAAGTCGGTTTCCTTCCGCAGGAGGTCGATGGCCTCGCGGAAATCTTTGGCTTGGGAGAGGGCCGAGCAGTCGGGGGCGAGTGTGCTCCCCATTGTGGGATGTGGATGGGGGAGGATAGGGATGGATAGAGGTTAGGAAGGTGTCCCTTGGACGGGGGAGCGAGGATTCCAAGGTGCCCCTTCAGAGAAGTTTGGAATCACATCAAGTAAAGTATTAGCATCTCGCCCGGCAGGATCCAGCCTCGCCCTGCCCCCTCCCCAAGCGACACCAAGGGGCTCCCGCCGCCGATCTCCAGGCTTGCGCGGCGGGAGGAAGCTTGGCTCTACTCAGCCGCATGCGCACCCGCGCAGCAGCGCGCACCCCCTCCAATCAGCCACCAAGGCCGCCGCGCCACACCCCTGTGCGACGGCCAGGAAGCTGGTTTTGGCTTGGAAGGACCTTGGCAGCTGTGCATCGGGCGTTCCGAGCCTTGAACGGGATGATGGGAGTGATGGGTTATGAGGCTTGCTGCCGCCCCGTCCTGGCGGCGTCCATCTCCAACCCCTAAGGGTTCGCGAACGGCGATCATGACTCCAAGTATACGGCAGTTCCTGAGCTTCGTTGTGCTCGCAGGAGGCTGCTGCGCAGCAGGGAATCCCAACCGCGATGGCGGTCCTCATCAACCAGAGCGAAGAGCAGGCGCGGGAGTACGAACGTGTGGGTTCGAGGTTGGAGATACCGGTAAGCCGCTTACCCCTGAGCAGAAAACATCACGAACCCCCATCTAACACCCCGCAGAATCCCCCCTAACATGCGCAACCGGCTCGCACTGCGTCATGCAAGCCATCTTCCCCGCAACGACCAGCTTCTTCGCGGGCTGCTGCCGCGACGGCGGCGGCGGCTGCGACGTCCCCGAGACCTGCGTGGCCGCAACCGCACCCGTCGTGCCGGGCGCGCCCGTCCACTCGGCCACGCTGACCTGGTGAGTACGCCCTTCATCCCCATCCATGGGCCCCAAGAGAACAGCATCGCCCAGAGCTGAGAACCTGACTGTTAACTCAACCCCAACAGCTCCGGCGCGCAGCCCTCATGCGTCACCTACACCTGGGATGATCCGCACATGATCTCGTTCGGGTGCGGCACCTCGGGCGGCGTCAAGACGGCGGGCATAAGGCCCAAGACGTCGTCACGGACCACGTGGAGGACTTCGTTCTCAACGAGCAGCCCGCCGACGAGCAAACCGACGACGGGCAGCACCACCAACCCGCCCGCGTCGACCGACAACTCCAATGGGAATGCGGCGCCGGGGGTGGGGGTCATGTATGGTGAGTTTTGAAGGGTGGTGGGGGGGTGGTGAGGTGTCTGTGAAGGGTCTAACCAGGCTTCGTGTGCAGGTTTCACGCAGAGTCAGCGGGTAGGCGTCAGCGTGGGATGCGGGCTGGCCGTGTCGGTGTTTGGGACTGGGGTCAGGTACTTCTCCCTCTTATTCTTCTTCTTCTTCTTCTCCTCTGTCGGCCAACTGGAAACAGGTAGGGCATATGCTAATGAGGTATGCACACAGCTATTGCCTGTGGGTCTATCGCAAGCAGAGGATAAAGGCGCGGACGTACTCGGGTATTCCACAAGGGGCGATATAGACAGGAATGATGGAGGTTCAAATGGGCTAAGGAGCGGGGAGAGGATATAGTGCGGGTAGATAGCCAACGAGTTGCTTCACTTCCTTGGTAGGTACCTAGTGAGGAGGCCATAAGAGGGCGAAAATTGAGGGCCCCCTTCCTTTGGTATCTAGTATTAGGTGTAAGCTCATTATACGCTACATCTTGCTTAATGGCTCCTGTGGATGAGGGTGACGGAGAGGCTATCTACCTTAGCCCTCCAGCCGATTCATTTGCGGCTTGGACGAAATTGAGCTACATGCGTCTGCCTCAGTTTGGTAGGTACCTAGGGGAGTAGGTTTGTCGTGCGCTTTGGCCGCGTCCGAAAAGTATCGGCTCTCTCAGGCTCGCATATCTGCACGTTCACTGGCAGACTGCATTGAGCGGGCCGCTCCTTGGTCGGTCACTGGTATCCGTAGGCTGGTAGCCAGCTTGTAGCGAGACAGACACACTGTCTGGTGTGTTTCTGTGGCGGGGAGGGCAGAGAAGCTGCATGTGGCTGTCCTCGATTTCGGCACAGTCGAGCCGATGTGCATCTGGATTCTTCAGGCCGGGAGTGCTTCGGCTTGAACGCCAGGGCGGCAAGGCCCGCCGTGCGCGCACCGCCGTGAGGCGGGAGAGGCCACCCATGCACAATGTCGTTGGTCTGGTTCCCCCGTCCTCAAAGCCAAGCTTTCCCTGCGGTGTCACGCCCAGTTCGCGAGCCCGTTTTGTGACAGGTCGAAGTCGGGGGCGGGGCACAATGCAGCCATGGCAAGGCACTCGGCTGGGCACACTTGCCGGCACTCGGGCTGGCTTCTGCTGCCTGCAGGTTCCCGAATCGGGTTGACGGGAGCAAGAGGGATGGGGAGAGGGGCAACTTACTTCAAGGTGAGGCAACCAACCGCTGGTGCCCCTGAGTCGGCGCTCCCCCTTTCCTCACGACACGCACGCCATACCACCGATAACCTCCGGCCCGTTCACCCAACCTATCTCTCTAAACTTGACATTCCTGTGCTGGCTATCGGCTACTCGTATCTGCGTATTAGCTTGGCCATGGCAGACCCTCTATCGGTAGCTGGCTTGGCCGCCGGCCTGGTCTCGCTTGGGCTGCAGGTGTGCGGCGGCGTTATCACCTACCTCGACGCCCTCGACTGCCGCGAACAAGATCTTGTCTCGCTGCGGCAGTACCACTCCTCGGTCCACCAGACGCTGCAGGTTGTTGAGGCCTCGTTAGGCCAGCTCCAACAAGCCCATCAGGGCGCCGCGGATGCGGCCCGCAGTTGCTTAGACGCCTGCCATACCGAACTCAAGGGCCTGGAGACGCTCCTGGCCGAGCTCACCAGCGGCACCCAGCCGGCGGGCAGCGGGCTCCGTCGAAGAGACAAATTCAAACAGGAGGGGAAGAAGCTTCTCTATCCCTTCAGCCGCCCAAAGCTCGAGCAGCTCGAGGCGAGACTCCAAAATGCCAACAAAGCTCTGCAGTTGGCCTTGCAGGCACTTGGTCTGTAAGCAGCACTATTAGTTCACTCCGCCGACGCCTGCTTGCGGCGGGCTCTGACTTTGTTCGATGTTTGGTGCTAAGGAACAGCATGCCAGGTCTGTATCGTACTCTCGTTCGGAGCAGTTGTCCCGGATCGAGTCGATTTCCCACAGCATGTCCGCCAACCTGCTGGTCGTCCAGTCCGACATCCAGGCCATGAACACTCCCCTGACCAACGTCAACACGCGCGTCAATAGCCTGGAGCATCTCGTTACGCAACTGCTTGCTCATAACCCAGCCCTCACGTCCAAAGTGATCACCACCCGGCCCCCGAGGAGGCCCAGAGCCCCCAAGGATCACGCCCGCCACGCCCATCCAGCCCCGACCCAGACCGATACAGCCGCACCTCCAGGCGACCTCGCCGCTACAACAGCCCTGTGCGGAGACAAATTTCAGAGCCTGATGTCGTCGCTGGTCGGCGGCGTCCGCGCCTGTGTCTGCCGCCGCTCGCGCATTCTCAGGCGCAGGAACTTCAGCATGGGACCGGTCGGCTTCTCCCTCGAGATTGCAGCCCACGAGCACCTGCCCGAGTGTCCTATTTCCCAGATCGTGGGCCCGGATCAAACTAGAACGGTTGGGCTGAAATACACAGGCTTTCGACGACTCCTCGGCTCCGCCGTCGAGCTTTCCTTCGCCATGAAGTCAGGCGCAGGCGGCTGGGCCATCAGCCCAAACCTCACCTACTACCCAACCGTGGCCCAGTGCACTGCGCCCGCCTTCCAAACCGTCATGCTCCTGCATAGTTATTTGGGCTTTATACGAGCGGCCCATAAGAGGCCATCGATCCCTGACTGGGAAAAGTTGGTTGCCCTCGCCTGTGGGAAAATCTTGAGACGTTTTCAATCGGGGCAGGCTTCTCCCCTTGCCGTCAACGATGCCAATCAATCCCTGGGCCATGTGGTTGCCCGCTGCGTAAGTGTATACCTACATACCCAAAACCATGCCTCTGCTCTGCCCTGAAGGTATCTCCTCAGGGGTGTAATAGTAGCTGTCCTCTGTCCGTCTATTAACCCGACTCCTGTCAACACAGATCTCCGCAGCCCTGGAGTTGGGAGAAGGCGATCTGATACAACCTCTTATCGAGCTTCTCAGATGCTTGATTATGCACAAAGTCCCCGTGCATCTGTATGACATGTGTGGCGTGTGAGTCTACCTCGCCAGGTTCCATGGCTAACCGCATCCCGTCCTGCACCGCGTTGGAGTCAAGTCCTGGGCTGATCAACGAGGGAATCAGATCGCCACTTTGTGCGCTGGTGTCCAGCTACTACGGCACGACCAGTTTGCATGTCGCAGCCTCCGAGCTCATCATCCGTTCGAGTCCCGAGCTTGCTCCAGCTTGTCTCTCCAAAGCACCCCCCCCGGCGGTCTCACTAGCTCATCGAGGCAACCATAACCCCATCTTGAGTACGGTTCGTTTCCTTGGCCATTCTCCTCAAGTTGCTGAAGGTATGTGCATCTTAAACCCGTTGCGTGCCCGCCTCCGACAGCCCCTATCAGCCAAGACCTTGTTCTAATAGTTCATTTCACTGTGGACCGCCCTGCACCCGTAAATTTGGTGATCTTGGCCAGTGGGCTAACTTGAGACACCGGGCTTCCGCAGCGTACGGATGCGGCCCGTTGAGTCTCGCCGTGCTGGCCAACGATACAACCCCGGTTGCCTTCCTCTTGAAGTACCACCCTTCTACGCTCGACGAACGAAATCTTTTGGGCCAGAGCCCCTTGCATTTGGCGGTGGTGAATCCTGCCTGTCTGCGGCTCTTGCTGTCGGCAGTGGGCGAGAAGCAGCTGAATGCCTTGGACCACTCGGGCACAACCGCAGTCGAGGTCGCCGTCCTGCAAAGCAGCTCGATCTGCAAGAAGAAGAAGAAGAAGGAGGAGGAGGAGACTGTCGAGACGGAAGACACCGGTACGACGAAGGGCACCGGCAAGCCAAAAGACGCCAGCAAGCCAAAAGATACTGGCAAGACGAAAGATGCCGGCATTGCGAAGGACGCCGGTAAGACGAAAGACGCCAGCAAAAGACCAGACAAGAACAGGTGCCGCCGGTGCCGCTGCGCCGAATCTGCTACGCTCCTCATCAAGGCCAACTGTGCGATCCCGGTTACCAACGGCCTGCAGGCACTACTCACCTCAGCTTCATACCGATGCAAACTCAAATATATGCGCGCCATCAGAGACCGGCGTGAGAAGCTCAAGAAACTCGCCATGGCCTTCCTGACCGCCGAGGAGCTCAAGCGCCTCGGGGTCTCAGCCGAAAACGTCCTGGATTCTCCGGCGCTCCAGGTTACCCGACTCCTGGAGCAGCGCGGCATCGAGGTGCCCGACGCCCTCCGGACCCCGGAAACCCCGACGCGACGGCCACTCCGCAGCGTCTATCACGGCCTCGACATGCTGGATGATTCCGAGCTGTTCTTTCGGCTCGGCTTCGCGGTCGACCTCCGCTTTGAAGACTACGCGGTCCTCGCGGGCTGCCGGAATCTGTCTCAGTTTCACCTGCGCTGGCTAGCTGATCGGGGAGTCGACATCCTCGGCCAACGGCTCAGGTCGTTTGAGGGGGGCGGAGCCCTCGTCACGGCTCACTTCACCTTTGGGACCGTTGGCCTGGAAATCGCCCGAGCAAACTTCAGACCCCAGGCGATCATTGTCACCGTCATGTGGGTGACCGAGTTCCGCGACAAGTTCCTCTCGACGGGCATCCTGGAGACTGCGGACGGCTGCCGCTGCGAATGTTGGCCCGGGGGCTGCACGCCAGTCGCGTTCACGCTGAAAGCGATGGTGGCCCAGTGCACCGAGTCCAAGTGCCGCGATCTCTACGTCAGGGGTGAACCGACCGTTAACAATTTTACACTCGGGAACGCATTCATGTTCTACTTTTCCTTCATTTCGCAACTGTTCGAGGCAACATCCCGCCGCGGTGCCCTCCGGTTCATCCTGTTTGAGGCTCTCGGCATCCACCATACCTGCTGCCAACTTTTCCGGGGCCGTGTCAGAAAATGGAACCCGAACTCCTGCTCTAACAACGTCTGGGACAGCGATGATGACGAAGACATCTGCTGCTACGGCGGCGACGGCGATGTTGGGGCTACCGAGTACGAACTGGGGCTCCTGGACGAGCTCGTGGAAGAGTGCGAGGGGGAGCTCAACACGATCCTTGACGAGAAGGAGCTCAGCAACAGAATGTCAAACTTGATTACGTTTTGGGTACGGGTCGCGACCACCGGCCTGGCTAAGAGACAGAAGCTCCTCGAGGGCAATGCCCTGGAGGAGGACGAGAAACGAAAGGCAGAGGAGATCGGGGTGGTTTGGGCCAGGCCAGCAGGTCCTCGACGCCCGAGCCCAAACCCCTACCCACTATGTAGGGACGAGTTCTGGTTCTGTGAGTTGGATATGATCGGAGGTAACCATCAGCGCTGCTGGTGTTCCAGTGCGACACCAGGAGCATGGTTACCACGTCGGTGCTGAGCTTCGATGGGAGCAGGGATTTATGACGTTACAACCTAAAAATGCGAGTTTACTTGAACTGTTACGGCCGCTTCCTGGGTTTGCTTTCTTCAAGCTTTTCAGCTTGTTCCTGTTCATATCTTGCCAGTTTTGTATTTCCAAGCCCGATCAATACAGCATGGGCACATCAACGACCCCCCTTTCAGTTCAGGCGTGACCATTGGACCCGAGTGCTTCACGCGAGTCACCCACCAATCGAACGCTGGGCCCATTCCCGCTGTTCCAACAGGTTCTTCAGTCATGCACGTCCTCGAGGCTGTGTCCTGCCGTGTAACGCCCGGCACAACTCGAGTGCGTTTTAGCTGCAGAATCCCGATGCAAGGCTTTTCGTTGGGCACTCTTGACCTGCTGCAGCCACTGCCTGTGATTCCATTTTCCCGAATAGGGGAGGGGGGGAACAGGAGAGGGGCTGCTGCAGCTGCGACTCCAGGCTGCTCCGAGTTTCTCCTTCTTTTCACCTCGCACACAATTTTTCAAGCCCTCCATCGCAACCCCAGCCAGGACCAAGATTCGAGTGCCTGACTCTCCTGTTGACACCTCTGTGTGCCGCTGGCCTCGCCATGGCAGACCCTCTGTCGGTGGCAGGCTTGGCCGCCGGGCTCGTCTCGCTCGGTCTGCAGGTGTGCGGCAATATCATCACCTACATCGACGCCCTCGACTGCCGCGAGCACGACCTTGCGGCGCTGAGGCACCAGCACAACTCGGTCTTCCAAACCCTGCAGGTTGTCGAAGCATCTCTCGCCCAACTCCAGCGCACCCACCAACGGGCGACAGCCGCTGCCCGCAGCTGCCTCGACGCCTGCCATGCCGAACTCGAGGATCTGAGCGTCCTGGTGGCCGAGTATTCTAGCCGCACACGATCGGAAACCAGCCGGAGAGAGAAGCTCAGGAGCCAGGGCAAGAAGCTGCTGTATCCTTTCAGTCGCCCAAAGCTCGAACATCTCGAGGCGAGACTGCGCAACGCCAACGCAGCTCTCCAGTTGGCCCTGCAGGCGTTGGGGTTGTAAGGAGAGCCTGTTTACATCTTTTCGATGGTCAGTATCTAACAAGAATCGCCGTAGATCTGTATCACAGTCCGGTTCCGAGCAACTGGCCGAGATCGAGTCCATCTCCCAGAGCATGTCCGCCAGCCTCTCTGCCATCAGCACTCCCCTCAGCAACCTCCACACACGCTTCGACAGCCTTGAGAACCTCGTTACACAACTGGTTATCCACAGCCCAGTACTCGCCTCTCCCGTGGCCACTGCTGCATCCACCAGGAAATCAAGAGCTCCCAAATACCCGGAGCACCTCAGCTACCACCAGACACCACCTACACCGCCGCCGAGCGAACCTGTCTCTCCAACTACCCCCCACAGGGATCAGTTTCAAGCCCTGGTGTCATCCTTTACCGGAGGCATGGGGACTTGCATTTGTCGTTCCTCTCGCATTCTCAAGTACGATACATTCGGTTGGGGCCCAGTTGGCCTTTGCTTTGAGACTGCTGGCCAAAAACACCTTCCTGGCTGCCCCATCTCTCGGATTGCCGAGCACAATCAAACCCGAACAATCGGTTTGAAATACACCGGGTTGCGTCGTCTACTCGGTTCGGCCATCGAGCTCTCATTTGCGATGAATTCGGGTGCAGGAGGCTGGGGCATCACCCCAAATCTCACTTACTACCCGACGGTGGATCCGAAAACTGCACCAGCGTTCCGGATTCTTGGGTCGCTGGAGAGGTCGCTATCCTTTGTAATGTTGTCTGGGCGCGTGGGCTCCGAGAAGAACTTCCCGTTGCCACAATGGGACAAGATCGTTGCCCTTGCCCTAGCAAAGATCTTGAGACTGTTTCAGGCTCGCAAGGCCTCCCCGTTCTCCATCGACACTGCCAACCAGGTGTTAACTCATGTGGTAGCTCGATGTGTAAGTATAGCCTAAACGTACCCTATCTCTGGGAATCTGTGGAGCTGAGACGAAACGCGCAATCTCAGATACGTATCGCTCTCTATCTCGAGAGAAGTGACCTGGCACAGCCTCTCATCGAACTTCTTCGGTACTTGATCATACACAACGTTCCAGCTAACCGATACGACCTCTCAGGAGAGTAAGTCTTTTACCTGCCCCCCTAGCTCGCCAGGCATACTACGTAGCATCATTAGGTAGCTAAGGAATTGGGAACTAGCTCGCCGCTTAGCACGCTGATATGGCAGACTTACGGAGCTACTGACCAACATGTCGAGGCTTCCGAACTTCTACTGCGCTCAACCCCCGATATCGCCCCACCTTGTCTGTCCGCCACCCTTTACCCGAAGCCGTCGATTTGTCGCGAAGGAGACAGTTATTTTTCCGTTTATCCCGTGGTCGCATCCCTGGGATTTCTGAGCAGTTCCACGGGGCTGGCTGAAAGTATGTTTACTCGTGGTTGGTGTGCATCGGCGATATCAACTCTTCTCTTCGATTGTAATGATACCAAGCTGACTTGGAAACACTACCTTTCTCCAGCATACGGATGTGGTCCATTATCCTTGGCTATTCTGGCCAATGACGCTACCAAAGTCGAGTTCCTGTTGAAACATCACCCCTCGACGCTGGGTGAACGAAACCTTTTTGGCCAAACCCCCCTACACCTCGCCGTAAAACACCCTTCATGCCTACGGCTCCTCGTGCGAATTGCGGATAACGAACTCTTCGATTTGGCGGACAACGATGGGGCGTCCGCATTGGAGACTGCTGTCATGTCTAGTCGCGCACGGTGCAACAAACCCCGAAGTCGTGGCAGGTGTCGCCGATGCCACTGTGCCGAACCTGTCGCCATCCTTCTGAGGGCGGGATGCGTGGTACCGGTTACCCAAACCTTGGATCGTGTCCTCTGCTCAGCCTCCATTCGGTGCAAACAGCGATATATTCGCGGCATACGAGACAGGAGGGAGGATCTGAAGCGACTTGCTCGAGATATCCTTCCAATCAAGGAGGCTGAACGTTTGGGGCTGTTCAAAGACGCCATCCTCGACTCTCACTTGTCACAAGTCGTTGAGCGCCTGGGTCAACGCGGCATCCAGCTGCCCGAGTTCCTGAGGAATACGACAACTCGTGGAGACCCTGCCGATTGTGTGTACCATGTCCTCAGAGACTCTGAGGATGCTGATCTTTTCTTTCGGGCGGGCTTCCGTGATATCAATTTCAGCCAGTACGACTCTACACAGCACAGGGACGTTCGGGGCCCCTTCAACCTTTGGTATCTCCAATGGTTGGCCGAGCACGGGGTCGACCTGCTATGCCATCCAGTCCAGTCTTTCGAAACAGGAAAAACCACAACCGTGGCTCACTTCGCGTTTGGATCTGCTGGCAGGGTGGTAGCCGTGAACGAACCTTCAAACCTGACACCTCTGGTCTGGCGGTACCAGCAGTTTATAGCCTCGGCGTTGTCGGCAGGTATTCTGGACACTGGGGATGACTGCCGCTGCGAGTGTTGGCCAGGAGGCTGCACACCGCTTACCTCCTTGTTAATCGCCATCACCATGAATCACGCCATCCGCGAAGTGACAATACGAGACCCGGAATCGACAGCACGCATATGGGCCTGGTGCATCAGGACCTTTGGGCACAAACTCGAGTCAAACCACTACTACGGCGCCCTCAGGCTCATAACATTCGAGACGCTCCAGATCCGCCACACCTGTTGCTACCCCTACCTCTGCCTCCCATTGCTTAAACCAGAGCGCCAGAGAGATCCCAGAGACCAACCAGACCCCGTCGAGGAACACACGCCGGACGAACTCGCTCTCCTCGAGGAGCTCCTGGCGGAATTTGGGGGACCTCTCGCGCCGATTCTGGCCGATGAGGACGAGGGGCGGAGGGTTGAGGGGCTGGCCAACTTTTGGGAGCAGACGTGGCTGAAGCGGATGCTCGAGGTCAAGGAGCAGCTGGCGGGGGACAAGCTGTCGGAGGAGGAGCGGCGGCGGGCGGAGGAGATTGGGGTCGTCTGGGACAAGCCGGCGGGGCCGGAGGTGGCGAAGAAGGGGGGGAATCCGTATGAGAAGACGGAGGAGGAGTATTGGTTTTATGAGATGGATCAGATT
>Ga0247824_10002146_pt1 | contig 10987 bp, 12 predicted proteins | sample 13C_PalmiticAcid_FD_194412 | JGI IMG/M metagenome (GOLD analysis project Ga0247824, IMG submission 194412) | Soil microbial communities from agricultural site in Penn Yan, New York, United States - 13C_PalmiticAcid_Day48 | ecosystem: Environmental > Terrestrial > Soil > Agricultural land...
TTGCCAACGTGGTCGTTAGCACAGATCTCAATTGTTTGTCGGTCCTTCAGTATGCCGTGGATGTTCTCAAGGTGGAACATGTCGTCGTTTGTGGGCACTATGGATGTGGAGGTGTTGCTGCTGCATTGGGTGATCAATCGTATGGACTCATCGATCACTGGTTGGCCAATATCAAGGAGGTCAAGCATCAACACCTCTCCAACCTCAATAACATCCAGGATCATGAAGAGCGAGGCCGTGCGTTGGTGGAGATCAATTGCCGAAACTCCGTCTTGACAGTAGCCAAGTCCCCCATCATGAGAGCTGCATGGGAGAGGGGTCAGTCTGTTGAGATCATTGGAATGGTATATGACATTCAGACAGGGTTACTCTCCGAGCTGGGATACCGGGTCACAAACGGCGAGGACTTGGCAACACACTTGAAGATCGACTCGAACGCCTTGTTCGCGACACGAAAGGAGAGCGTAGAGCAGCCATTAATGCTCTAAAAGCAGTGACGCTCACAGGATAAAAAAAAAACCCCCCCATACCCGCGGACCCCTTGTCCCTTTTCACCACCTCTCATTTCTTTTTCCTCCGGGTCCCACTTGAGAGACCGTTGAGCAGACATCAACGTTATATATACGTATCATCATGGGGACCCAGGTTGACACTTACGAGAGCCTTTTAGTATTAGATATTGCTGTACATCAAGTTGAATACACTCCCATTTGGAAAGATTCCCCGGTACAAAGAGGCTCTTCACTCATTCATATCCCTTGACACAAGGGATAGACTCCAAAGTGTGAACGGGGCAGTCAAAACAGGTTTGAATGATGCATGTTGGCATGCAGGCTTATCACACGCAATCATTGGATGGTACGACCTGACTGCTGTACCATTGCGACAACTCGGGTCACTCTGGTGAAATTTGGGCGGGGGAGGAACTTGTCATACAAAGATGCAGGAAGGGGGCTTTTTTTTTACACGATTGTATTTTACAATGGGATCCCGCCTATCTAGTTCTCAGCTCGAACTATCTGTACTTTCCAATGACCTGTTGGTCCATTGAGGAGTCTGTGTGGGTTGAGGTGAGTGGTGATGAGGAAAAATTTCTTCCCACGATCTCTCGTCTCTCAAAGATGGCGGAGGAGGATTCCAGTTCTCTTAGTATCCCAAAGCCTCGTTGACGATGATGATCTGGATACGGTTGGCGTTGAAGGGATTGGCTCTGCGGATGACCTCGTAGTGAGTGATGGAGGAGGCTGGCAAACCGTACGCGATGCGAACACGAGCGCTCTCAAGAGGGAGGGCAAATTCCTCCTGACGCTTCCAGGCCTCAGCCTCATCCTTGACAATCTTGTTTGAGCCAGCGATCACGATCACGTTTCCAGCACCAAAGGCGACACCACCGACCTTGGAACCGGACAAATCTCCGTGGGCAATGTGGCCAGTCTCTGTGATGGCAGCCACCGAGGTCAAGTAGTAATCGACAGTTGAGCCGGCGGTGCGACGGAGCTCAGCCTGCTTGGCGGGATCCTTCTCAGCAATGATCTCAGCGTGGACGTTCTTCCATGGGGTCTCGCCCTTGATGTAACTGATGAAGCCAATCTGAAGCGAACAAGTTGAGGAGAGAGGACACGTTGAGTACTTTTTTTTTTTCTCGTGTTCTGATCTGCACGTCCTTTTTCATTCAGGCAAAAAAAGGGGGGCATTTGGAACTTACCTCCTCCAAAGTGGTGGAGTGAGCATTGTTGATCGAGGCATCCTACCCAAAGGATAACAGAAAGAAAGAGAAAGACATGATAAGACAACTGCTTTGACTACCGCGGATTCAACGGCGATACTGGAAGAAGTGTCAAGAGCCTTACAGCGGGGATCAAGTTCTTGAGGGCAACAAAGGCGTCGTCGCGGGTGTTGACAACGTGGACCTTGAATCCGTTAGCCTCAAGAGCTGTCTGGGCAGCCTTGACGCGTTCAGCAGAGGAAGCCTTGGCGTAGTGGGATGAAGAGAGGGCCTTGACCTGCTCATCGTTGGTGGTGAGAGCGCCAAAGGTCTCACGCTCGTTGGTGTTCTTGGGGGCAGACATGTTGGAAAAGGAGGGTTGATAGAGATTGAGGGTGGGTTGTGGTTGTGGTTGTGGTTGCAGGAGAGGGGGGAGCAGTTGAAGAGAAGAGAGGATGGAAGTGAGTTGGGAAAGGAGGACGGCCCTTTTTATATCTGGGCGATCCACGGAAAACGCAATGCGACAACGACAATGTCGAATAATGCGGTGGAGGCACCTCAGGGTGCATTGTCAGCAGCGATTGGTGATCTGTGGAGAAGCATTCGCCATGGCAAAGCCACAAGTGTGCAATGGACGCCACCATGGGCATTTGTCATTGGACTTGGAACTAACTTTGGACTCCAAGGCACCCACCCGTGTCGTTCCCCCGTTCACTTTGCTCTTTACAGGTGGGTGCAGGGGTGCAGGTGGGTGCAGGCATACCAATGGCACCAAACAGATTGGAAATCGGATTCTGTCTCTATCTGTCTGTGTGTCTTTGATCGTCCTCCCTCATATCATTTCGGGTTACAAGGACTCGGGAAATCAATGGGAAAACTAGGGAACAGCAAACACCTGTTCATGTAAAGAGTTCAGTTGTGGTATTTTTTTGCTTCACTTTCATTGTAAGTTTGAAAAGTGCTACATGAGAGAACAATGGATCGTGGGTGTGAAAGAATGACGGTCGGAATAGATGACTCTATATGTCGGGAGGATCGAAGAATGGAAACGGGTACTTAAACATCCAACAACAGGCGGACAGGGTCCTCAATGGCTTCCTTCACCTTGACCAAGAATGTGGTCGCCTCGCGCCCGTCAATGATACGGTGGTCGTAGGTAAGCGCAATGTACATCATAGGACGGATCTCAACCTTTCCGTTGATGGCAACAGCTCTCTCCTTGATGGCGTGCATTCCCAGGATTGCGCTCTGAGGCATGTTGATGATTGGTGTTCCCATCATAGAGCCAAAGACGCCTCCGTTGGAGATAGTGAACGTACCGCCGCTCAGATCCTCGATGGCAATCTGACCATCACGAGCCTTGGCGCCGTACTGGGCAATGCTCTTTTCAACGTCGATGAATGACAAACTCTCGGCATTGCGGATGACGGGGGTGACCAGACCCTTGGGCGTGGCAACGGCAACCGAGAGGTCGACAAAGTCGTTGTAGATGATGTTTTCACCCTCGATCCTAGCGTTCACAGCGGGCAACTCCTTGAGGGCGAAGCACGACGCCTTGACAAAGGCTGACATGAATCCAAGCTTGACATTGTGCTTCTTCAACACGGCGTCCTTGTAGTTGGCGCGAAGCTTCATCAAATTGGACATGTCAACCTCGTTGAAAGTGGTAAGCGAAGCAGCGGTCTCCTGCGACTGCTTCAGGCGCTTGGCGATGGTCTGACGCATGCGGTTCATCTTCACTGTGCGCTCTTCACGGCTGAAAGCAACAGGAGGAGTGGAGAAATCGTCGACGGAGGCAGATGATGGGGCCTTTGCAGGCTCGGTCTTCTTGGGCTCCTCTTTCTTGATCTCCTTCTTTGGCTCCTCCTTCTTAGGCTCCTCCTGCTTAGGTGCCTCCTTCTTGGGTGCCTCCGGTGTCTCCTTCTTGGGGGCAGCACCTAGTAACGATGGAATCAAGAGAACGGATCAATTTAAACGCCAAACATAACATACGCCCCACTTGGATCAATGCGGCAATTGAGATTGTACCTCCAGCGGGAGCATCTCCGAGCTCGAGCTTGAAGAGATCAGCACCGACTGCAACAGTTTCGTCTGCCTTGGCATAGAGCTCCACAATGGTACCGGCCTTGGGTGAATTGACAGCAACGTCGACCTATTGAAGACACCAATTGGACAGTTCTGGGTGAGAAGCAAAATAGAGAGATCATACGCATGAACTCCGCGCTTAAATTGCATTGACAGTCGATCTTGGTTGTGTCGCCTGATCCAAGCTTGGAACGACTCCCACAGCTATTCATATCCTCAGCCCCGTTTGACTCCACTGTGTCACTGTGTCCGTTTATCCCTATACCCCCACTCTTGGCACTCCTTCTTGTTCGCGCTCCCTGGTCATGCCTCTTCTCCATTTGCATGGGGCCAGCTGCCGAACAATGGGGTGCCTGCGTGCCAATTAAAGGATCCGAGCGCCTTGGAAGCCTTAGAGTCAAACTCGCTTTTTTACCTTGTCAGTCTCGATCGAGGCAACCTCCTCGTCCAGGGCAACAAAGTCGCCAACCTCTATGGAGAGCAAGAATCCAACAGACGTGAATTCAGATCAGTGATTCGTTCGCTCCCTTTGCCGATTAGCTGTGCGATCGTGTAGTCCCGATGACTCCATGAACAGTCCTGTTCAGATCGCTACGTACTCTTGTTCCACTGCTTCAAAGTGCCCTCCGAGATAGAATCGGCCATGTGAGGGACCTTGACGACAAAGTCAGCTATGTGGACACGAAGGCCCCATGGGAACAGTGGCAAAAAAAAAAAAAAAAGAAGCACGCAAACGTTTACGGATCAGTCTTCGTCATCATGCACTCATGGATATCATACCCAGATCACGCTCGCCAGGCTTTTGAACCCATTAAAAAGTGGACACGTCAAGGCTGTGACAGCAACTTACCATAGTATCTGACCTGGGAGCGGTAAGGAGTGCTGTTCAAGTCATCAGGTTAATGGTCGTTTGATCGTTTTCGATGTGAAAATCAACGCGCATGGTAAGCAAGACCATCGTTACCATTCAGCCTCTACTACAAACAAGACAAAGGTGCTTACCAGATGCGATGCGCGGCCACGGCAGTAGCAGCAGCGGCATTGACGGTCAGTTGGCGGCGGGCAACGTGAACAGCAGGAGTCGAGAAGAGTGTGGAAGTGCTAGAGAGCGCGGCCAGAGGACGAGCCAGGCGGCCGATAGGTTTTGAGCGCACAGCAGAGATCATTGTGAAGAGGAGAGTGGGTTGGGTGGGACGGAGAGGAGAGGCGATGGGGATGCTTTAGTATAAAGTGGATGGGGGAGAGGGAAGGAATGAGGTGAGAAGAAGAGAGAACGGAGTGAGTATACCGATTTTGTTTATCCCGCCTTGGAGCTCTCACGCTGATATCGGCTGGTGGTCGGTCATATCCATTCTCATTCTCATTCCGCTCGCCGCGGGAGCCATTACTGGGAATGTGGAAGGATCGAATCCGACAAGGACGTGGAGACCTTCAGGAGGACGACCTGTCTATCGGCACCGACCAACAACGACAGTGACCTGGTCCCTGCCGGACTGAGATTGCTCCCACTCCACAGCGTCTATATCGAGGGATGGGGTAGAGCCCCCTTCCCCCAAGAACAGGCGCCTTCCAACGCAAGATGCGTGCGAACATTGCGTCCAGATATGGAAGGACGCCCGAACACAAAAGCAACGAGGACCCTTTCTGAAACGTCACTGTGTGTGTGGGGACCGACAGGCCCCAACATCTCGGTCTACACCACCAACTGGATAGCGACTACCGCGATGGCTTGCATAACCAATACCAAAAGATCCTAGCATTGCAGATATGATCTTATGACGGATCCCTGCTGCTACCAGGCCAGCGCCGTACATCCCGGAGAGCTTTTGTTCAGGACTACAGGACTATGATGTCGATTGCTCCGAGATGAACTCCATGACAGAGGTCGAAGGAGCACTATATACTACAAAGGAAGATCATGGTCCCTCCTCTGCCTCCAAGAAACCAAAGACCAGAGTGAGAGACGACCCTTGTGTTGAACGTGGCCTAGGAACAAGGGCTCTAGTTGACCTGCCTGACATCATTCATGTACGCTTTTTTTCTTTTGTGTTCCACTTTCTGTCATCCCCTACCCTTACAGTCGCGATGTAGGTCATCGCAATCCAAAGCCTGGCCCTTTTTTTAGGGTTCGAGTGTTCGATTGTCCCTTTGCTTGACCTGGACAACTAAAGAGCGGGCGGCTATATAAGTCGTGGATCTTCTGACCTCCCTTTTCTTTCATGTTCCTGTCCATTCGACCTTCTACACTTCCTTACCCAAGTACCCCATTCCACCCCTCACCTCTCCACCAAAGCACAAGAGCATCCTTGATCAAGACACCCTTCAGCACTACTCGAATCAAGGACTTCTCACCTTCATGGCAGCCACTTCACAACAGGTATCGATATCCTTCAACATAAAAAAACGAGCAAGACAAAGGAGTACAAACACTCCACAACGATGTTACAGTATGTTTACAAGCTGCGGTTTGCGTGCCTTCATTTTTTTTTGTCAAACACTAGATGGTCATGTCCCAAGATCAGGCCATGAAAGAAGCAATTGCTTCGATAGCATCACTCAGCAGCAACGGACATGCATCGAAGCGAAGCAACAGCATCAGCAACAACAACAATGTCATGCAGAGTCCTGCAAGATCAGGCAAGGACCGACGTCCCTCCTTCACAATCACACTGCCCCCTTCCAGCTCCAAGAACAGTTTCCTGAGTGCCAGGTCGATTGAGGAAGAGGAGAACGATCCTGCAGGTTCAACGGCATGCCATACCAGCAGCAGCAACAACAGCATTAAGAATAGCCGGGGTTCCACCGCACGACGACCAAGCGTGCATTTTAACCCAGGTACGCCTTGTTAGTCCCTTCGTTTTTTTAGTGGTGTGAGCAGAGCAGTACGCATGTGGTCTAACAGTTGATGACCAAGCACACTAAAGCACACGCTCAAACTAACTCCATTCTTTCGACGATGGGTTAGGCGAGGAGGACATTCTATTGAGTCACGAAGCAAAGCATGGTCTCCCAAAGACACCATATCCGGTTACAGGAGAGGAAGATGAGCGGATTCAGAACTCGCTCTTCAAGCGCTGACCACTGCAGCCAGTTCGTTCGTCACCCTTACAACTCGGCTCTGTACATAGCATCCCTTACAAACGCAGTAAACAAAAAAAGGGCTCCTTGTTGCGATCTTGCCCTGACTTGTGGTGCGGGTACAACCATGTGTGCAAAAGAGAAACCAAGGGCAGCATCTGGAAGGGGGGAGAATTCGGATCTATTGCGTGCAAAAATAGGCCGTGCTATATACTATGATTCCCAAGGAGCCTTGATGCCTCGCATCTGACGATCTCGACGAACCAACTCTGCAAGCTGCTTAAAGTAGGCCAGCTTGTCTTCCTTTGTGTACTGGGTCACACGTCCACTCGTGCTGGGCATAACAAACATCCGACTCCCACGGACACCTCCTCTGTACTTTGAATCCCTTGATCCCGAAGACCCATTCGCTCGTGGCCCTGCCTGTGCGCGTTCATTGGATCCCTCGTCCTTGATACGGTCGAGGTGGGCTCCCGCGTCTTGCTGATCCTGCTCTCTTTTGATACCGTTTATCTCATTAGGCTGTTCTCTCTTGACCTTCAAGTCTTGTTGGTCCTTGGATTTGATGTAGTTCCTCTCTTCCGCTTCCATCTTGACCTTCATATCTTGCTCAGTCTTAATACCAATGGCTTCGTCAAGCTCCATCTTGATCGGTTTTTTCTCGTCCTCTATCTCAGTCTTGATAAACCATTTCTTGTCATCTTCGGGTTCGGACTTCAGCCCTCTACTCATCGATCCCGAGGGTTGGCCTTCAAGAGGATATAGAATCCCCTCAGCCTTCAGCTCTTCCTTCAAATGACCTGCACTAGGTCCTTTCTCAAAATAAGGTCCTAAGCGATAACCTTGTGTGTCGAGATTGTTTTGGATCGCATAGTCTCGATCATGATAGATTTCATCCCCTTCACGTCCAGTGCCGAACGAATCCGCGTCCTCGGGTTCATCATGCCAACTGACCCATGCTGTCTGTAGACCTAATCCAACGCCAGTATACATATCCCAGGCCTGCTTGCTTACAAAGCAGACAAATCGGGGTCGATACTTCTTGATCTTGGCAGTCAAGGTTGGGGCCGCTGCTCGGCATTCCGCTTGTGAAAGTTCATTCCCTGTCCTTGAGGGTCTGTCGACAAGATTGGTTAGACCCAGGTTGCAGAGTGCTGGTAAAGATTGGTCATCGTTGGGGCCTAGTCTGACCCCCGGAGGAACAAGACCTATTCCAAAGCAAATCAAAGGTCATTAACCAACAGGACAAAGGAGGAGAGCCTTCAAGCAATCCTGACGGCCGTGGGAACACCTTGTAACTTACCACTCCCCGAGAGACAGGGCCAAAAGTGATTTGTGGGTCCAGCAAAATGGCGGATCCGCTGACTACTCCTCACTCCAGGATTGATCCCAACAAACAAGACGTCCAGATCGTAGTCGATGATATCAGGTACGAAGTTCAGGTGCGCATACACCTCGGGTGGTGCGTACTCCGAGTTTCGACTTTGGTTCATTCTCGGACGCTGTTAAGAAGGAGTAATGAAGCATGTTGTTAACTTCTGCCAAAGAGGGGGGTCCAGTATATTGAGCCGTTTTGTACAAATGGGAACGTACATGTACAGTCACGGTCGTCTCTTCCTTCTTCTCCACCTCGGTAACAGCACGCTTGTGGTGAGGTCTGGTCTTGACGCTGTCGGCGCTGATGACACGAGAGATAAGCGGTCCTGATATAGATGCGGCGCTGAGTCGCTGGCTCTTTCGTACTTGTGTGGTAAGTTCTTGGTAAACACCCTCTTGTTCTTCGTCTTCGTTCTTAATGGTCCGTTTCCTGTCGGTTCTGCCGTTGTCAGTGCTATTGCCTCGACTGCTCTCCCCTTGAGTCTCATGGGCGAACTTTGAGACCATTGAAGTGAACGTTGACATGGTTGGTGTAAAGGGTAAAGGGAAAAGGGATCAGTATGAGTGAGGTTGGAGGATCGTGAAGGCGAGAGGGAAGAGCTTTTATGCTCAGGAGCTCACTAATTGGAGGCAATGGCGAGGACATCATTTGGCGAGTCACAGGCTCACATCCAAAGAACCTTTGAGATCAAGCAACCTGCCGGAACAGTCTTCTCATCATGTCGATCAAGTACACCTATCTCATCTCCAAGTAAGACGACTTTGCTGGCAACACGGCATAGTACCCTAGGGACTCTCAATTGACACGGACGATTGTTTTCCATAGGAGGGGTGATGTTGTGTTCTCTCTAGTCTGCGGTGTTGGGGCCTATTTTCTTTACGAGCGTGATCATCCGCGCGAGTGGACGCTTAAGGAACTGGTACAGCGCAAGATAGAGAGAGTCAAATCAGGGGAAAATTGGTTGCCAGAATCTTCGAAATGATGTTCCTCTGGCCGGCGCAGTTGATCAATTTCTCGATGCACCACTGCATTTCCACTGGAAATGATATCTGTTCCAAGGCCGAGGTGTTGACTTGGAACCGCCATTGTCCCAACGAACCGACAAAATAAACCATGATCCTGCTTAAACAAGGTCGAGTACGTTGAAGTGACAGTGTCCATGATTACGTAGTCGACCACTTCCGTGATGGTGCGAGGAGATCTGGTGTCTAGAAAGGTTGTTTGTTCGATGAATTGGAAAGCTCGTGAAAGTCGGACCTAGAATGTCGAAAGAGATAGAAGGAGGCATGTTAACTGAACAAGTACTGATCCGGTGTGAACACGCCATGTGGATTGTATTGCAGGTGTACGCACATTGATCGACCCAAGTCCTCGAGCTATTGATTGACATTCAAGATCATACAGGGCTTGATAGGTTAGACTTGGTGGCAAGCAGTTCAATGTTCAGTCAAGCGGCCGTTAAGTGCTACGGTCAAAAAAAACGTACACTAGCCATTAAAGCTTGCAGCTCCTGTCCCTTCCTTTCAAAGTTGAGGGGATCGAGTTCCTCCTTGTCTGCAGCATCCAGAAGTTTGCCATCCGGGGCTAACGACTTGTCATCGTCCGCAACCGTCTCAATGCTGATGTGTCTTGCAGCAAGTGCCAATTGCTTTTTTCTAATCTTGTTGAGCTCCTGGAAGATGCTTTCAGAATTATCTCCTGTTTCCGCACGCAAACCATACAACAGCTGGTTAGCAAAGTCGCAAGGGTATTACTACTACGCGGAGGGATGCAGTATGAAAGAATACCCAGCACGACTCACCAAAAGCCTTCATTTCCCGTTGCAGCATCTGGTCTGTCTGTTTGAAGGTGGCATCGATGACTCCCAAAGCTTGGTCGTGATTCGAGGAAGTCAATTCCGATGTAGGAGGAACGTAGAAGCTTCCACTGTCGCCCTCGCCATTGACACTGCTCTGATGATGGCTGGGAAGCAATGAACTCTGCGAGTTCGTTGTCTCAACCGCCCTTCTCGAGGTCGAAGCAGACGTCTGCTGTGTTGCTTGAAAGTCCATGGATATGTTGCATTGCATTCCCTCTTCCACAGACGGCCTTTTTGTTCTCCTTCATGTCTAAATCATGTGATAAGGTCGCGACACTATGAACGCGCCCGCCGTTGCAACTTTGCTTTTTGACCAACCTTCTCACTCATTCGACCGTAGACTCTAGATCGTTCGCCTGTCATGCAGTCTGCGATTAGAACCTGCACTGCTCGCAGTGCGCTTTTCAGAAACCTTGGTGCGACTCAAGGTAAGCAACTCTTCCGGTTCAGGATCGCCACTATTACATACACGTCTGAAAGCAAGAGACGTCCTCCCCGCTATTGGCACCTACCTACAGGCTTGCTGGCATGCAAACCCAACAAAGCTAACACGATACATTTGTCTTACTGATCTACTCCTTACCTCTTATGATTTAGCAATTGCAGGTGCTAGGAACCGATACCTCACCATCTCAACCAAAGTCCTAGCCAACGACAAGCCAAGTAGCCCAACTCTTTCAACGGCAGCATCGGCGACGACCGGCTCATCATCAGTCACGTCTTCATTATCTGTCGGTTCTGGAAAAACTCATGGAGCTGAAACTTCGGCCTTGGAGCCTGAGAAACGTATTCGGCGATCGATCTTCTATGGTACGGAAAAAGGAAAAAAAAAAAAAAAAAATAAGAAGTGGGAGCACTGCCATGTTGTTTTAGAGCAATGTTG
>Ga0247824_10002148_pt1 | contig 10982 bp, 5 predicted proteins | sample 13C_PalmiticAcid_FD_194412 | JGI IMG/M metagenome (GOLD analysis project Ga0247824, IMG submission 194412) | Soil microbial communities from agricultural site in Penn Yan, New York, United States - 13C_PalmiticAcid_Day48 | ecosystem: Environmental > Terrestrial > Soil > Agricultural land...
ACAGCAACCTCATGGTCGATCTGCGCGCGACCAACGAGAAGCTGCGGCACCGCACGAATCGCATCGTCCGCGAGGCGACGGGTCTCGATCGCGCCGGGGCCGATTCGCTGCTGGACCGCTGCGACCGCGAGCTGAAGACGGCCCTCGTCGCCCAGCTCGCCGGGGTAACTCCCGCGGAGGCACGCGAGCGGCTGCGAACGGCCAACGGCCGCGTCCGCGCCGCGATCGGGTCGAACGGCAAGGCCCCGCACGCCAACGGCACCGAGGACCTCGTGCTGGGGATCGACGGTGGCGGCACGCGGACCGTCGCGATGCTCGCGACCCGCAAGCCGGCGGGCGGCTGGCGCGTTCTGGGCTGCGGCGAGGCCGGCTCCTCGAACCGCCAGGCGGTGGGCAGTTCCGCGGCCTTCGTGGCCCTGGACGAGGCCGCGGACCGGGCGTTCGCGGCCGCCGGGAAGCCGCGGCACACCGTCCGCGCAGCCTGCCTGGGACTGGCCGGCGCCGGCCGGGCCGGGGACCAGGAACTCGTCCGCGAGTGGGCCGCCCGCGTGCGACTAGCGAACTCCGTGGAGGTCATCGAGGACGCGGCCCTGCTCCTGGCGGCCGGTACGCCGCGGGGCTGGGGCGTGGCGGTCGTCGCGGGGACCGGCTCGATGGCCTACGCCCGCTGCCCGGACGGCCGAACGGCCCGCGCCGGCGGCTGGGGGCCGCTGCTGGGCGACGAGGGGAGCGGCTACGTGGTGGCCCTGGCCGGCCTTCGCGCCGCGGCCCGCTCCGCGGACGGCCGGGCGCAGCCGACGCTCCTGGCGGACCGCCTGCTGGCCGCGTTCGGCCTCACCAAACCCCAGGAACTGGTGGGTGCCGTCTACCGCGGCGGCGACCGCGCGGCGCTGGCGGCGCTCGCCCCGGTCGTGTTGCAGGCGGCCGAGGACGGTGACCGCGCGGCCGAGGCCATCGTGACCGAGGCCGCGGCGGAACTGGCCTCCGCAGCGGCGGCCGCGGCCCGCCAGTTGAACCTCGGCCCGGCCTTCCCAGTCGCCCTAGCCGGCGGCCTGCTGGCCGGCTCGCCCGGCTACCGCGACCGCTTCCTCGCGGCCCTCGCCGCCCGCGGGCTGACGCCCGACCCGGTCGCGGTCGTCACCGAACCGGCCGAGGGCGCCGTCCGCATCGCCCTCGACCGCCTCCGCTCGCCCACTCCCTCTGCCTGAAAGACACCCCATGCTCTACCGCGTCTGCGCCGCCCTGGCGCTGGGCCTGACCGCACCCACCGCGAGCGCGGCCGACGACCCGCCCCAGCTGAAGCGCGAGTTCCGCGGCGTCTGGGTCGCGACCGTCGCGAACATCGACTGGCCCAGCAAGCCCGGCCTGGCCGCCGACGAGCAGAAGAAGGAACTGATCGCGATTCTCGACAAGGTGCAAGAACTGCGCCTGAACGCGGTCGTGTTCCAGGTGCGGCCGATGGCCGACGCCCTGTACAAGTCGAAGCTGGAGCCGTGGAGCGAGTTCCTGACGGGAGAGATGGGGAAGTCGCCGGGTTACGACCCGCTCGCGATGGCCGTGAAGGAGGCCCACGCCCGCGGCCTCGAACTGCACGCGTGGTTCAACCCCTACCGCGCCCGCACCCCGGCCGCGAAATCGGCCGCGACCGACGATCACATCACCAAACGCCGCCCCGACCTCGCGAAGCCTTACGGCACGCACTACTGGATGAACCCCACGCACCCCGACGTGCAGGACCACTCCCTCGCGGTTATCCTCGACGTGGTGAAGCGGTACGACGTCGATGGCGTCCACATCGACGACTACTTCTACCCGTACAAGGAGAAGGACGCGGACGGGAAGACGATCCCCTTCCCCGACGACGATACGTGGGAGAAGTACCAGGCGGGAGGCGGAAAACTGAGCCGCGACGACTGGCGCCGCGACGCCGTGAACGTCTTCGTGAAGCGGATGTACGCCGAGGTCAAAAAGGCGAAGCCGTGGGTGCAGGTGGGGATCAGCCCGTTCGGCATCTGGCGGCCCGGACACCCGGAGGGGATCGCGGGGCTGGACCAGTACCAGGAGCTGTACGCGGACGCGAAGCTGTGGTTCAACGAGGGCTGGGTGGACTACTTCGCCCCGCAGCTTTACTGGCCGATCGCCCAGGAAAAACAAAGCTTTCCGAAGCTTCTTACGTGGTGGGCGGGCGAGAACACGAAGAAGCGACACCTGTACCCCGGGCAGTACACCGGCCGCGTGACTGGCCAGGCGAAGGGCTGGCGGGCGAAGGAGGTCGTCGATCAGATCGAAATTACGCGGAAAGAGCCGGGCGTGGGCGGGACGATCCACTTCAGCATGAAGACGCTCCTGCGCAACCCGGACGGCGTCGCGGACGAGTTGAAGAAGGTCTACGCGGAGCCGGCTCTGGTCCCCGCGTCGCCGTGGCTCGCGAAGGGCGAGCTGCCCGCGAAGCCGCAACTGACGCGGGAGAAGGACACGATTTGCGTGACGGCCGCGGAGGGCACGCGGTTCGTGGTCGTGCGCTCACTCGACAACGACCGGTGGACGACGGCGATTCGCGGGACGACGGCCGGTGAGGTCACCGTCCCGGCCGCGGACCGCGTCGTGGTCACGGCCCTCGACCGCACCGGCCGCGAGAGCGAGCCGGCGGAGGCGAAGTAATTACTTCGCTTTAGGCGTGGACTTGAACTCGTCCGCGGTCATCTGCTTGACGGTGCCGTTCTGGAGCAGCACCAGCCCGCCCTCCGACGGCACCTTCTTCTCGTACGCCACGACGTCCGCGGAACCGGAAGCTCCGCCGCCCTCCTCGATCGTCATCCTGGCGCCCCAGACGACCACGACGTTCCCCGACTTCACCGCCTCGAAGCCGAGCGGGTATCCCGCCTCGTAACGGGCGAGGTCCGCGATCTTCTGGGGGCCGCGCTTCTGCTCGCCGGTGTGCGCGCTGACAAGCCCGCCGACCTCGCGGAGGGTGTCACTCCCGTCGGGTCCCGCGCCTCCGGAATCGTTCCGGCTCGACGAACACCCCCCGAGGCAGACCAATGTGACAACGCTAAACACCAGGCAACGCCGTGTCATGATTCACCTCAAGAAGTAGCGAGTGGTGCGGTGCGAAACAGCAGCGCCCGCGGTTTGCCCGCGGGCGCTGCGGCAATTCCGAAGGGTCAGTTGGCGTTGATCACTTCCCCGCCGACCCGCGTGCCCATTGCCCGCCAGGAGATGTACGGAATCGACTCGCTGACGAAACGCACGCTGCCGTCCGCCATGCACACGTTCACACCGCCGCTGTGGTAGCTGCTGGCAGAGATGTGCATCGAGTTGAAGGCGCTGTTCCCGCAACTATACCGCTGCGTGCCACTCGCGACCTTCTTATTCCAGTTCACCGGAAGCGTGTGGGTGTACAGGAAGTTGGAAGGGAGGTTCCGGTAATACTGGTAGCCGACGTACTTGATGGAACTGCTCCAGTTGCTCCCACTCGCGCACATGCTGATCGTGCTGCCGTCGGACTCGTTGTACCCGGTGTTTGAACTGTTGATGATGATCGTCATGTTGTCGCGGATGCCGGAACCGGCGTTGTATAGGGTCGTTGACCGCATCACTTCGGCGAACATGGCAGTATTGCTCGTCCCGTCTTGAACCCCCAGAAGCGTGACCCCCTTCATCACCGCCCCTGCGGCCGGGAAAGGCATCGAAAAGACCCCTTCCAGCGTACCGTTTCCGCCACGTTGATGCGCCCAGGCCCCGAGCGACCCGAAGTAGTTCTGACGGCCGGCCCCGAAGTATGTCTCACTCGACCCGTCGGACGGGCAAAGGAAGATCGGCACGTCACCGGTCCGGGCGGCCGCGTTCGCGCCGGTGAGGGCGGGGATACCGGAGTGCAGCGGAGCGTCACTGTTCACGTTGTAATTCATGTTGAACTGATTGAACTTGTTGGCCTGCTCGAAGTAGGGCAACAGAAGCGCCTGGAGCGTCGCCCCCGACGAGTAGGTCGTCGGCACGCCCGTGGTGGGATGAGGGAGAACCACCGTGTGCTGCTGCGGCGGCAAATACTCGAACGTCGAATGGTAGTTGTGGGCGGCGATGCCGAACTGCTTGAGGTTGTTCTGGCACTTGAGCCGGGCAGCGGCCTCGCGGACCTTCTGGACCGCGGGGAGCAGGAGGCCGATCAGGATCGCGATGATCGCGATCACCACCAGCAACTCGATCAGCGTAAAACCACGCCGGACTCGCGACGACTGCGATGACATGGGGACCTCGCGGGATAAGACTGAGAGCGGCACGATTGCAAATCAACTATTAGCACGTCCCGTACCAACTCAGATAACGACTCGCGGAAGCCGAAACACGCGCGGGCTGCGGCCCGACAAGATGCTGCGGCTTACGTATCGCCAGGTTGAACTTCAAGACACGCCCACTGGTGTCGAAGTACGGCGTCAACATTTCGACACTTCGACACTTCCGCGTCGATCATTCGACACCGCGCGAGTCCGGACGCGTCATCCCAAGTTTTTTCATCCGGGATATGAGTGTCGTTCGCTTCAACCCGAGTCGGCGGGCCGCACCGGTCGGTCCTCCGATCACCCAGTGGCAGTCTTCGAGTGCGCGCCGGATCAGGTCGCGTTCGGTCTCGCGGAGCGTCGCACCCGGACGCGGCTCCGCGGTCGCGGGTGGCTCGGCGGGGTGGTGTGCGGTCAGGTCTCCCACTGGGACGCGAAGTTCCGGTCCGCGCGAGAGGATCACGGCGCGCTCGACAAGGTGCTCCAGCTCGCGGATGTTCCCCGGCCAGGAGTACGCCTCCAGCGCCGCCATCACCTCGGCCGGGATCGTGTCGATCGTCTTGCCCAGCCGCCGCGAGAAGACGCCGGTGAAGTGACGCACCAGCGCGGGCACGTCCTCGCGCCGCTCGCGGAGTGCGGGGAGGTGGATCGGGAAGACGTGCAGTCGGTAGAAGAGGTCGGAGCGGAACTTCCCCTCCGCGACCATCCGGGCCAGGTCGCGGTGCGTCGCCGCGACGAGCCGCACGTTCACGCGGATCGTCTTCGCACTGCCCAGCCGCTCGAACTCCTGCTCCTGCAACACTCGGAGGAGCTTCGGCTGCAGTTCCGGCGGTATGTCCCCGACCTCGTCGAGGAACAGGGTCCCGCCGTCGGCCAACTCGAACCGCCCGACCCGCCGCTCGACCGCGCCGGTGAACGCGCCCTTCTCGTGCCCGAACAGCTCACTCTCCAGCAGGCCGGTCGGGATCGCGGCGCAGTTCAGTTTGACGAACGTGCGGTCGGCGCGGCGGCTGCGGCGGTGGACGGCGCGGGCGACCAGTTCCTTCCCCGTGCCGGTCTCGCCAGTGATGAGGACGGCCGAGTCGGTCGGAGCGACGACGCCGACCTGTGCGAGCACTTCGCGGACCGCGGCGCTGTCGCCCACGACCTCGTCCATCCGCCGGTCGGTGCGGATCTCCTCTTCGAGGTACAGCTTCTCCGCCGCGAGGCGGGCGTTGGCCCGCTGCAACTCCTGCCGCGTCAGCGCCGCCTCGACCGCCAGCGCCACCAGCCGCCCGACCTGGACCGCGAAGTCGATGTCCTCGGGCGTCGGGTCCGCGGGGTCGAAGCTGTTGAACCCCATCGCCCCGAGCTTGCGCCGCGGCGTCGTGAGGGGCACGAAGCAGGCGGCCCGCACGCCCTGTCGCGCGTACGCGCCGCGGAGTACCGGGAACCGGCCGTCGGGCGAGTCCGCGTCGAGCCAGAGCGCCTCTTGCGTTTTCCACACCAGCGCCGTCGGCGACTCGGCCGCGGGCAACTCGGTCGGCGTGTCGGCGGCCTTCGGCGGGGCGACGCCCCCGATCGGTTCGAGGAACTGGAGCCGGGCGGAGTGGCTGTCCGGGTCGAGCAGGGCGAAGCTGACGTAGCCGCCCGGCAGGTGCTCGCGAAGCGCCGCGGCGAGGCCCCGCAACAGCGCCGCGAGATCGGCGTGTGCCGCGACCGCCTGCGCGACGGACAACAGCACGCCGGCGCGCTCGGACGGCGGCGAGCGGACCAGTCGCGGGCGACTGGGTTCGGAGTGAGTTCGCGAGGGCATGACGGACCAGCGTGGCAGGCCGGCGTCCGAACGCGAGGAGCCGGCTCTCATGATTCTAGCCATTCCCACACCGCCATACACCGCGGAGGTGGGGAACCGCGCTCGGTTCGACGCGGGGTGTCAACCGACCAGATCCGCGGCCGACAGCACCGACTTCGCCTCGGCTTCCCTGCCTTGCTCGCGGAGCAGGCCGCCGAGGCGGGGCGCCGTGCGGCGCTCCAGCGCCCGCGCCTGCTGTCCCCGCGCGGCGTCCAGCGACCGGCGGTACGCGGCCTCCGCTTCTCCGGGGTCGCGCGGCCGGAGGAGTTCGCCACGCAGTCGGTACAGTTCCGGCTCGAACAGCCGCTCCGCGGTCGCCCGGGCCGCGTCCTCGGCCTCGTCCAGCACCGCCAGCGCCGCGTCGGGCCGACCGGACCGGTACTCCGCGTCCGCGAGTAGGCCGAGGTAGTAGGGGCAGTACGTCACACTCCCGGTCACCCGCCACGCCTGCAGGCCTTCGCGGAGCAACTCCGTCCCGTCGCGGGAGCCGGTGGCCGCGGCAGCCCAGCCGAGCAGCACGGTCGCGCCCGCCTGCCAGAACGCGAACTGGTGCTCGACCGCGACGGCCAGCGACTCCGCCGCGCACTCGCGGACCGCTGCGGGGCGATCGGCGAACTGATTCAGGACGGCCGCGAAATGCAGTGCCAGGGCCAGCGTGCTCGGCTGGGAGCCGTCGCGGGCCAGGCGGACGGCCTCGCGGCTGCGGGCGTCGGCCGCGGCCTCGTCGCCGAGGATCCAGAGCGCGACCGCGCCGAACGCGAGGCACGCTACGCCGGGGTCCTGCCCGAACTGGAACGTGAGTGTGGCGTGGCGGGCGGGGTCGTAAAGGCGGGCGGCCGCCTCCATGTGATCGCGGGCCACGGCCGGCTCGCCAGCGCACAGCGCGACGATCGCCCCCGCCTGCCGGGCCTGGAGCACCAGCGCGGCCTCCCCCTCCTGCTCGGCCAGCGCGAGCAACTCCCCCGCGAGCAGGTGCGCGCGGCCGAGGTCGGAGCGCACTTTGTAGAAGAGCCACAACCCCCAGAGGATCGGGAAGAGCCGGCCCAGGCCCGGCGTGCGGTCCCACAGCTCGCGTGCGCGGGCGTAGGCCTCGTCCACGCCGGGAGCCGCGTACCCGTGAGTGAGCTGTAGTTGCAGCCCCACGGCCATCTGGAGCTGGAACTCCAGCGGGTCGTGGCCCGGCGACTCGGGGAGGCTCCGCAAGAGCGCCAGCCCGCGGCGGGCCAGCCCCAGCGCCTCGCGGTGGGCCGACATGCGGGCGGCGTTGTCCGCGGCGGCGCGGAACAACTCCGCGGCGCGCGCGAAGTCGCGGCCGGACTCGTACAGGCGTGCCAGCTCCGCCGCGGCCAGGCCTGGCTGCCCGCCGTGCAGCGCCAGGTGCGCGTCGGCGAGCGCGCGGCTCAGCGCGACCCGGCGGGCCGGCGAAAGCTCGGCCGCGAGTGCCTCGCGGTAGATCGCGTGGACGAACCCGTACCGCCGCGACGCCGTCCGGTCCGGAAACTCGTGCTCGCGAACGAGCCGCACCAGCCCGTGCGTCTGGTCGAGCGCCTGGAGCTGGTCCTCCACGTCGGCCTGGTCATCGTCAACCGCGCGGGCCAGGACCGCGGTGTCGAACTCGCCCCCGGTCAGCGCGGCCGCGGCCAGCACCCGCCGGTCGGCCGGGGAGAGGCGGTCCAGCTTCCGCCGGACCAGCCCGCGGATCGACTCGGGCATCTCCGTCGCCGCGTCGGGAACCGGGCGTGCCAGGACCCACCGGTCGCCGACAGACGAGACGACGCCGCGGTCGCGGAGGTAGCGGGCGAGGTCGGCCACGAACAGCGGGTTGCCGCCCGTCTTGGTGTGGATGGTCGCGGTCAGCTCCGCGGGGAAGTCGTGGCCCGGGAAGGCGAGGGTGAGGTACCGGCCGACGTCCTCCGGGCCGAGCAGCTCGAGGGCCAGTTCGCGGCACGCGCCGCGGCCCTGCAGGTCGCGCTGCGCGGCCAGGAAGGGGCGGTTGTCCGCGGCCATCTCGTCCCGCCGGTACGTCGCGACGACGAGCAACCGCAGCGCCGGCGAATGGCGGCCGAGGTAGGCGAGGAGATCGGCGGTCGGCAGGTCGGCCCAGTGGACGTCGTCCACGAACACAACGACGGGCGCCGACCGCGCGAGTTCCTTCAGGAACGCGAGGAGTTCGCGCTTCATCCGAGCCTGCGACGGCTCCGGGGGGCAGTCCTCGGGGCCGCACGTGCCCGCGGCCGCGCGCGGGGCGGGGAACAACTCCGCGTACCAGCCCGGCGCGAGCGTCCGCAGGTAGTGCGCCGCGGTCCCGCCGGACGGGCCGCGCACGAGAGAGTCCAGTACCTCCAGCACCGGCAAGTACGCGTCGGTCTCGGCGAGCCGCTCCGGGCAGCGGCCCGCGGCCAGGTGCCAGGTTTCGCCGACGCCCGGCAACTCGGCGAGGAACTCCTCGACGAGCGTCGTCTTCCCGATCCCCGGCTCGCCGACCACGCACACCACGCCGCCCGAACCCGCGGCCGCCGCGTCGAACGCCGCCCTCAGCACATCCAGTTCCTCACGCCGCCCGACCGTGGGCCGCCGCGGCGGGGCCGGCGGCGGCGCGCGGCGGGCCGACGTGACCGCGGGGTCCGACAGTACCGCGTCCACCTCCGCGGCCGTCGGCCGGTCGGCGGCCGCCTTCTGCATCATCCGGTTGATGAGGGCGTCGAGCGCCGGCGGCACCTCGGGGTTGAGCGTGGCCGGGGTGACGGGCGTGTCGCGGACGATCGCGTTGAGCGTCTCCAGCGGGCCAGCGGCCGGGAACGGGTGCCGGCCGGATGTGAGTTCGTACAGAACGACGCCGAGGGAGAACACGTCGCTGGCGGGGCCGGGCGGCTCGCTCCGCGCCTGCTCCGGCGACATGTACGGGATCGTGCCCGCGATGCCGCGCGAGTCCGACTCCGCGTTCGTAGAGTAGTCGGCCGCACCGAACCCCGGCAGCCTCCGCGCCAGCCCGAAGTCGAGCACCTTGAGGTACCCGTCGGCCCGCACCATCAGGTTCTCGGGCTTGATGTCGCGGTGGACGACGCCGGCGGCGTGTGCGACGGCCAGCGCTCGGGCGGCCTGTGCGATCAGGCGCGTCAGCACGTCCCAGTCGGGCGGTCGGCCGATCAGGTCGCGGAGCGTGTCGCCCTCGACGTACTCCATGACGATGAACGGGCGGCCGTCGTGCTCGCCGAGGTCGTGGATGGTGCAGATGTGTGGGTGGTTGAGGGCGGAGGCAGTTCGGGCCTCGCGGTGGAAGAGGGCGAGGCGGCCGGGGTCGCGGACGTAGTCGGACGGGAGGAACTTGAGCGCCACGACGCGGCCGAGTCGGGCGTCGCGCGCCTTGTAGACGACGCCCATGCCGCCGCGGCCGAGTTGCTCCAGGATCTCGTAGCCCGGCGCGGCCGGCGGCAGGGCGCGGCCGGGCGGGAGGGTTCGGACGGGTGAGGTGGAGTGCGCGTACCGCGGCAGGAGCCGGTCGCGGTACGCGGGGTAGCGGCTGGCGACGGCCGCGAGCGTCAGGCCCGCGTCGGCGCGGCGGAGGAACTCGTACTCCGCGGCGATCAACTCGGCGGCGGCGCCGGGGTCGGCGGCGAGCCGCGGGTAGCGGGCCAGGTAGTCCGCGGCCCGCGCCGGCTCCCCGGCCTTGATCCGCAGTTCCAGGTCGATGTGGACGAGTTCGACGAGCAGGGCGTAGCCGCCAACCGCGTCCGCCGGGACGTAGTCGTCCAGCGACGGGCGGCGGCCCGCCAGCCAGTCCAGCTCGAACCGACGGATCACGTCCTCGCCGGCCGGACCCGTCGTCGGCAGGTCCGGCTCGGTCTGTCCCATGCCCTGCATGCGCGCCCCGGCTCCGGGCGCTCGCGAAGGGTGTGCAGGCCTTCACACTCATTCGACCCGGAGTCCGGCCTATTCTACAGCATCACGGTGCGAATGACGTCGGGTCAGACCCCGCACGCCGTGACGGTGTTCGGCCGGGCGGCCGCCGCGGGGAACACGACGAACGACGCAGACAGTTCGCCCGCGCGGAGCCGGTCGGCGGCGGGGGCCGGGACCGAGACGCGGCGACCCCGCCGAAACAGGCGGCCCTCGTCGTCGCGCACCTCGCGGAACGGCCCCTTGTACATCACCTCGACCTCGCCACTACCCACCGCGTCGGTCGGCGCGAACCCTTCCAGCTGCAGCTCGCGCATCCCGATACCGTTGCGGACGAAACACGGCTTCGCGTCGAATTTCAGCATCCGCACGCCGACGAACCCCGCGGCCTCCAGCAGTGCGACCGGGTCGCTCTCGAACGGGACTGCCCTCACCGCTCCAGCAGCGCCGGGCAATTCCGGGTTCTCGACTGCGCTCTCGCCCGACAGGACGTGGACGAACAGTCGCCCGCCGGGGCGAAGCACGCGTCGCGCCTCCGTGACCACCGCGCGCCGCTTGTCCGCGGTCAGCGGGAGGTTGAGCGTACCGCGGAGCCGCACCTCGTCCGCGGAGCCGTCTCCCAGGGGGACCCGCGCCGGGACCGGTTCGTTCATCCGATGCTCCCACGCGACTGACTCGGACATGGTCGCGGGACTCCCGAGTACGACCTCCTGCGACTGGCCCTCGCCGCGGTACTCGATGTCGCCGTCGAACGTGTACACCTCCCACAGGTTCCCGTCCGGGTCGTGCGCCCAGAACTTCGTCTGCCGCGCGTAGCAGCACTCCACGCCCTCCTCGCGCTTCGTGCGGAGTCCGGCGCGTTCGAGCCGCTCCTGCATCGCGACGAGGGCCTTCGCGTCGGGCAGGCGGAAGCCGAGGTGGTTCAGCGCGCCGCTGCGGGCGACCTCCGTCGCGGGTTCGAGCGAGAGGACGAG
>Ga0247824_10002149_pt1 | contig 10981 bp, 11 predicted proteins | sample 13C_PalmiticAcid_FD_194412 | JGI IMG/M metagenome (GOLD analysis project Ga0247824, IMG submission 194412) | Soil microbial communities from agricultural site in Penn Yan, New York, United States - 13C_PalmiticAcid_Day48 | ecosystem: Environmental > Terrestrial > Soil > Agricultural land...
GTCGGTGGGGGTACGGTTGGCTTGGGGGGTCGGTTTCTGGGAGATGGTCGGCGGTTACAGGATGGCTGGAATGGGATGCGAGCCGAGGACGATTTTCAACGAAGGGAATGGGAACACGACACACTCGGCGAGGTGGTTGTGTCTGTGGGTGTCGAGTTTGGGATTATGCGCCCCGTGGCCGGCGAGAGAAATAGGGGCGTGTGTTTTGGATACCTCTGCCTTTGGTTTCTGCTCTTTGGATGGGTCTGCTTGGCTTTTTCTTTTTTCTTGTTGCTGTTGAGATGGTCTGCGGGTTCGTGGATTGCAACAATACTTTGTAGACTTTATGTATCCGTATACTGATGCTTTGAATGAATGGGTATTTATACAAACTTGGTTGCGCTCTGGGTCTTTCTGAGATCGTCGGCCTGCACCGTGGCCCTGGTCAATCATTGGCTCGTGGCTGAGAGCGCGCATGATTCCAATCCCATCCATCATGTTCAACTGGTGTACTCAAGGCAAAGGGCGATGGGGTATCTTGGCCGCCTCTAAGACGCGAGCCCTTCCCTACTGAACCTCAGTTTGATGTGGTTCTCAAGACAAGATTAGGACAGTAATTCGTCGTCTCAACACCAATCCACCGAAGAACTTCTCAGGATTCGCACTCCACTCTTGGTGGTTCGTCCGGCCAGGATTGACTGACAACTCTCACCAAGTTTGGATGGGGCCTGGACCAGTCTCTCTCAGGCTGGCCCACCATGACCTGGATCCACGATAATCTCGAGTCAGGGGCAGCCCCTGTTTTGATGCGAGACTATCGAGTGGAACTGCCCAAGGGGGAGGCAATCAGCTGGGTTCTGGTCTTCTGGATGCGCTGAGATGGAGAACAACATGTTATCGTCTTTCAGCCTCGTTCCCCGTTTCCCCATTTCCAACACCAAGCACGCCGTCCACAAGTGCTGTATTGTCTTTGCCAACCATGGTGTCCACTCGTTCTAACACTGGTCTCAGGGCCGCGTCGCTCATTATCTTGCTTCCCCAGCTTGCGCGCTGCCGGCGCTTGATGACTTTAGGTTCCACGGATGCTTCACCGACAACTGGGACCAGCGGCACCTGACGGGGGGAGCAACACCGGCAGCGACGACGTCTTCGCCGCGTCCCTCTCCACCGAGACGTCGTTTGCGACCATCTACTACCCCGTGTAGGGGAACAGCCAGGCCGCGGCAAATGCGTTTATGTGGATGATATCAGCCTCATCAGGGTTGCCTAGGCATTGTGTTGTAATGTCACTAGGACACTGATGTCCTTTCTTGTCACAATTTGGGGTTCCGCCAGGTCACACAGGCGAATCCCCCATGCTGTGTCGCGATGTTTTCGTTCTTCTGCTCCCTCAATTCCCAATGCAACACCCCGAACGTTAAATTGCTTTTGGATTTGGTCTAGCCCAGGCTTTTAGTGTTGCAGATAACCTCACATCATCAAATGTCCCCTCCCAGTTTTCCCAACCAAATCGTGTCTGTCATCGGGTATCATTCCACTCCCCCTTTCAACCCCTATTGACCCCCATTTGCCTTCTTTTCTTTCCACTCCTTCACCCACCCCTCGGCCTTCGCTTTGGGCACAACAAACACCTTCAACAACTCGTCCACAATCTCCACGTTCCCGCTGCTCAACACCTTCAGCAGCGGCACCTTCCTCCCAACCTTGACCAACCCGCCACTCGCCGTCTCGACGTAGCACTCAACCCCCGCCGGACTATACTCCCCCGCCCGATCCCACGGCAGCGGGAAGACGTACCCAAAGTGCTGATCCAGGCTCTCGCGCTCGTTGAACGCCTTGATGAAGTCGCTCTCCAAATGGCAAGGGTACAGCAGCAGCGTGGGGAACACTAGCGCGCTCTCCGGATCCAGCTCGTCCGGCGACAGCTTGATCTTGGCGTCCTCCATGTCGGGCGGCTTCCCCGTGCTGCGGGTGCGGATGTTGCGCGCCTGCAGCGCCGTCTTGAGCAGGGTCTCGCGGCGGCGCTCCTTGGCGAGGCGCTCCTCCTCGCGCTTGCGGCGGGCGGCGTCGGCCTCGGCGGTCTTGATGATGTCCTGCGCGAGGCCCAGCAGCGGCTTGTTGGACGAGTCGATCTCGAGCCCCCGCGCGCAGGCGTCGTCGGCCTCGGGGATCTTGCCGACGGCGAGCAGGGCGCGGGCGGAGCGGTACAGGGCTTTGATGTTGCGCGGGTTGAGGCGGAGGGCGGAGGCGCAGTCGAGGGTGCAGGAGCGGTAGTTGCGCAACTCGAGGTGGCAGGCTGCGCGGTTGACGTAGAGGGTCTCGAGGAGGGACCGCTCTGCTTTGACCTCGGCTGGGTCGTCGTCGACTTCTTCAAAGTCTCCCTTTTTGGGTTCTGGGGCCTCCTCCAGGTCGGTATTTGCGGAGTTGTCGGCTTCGGGGTTGAGTGCCACTGGTTCGGCGGTTTTTTGCACCTTCTTCTTCTCACCCTTCGCCCGCCTTAGCTCCTCAGCGGCCAGGATGGCCACCCCCTTGCCGTAGAACTCCTTCGCATCGGCCCAGCGCTTCTCCCGGAAACACTCGTTCCCCTGCTCCTTGAAGTTGGTCGCGTTCTCGAGCGGGGTGCCGTCGTAGGCAAGGGCCTGCAGGGCGGCCAGCTCCTCGTTGTCTCCCGCTTCGTCGAGCTCCGTCATGAACATGGGGTGCTTTTTGAGTTCGGCCACGGTCTCGTCAAGCGTCATGCCCGCGTTGAGCTGGCGGGCAGGGGACAGTTCCGGCAGCATTGACATAATGTCCGGCATAGCTGACCCGGGAATGGTTGAGTCGCCCAGCTTGAGCGACTCGGTGTTCTTGGTGACCTGCTCCATTTTGCCTCACTTCGTTGGTTTTTGGTCGCCTGTGGTTTGAGTTTTGTGAGAGGGCGAGTTGGCGGAGGCTGCCCTTCAAATAATGGTGAAGAAGACACCGAATACAAACCTTGCAACCACTATTTCCCCCGAATTTCGTCCCCGCTGCTTTTTGTTGGTCGTCGAGGTGATGTTCCCCAGCTTTCGATGTGTTGGGTCGAGTGGGGTTCGAGAAAAGAAGTGCCGAATTAAAATTTCGGTGCCTCATCCGGTCCCCACCTTTCCGCAACACCCGGACCCGCGCCGGAGCGAAATCGGGACCCACCCGGATTACTCCCGGAGCAGAGCCAGCAGCACCCAAGAAGTCCAAACACTACCAGGTACTACATTGGATGACGTTGGATTCCTCTGATAAAGGGCCGATGATTCCTGGGCATAGTTCCCTTGATGAGCCACCCTGAAGTTCCACAGGCCCTGTATCAGAGTGAGCTGCTGATGGCTTTGCTCCCGTCCTTTCCCAGCGCACGACCAAGCAATCAGCGGGGTCATCACGGGATGACGCGCGCAGTTAATTGAAATGAGCCCTACAGCCTTGCCAAGAAGTCGCGTCCCCCGCACACCTGCAAACGCCAAACACGCGACTGGTGGTTGCTGCATCCATCCACCCGAAACCCTTGAACCCGACCATCGCTTGCAACCGCAAAGCACCCGACCAGCAACACAGCATTCATCGTTACCGGTTTGTCGCAGCTCCAGTTCTCCGCCAACAAGGGCGTGCAAACACCATGCCATCCATAAAGCCCGAGCCCGTGGACCGCCCCGGTCTCGGGGTCGATGCCGCGGTCGGCCATGTCCACAATGCCCAAAATGCGGGCGACAGCGGTGACACCAGCAACCCCATCAAAGTCGGGTATCTCCAGAGACTGCTTGCCTCACCCAACTCGCCCGAGCTCCTTGAGCAGGGTGTCACCATCGGCGTGCGCTTCCTCGAGAGCCTCAAGGAGCCACTCGAAGCCGTGGCCCCGCTCAACCAGACCCAGGCTTCCCAGTGGCTGAAGTCCATCGGTGATCTCGAGGCCCTTGCAAAGCCTACTCGGACCATCGTCGGCGTCGTGGGCAACACGGGCGCCGGGAAGTCGTCGGTCATCAGCGCTGTGCTCGACGAGGAACGGTATGTCCTTTCCAATGCCTTTTCCTAGCTCTCTTCTGAGTTTGTTGCTCTTTTGTTATTTCTTATGCTTATTCTTTTCTGCCGTTGCTTTTGTCCATTCTTGTCACCGAGTCGGGATAGGTTACTGACTTGATCAACAGGCTCCTCCCAACCAACTGCATGAGAGCATGCACTGCTTCCCCCACCGAAATCTCTTACAACCACTCAGACGACCCGGATGAGCTGTATCGTGCCGAGGTCGAATTCATTACTGTCGACGATTGGGTCAAGGACCTGCGCGCCCTCTACAGCGACCTCCTGGACGGCAATGGCGAGGTCTCTCGCGACTGCACCAACCAGGATAGCGATGCTGGCGTTGCCTACGCCAAGATCAAGGCCGTCTACCCCAAGATGACCAAGGAGATGATTGCGTCCGCGACCCCAGACGCCCTCGCCAGCCAGACTGCTGTCCGCCAAGTACTCGGAAACGTCAGGAAGCTCCGGGCAACAACAGCCGCAAGTCTGTACCGCCAGCTGCAGGAGTACGTGGACAGCAAAGAGAAAAATACCGAGAAGCGGATCGAGTATTGGCCCCTGATCAAGGTTGTCCGCATCTACACCAAGGCCTCTGCCCTGGCCACTGGCGCGTGCCTCGTCGATCTTCCCGGCGTCCAAGACTCGAACGCGGCTCGTGCCGCCGTCGCAGCCAACTACATGAAGGCGTGCACTGGCCTATGGATTGTCGCCCCAATCACGCGGGCAGTCGATGACAAGACGGCCAAATCGCTGCTAGGAGACTCCTTCAGGTATGTTGCTTCCCACCTTTACGATTGACGAAGGTAGCTGACCATGGCGGAAGACGTCAGCTGAAGTATGACGGCACATATTCCGCCGTCACATTCATCTGCTCCAAAACGGACGACATCTCGGTCACCGAGGCAGCCGAGAGTCTGGGCATTGATGAGGAGATCTCCGAGTCCTGGTCGAGGATCCAAGAGCTTACCAGCGACATCAGAAAGCTCAGGGATGACATGGCCGAGCTCAAAGACGAGCGGAACCTTTGCAACGATTTGATCGACAAGATCGAACAGACCTGGGACAAGTGGGAGGCCCTGGGAAGCAAGCTGGCCGACGGCGCCACCGTCTACGCCCCCAGCTCGCCGAGCAAGAAGCGCAAGCGGCAGGCCCAGCCGAAGGGCAGCCGCAAGAATCTCGCTTCCAGTGATCTCGACAGCGACTTCTCGGACTCGGACGGTTCTGACTCGAGTGATAAGGAAAACCAAGGGTCACAGGACGAGGAGAGAGAGCCGCTCACCGCCGATCAAATCGACGCCAAGCTTGCATCTCTGAAGTCGGAGAAGAGGGACGTCCGGTCGAGAAAGAAGGAGATTGAGGACAAAATCAGGGCCGGCCGGGAGGAGGCCAAGGAGCTGGTCACAGAGAAGGAAACCATTCTTGCAGATGTCAAGGCTATTTGCATCCGGGGCAGGAACGAGTACTCGAGGCGGGCCATCAAGCAGGACTTTGCCATGGGCATCAAAGAGTAGGCAGCCGTGGAAGGCTTTTTGTGGCTAGTGCTAACCCTGTGCAGACTTGACCAGGAAACCGCGGCGGAGGAGGATGAGGCAAACTTCGACCCCGAGGTTGATCTTCGCGACTACGACGCCGTCGCCGCCTCTCTTCCTGTCTTTTGCGTTTCCAGCCGTGCTTTCCAGAAACTGAGCGGCCGCCTCCAGAAGGACGACTTTAACGGAGGGGGCTTCCAGTCCGTCGAAGACACCGAGGTGCCTCAGCTTCAGGCCCATGCCAAGAAACTCACCGAGGCCGGCCGAGCAGCCAGCTCCCGGCGCTTCCTCAACAACCTCATGCAGCTGCTCAACTCCATGACCATGTGGGCCTCTGACGACGGAACGGGGTCGACGCTGTCCGACGCGGATAAGGCAAAGGACGAGAGGCGCCTGCGGAAGCAGCTCCTTAGGATGGAGCAGGTCAGCCCTGGCCCCGCTCCCGCACCATCGCATCACCCATCTCACTAACACCCACCAGGATCTCGACACGGCGCTCAAAGAATGCATTGCCTCGGTGAAACAGGTTATGGCTGAGAACATTTTTGAGAGTTTTGACAGGTACATACCGATGGCCGTCGACGCGGCGGTGCCGACCGCGACGCAATGGGGCGCACCCATAGCCGAGGGCGGTTTACGTTGGGCGACGTACAAAGCGACTTGCAGACGAAACGGCGTCTTCACCGGGAGCTCGGGGCCGCGCGACTTCAACGCCGAGCTCTTCGACCCCATCTCGCGGCACCTGGCTGGCGGATGGGAGCGCGCCTTCCAGCGCCGTTTGCCGGCCGCCTTGGACAACTTTCTGCGCGTGACCAGGGCGTGCCTAGAAAAGTTCCACCGCGAGGCCATCGAGCGGGCGAGGGAGCGCGGCACTCACTACACTGGCCTGGGCATGCTGGCCCAGCAACTCGTCGCTCACTCGCAGCGCATCACAGACGTCAGGGCTACGGTTCTCGGAATCGCCCAGGAGCTCCAGCGGGACGCCAACCGGGCTTTTACTCCAGTCATCCAAGACGAAATGGTACCGGCCTATGAGGGCTGTGTGGCCGAGCGAGGTATGTCCCACGCCCCTTTCTCCTCTTCACAACCCCACTAACAACTCTTAGGCGCCGGTTCGTACATGCGCATGAAGAACCTCATGGTCACGCACGTCACCAACCGCCGCGGCGTCATGTTCCGCAACGCCACCAACGTGGTGCAGCGGCAGCTCGAGCAGCTGTGCGCGAGCATCGAGCAGGACATGGAGACGCACGTCCAGGAGCTGCGCGCGCGGCTGGCGCGCGACTACCTCGCTGTGCTGGTGGGTGTGGATGTCGGGTCCATTGGAACGCATGGCCCGTCGCGCGTCGAGTTGATGCTGCGCGGCGAGATGGCGCCGCTGTTGGCCAAGAGCGATGGGGTGTTTGCTGAGGTTTTTGGGGAGAGGGTTGATGAGGGGGACGGCGAGGGGGTTAGGGAGGAGGATGATGAGACTGATGAGGATGACGAGCTTGTTAAGGACGAGCAGGATTCCGTGGCTGACTCCATCACGGTCAAGGAAGAGTGGGATTAAGGGCTGGTGGGGATGTTTGACGTGTTGGGTTGGACTTGTGGGAAAAGGGTTGGCAAAGTTTTGCCAGGTTTGCGGCGTTGCTGGACGTTTGTGTGTTTTGATACCTTGGTTTGCTCTTCGGCAGATGGACTTGATGGCCATCTTGGTGGTATTCTCGGAGTTGTATGGAAGGCTGTTTCAGTTGTACATGGAGGTATTTGCTGTAATCAGGTAGTTTATAAAGTATTGCATTCCAAAAGGAAAGAAGCGGAGAGGAGAAGAGAAGAGATGCGAGGAGAGAAAAGTAAACATGGTAGGATATCAGGTTAGACACTGTTCAACTATGAGGCCTTTGTGATCTGAGACGCCGTGGCATATTGGTGGGCCTGCAGCGCTTGTGCGCCCTGCTGGTGTCTTCACCTCATGCAACAACTCCTAAAAAATAGAGATCAACGATTCTTTTCCGATCTTTTGGTCTCTGCTGACTGGGAGACTCACCGAACTCTCAGGCTTGACGCATATGATCGACAATGTTTTAAGAGAACATCGGCAACTGGCTGCTTAGGTATTCAAGGGATTACACACCGCCGTCTTGAGCTGCAAGTCGTCTGCCTGGCAGCAATATGCCCGCTTCCTTTGAAGAGTTTGACGAGGCCGCTTGGGATCACTGTGACGGACTCTTTGAGGCATGGAAGACGGGGCTCTACGACAAGGACTTCTACTATGAAGTCGCAAGGAAGGTCGTGAAGCACTCCGGGGGCGGGGATGCTGTGGAACTCTGTGCTCCTCAACGAGGGGGCTTCAACGTCTACTACCGCGTCCGCACGGCCAGAGGCTCCGGGGCTCTGATCCGCTTCCCGCAGCCGGCGTACTTCAGGGACGCGGAGGAGAAGATCTTGGCCGAGGTTGCTACGATGCGCTATATCTCAAAGAACACCACCATTCCCATCCCTCTTGTTTTCCACCACGGGTCGAGAGAGGAGAGCCCTGGGGGTCTGGGACCGTTCATCATCTTGGGATGGGTTGAGAACAACGGAGATTTGGTCGACGTCATGAACACGCCTGGTCTCACGCTCGAGGACACTCCTCTCTTCAACATGAACATTGACGAGGCCAAGCTCGAGCATCTCTACCTCCAGGTGGCCGACATTCTGCTCCAACTATCGCAGTGCGAGTTCCCAGCGATCGGCTCTCTCGGCCTTTCCAACGCAAGCCAGGCGGACAAACCAGAAGTGCAAACACGGCCACTCTCGATCAACATCTCCCAGCTGGCCAACTTTGCCCGCGTGCCACACTTTACGCTGCCATCGCCATCCAAGACATTCAGCACCGCTTCAGAATACTACTCGGCCCTAGCCGATATGCACCTCCAGCAACTCTCTTTCCAGCGCAACCAAGCCGTCGACTCGGCCGATGACTGCAGGAAGAAGTACATCGCCAGGTAAACCCTTCTCCTTTACTCTTCAAAAGAAAAAGACAAGAAAAAGAAAAGATAATCACCGTGTCCCAGCTCACTAACAACCCACCACTCCGTCCCACCAGACAACTCTTCCGAACCCTCGCCCGCGACCACCGCCTCGCCGACCCCGAGTTCGACCGCGGGCCCTTCAAGCTCTGGTGTGACGACTTCCGCCCCGCCAACCTTCTCGTAGACACACACGACGACAAAATCGTCGCCGCAATCGACTGGGAGTTTAGCTACGCCGCGCCGGCCGACTTCTCGCACGCCCCGCCCTGGTGGCTGCTCCTCCAGGCGCCCGAGGACTGGCGGGCGGGCCTGGACGGCTGGGTGGCGCACTACGAGCCGAGGTTGGCTGTGTTTCTGAGGGCAATGGAAGAGAAGGAGAGGGAGTTTGCTGAGAGGGGGAAGCTGAGGGAGGGTCAGGGGTTGGCTGCGCGCATGCGGAGGAGCTGGGAGACGGGGTCATTTTTGGCTGGTGTATGCTGCGAGGCGGAGCTGGGCGTTTGATGGGATTTATTGGAAGTTTTTGGATCGGAGGTTCTTTGGGGGCGAGGGGAGTGGGGATTGGAGGGAGCGGGTGAAGTTGTTGCCGGATGAGCAGGTCGAGGCGATGGGGGTTTGTGGAGAGGAAGATGAGGGAGAAGGAGGAGGGCGGGCTTGGTGACTGGTATGAGCCTGGTGCTGAGTTGAAGGTGCCTCTTGATATCTTGTCTGCATGTGTGGGATGCTCAAGCCGGGAGGAAACCAGGGCGTAGGTTTTTATGGTCGCGTCCTGGGGCGAAGAAGGAGTATCAGAATATGTGAAAGGAGGAATATCAGCTCAGTCTCCCTCGGAAGTCTGCACGAGGCACATGCCAATGGAGGGGCTGCAAGGCCAACGTGGTCGATTCTCTCCCACATGCTGCCATTTCCACCACTGCGCACTTTTTGCCTTGAGCTGCCGCAACACATGTCGAGGTTCCAGACGGCTACTCGAGATTATAAGCTGATGCCTCGACTGCGGCTCTCAGCTCCAACCCCATGCGCATCATGGAGTCTCGGGTGCCATGGGCATTGAACCATATTTTTCAGTCCGCTGCATAATTCACTAACATCTAAAGCTGCTCACGCGACATTAACCTTGCTCTCACGCTCCCCCTGATCTAACCCCTGACCACAACAGCACACAAAGTCGTCGAGACCGAAAGCTCGTGTTCGAGACGAGAGGTAACTGACAGGCAGGCACTGCAATAAACGAGTCCTTGACATACCTTGCACCTCGCGGCATCTGGGGATCCTAACTTCTGCCGCACTCTCTCTCGACTTAGAGAAACGGGGATTTGCTCTATTGGCGCGACTGCAAGGAAGGGCCCGAAGCCCAAAGCGCGAGCCAAGCTTGACTGGAAGGTTATTCTCACAATCTTAGCCCAGCTAAATGAAGAGAGAAAGGATACTTGATGGTTTGACCCACAGAGTTGACGTCGGGCATCGCATCATCCCGTCGGCCCGAGTTACTGCGCTCGAGATGCCCAGATTTCCGTCCTCGCGTCGCCGTTCTTGCGTTGACTGACATACCCTGATCGCTACCATCACCACGCCATCTTGCGGCTCAAGTCGACACTCGAGATTGGGATGTAGAGGAAATTAGTAAGTGGCGAGGGCTGTTGCTCGAAGTAGAGTTGGTGGCCTTATGGTGTATTGAGTTGGGTTATTCTGGCGGTGAACTGCTTGAAGTACCTCTTCTGATAATCCTGGGACGTATGGGACAGTAGTAAAGCGAGCGGCTTGGTTCCTCTTGCCATGTTTAGGCCACTGTGCCATTGGCACCGTCCATTCTATTCGAAGTGGTGCATGGGTGATTGATGCCTGGAGCAAGTCAAATCCAAGTTAGCAGGAGCGAAGGTACGTTGAACTTGGAGATCTGGAGCAAGTCACAAGGAAGATTGGGAAAAGGAAAGAGAGTCTTGCTTATGTGATCGACCACTGATCGTGACGTTTATATAAGACCCAAGATTTTCCCTCCCCGACCTTTTCCTTTCTCTTTTTTTCTTCAGGCCAGCATCACAAAAATGCAGAACTTTGTGAGTACTATCTCCATTTCCCCCTTCCCCATCCCCCGTTCATCTTCTCTCTTGCGATTTTCCCTCTGCTTTCCGACCATCATATTTTCTCGTCTTGCACGTTTCTCGTCTTGCAATCTCTTCCTTGCAGTTTGCTCATCATGCGGGTTCACACCTTGCCTTCACTTGTTTTGCTCATTTCTCGCTTCGCCCAATTTCCATCTCGCGGCACCGCCGCCGTAGTAAAAAGCAAGTCGTCCCTCGCGCGTTCCAAGCGGCGCGCTGCGCTGCGCCGAGAGCGCCTGGTATGTCAACTCCCAAGTGCCCGTGCCAAGTTTGGCATGTCTGCTCCCGACTAACACAATTCTCCAGGCAGAGCTCGTCCGCCCACCCCTCCCCGCCGGAGAGAACG
>Ga0247824_10002151_pt1 | contig 10979 bp, 6 predicted proteins | sample 13C_PalmiticAcid_FD_194412 | JGI IMG/M metagenome (GOLD analysis project Ga0247824, IMG submission 194412) | Soil microbial communities from agricultural site in Penn Yan, New York, United States - 13C_PalmiticAcid_Day48 | ecosystem: Environmental > Terrestrial > Soil > Agricultural land...
GCCGTAATCGAACAGCGCTCCCTGCGGTTTCTCTCCCTTGGGACCGACATTCATCGGCTGCTGCGTCATGGATCGCGGCCAGGTGACGCTCAGCTTCCCCGTCGGGTTGTACTTGCCGAACAGCACGTCGGCGATTCCGTCGCCTTCCGTGCCAGGCAGCCACGCGGCGATGAGCGCATCGACGTCGTCCAGTATCGGCTCGAGAATCAACGGCCGGCCCGAGAAGACGATCGCGATCACGCGTGCCCCAGCCTGCTTTGCCTGTTTGACCGCGGCGATGTCGGCTGGATCCAGCGCGAGGTCGCTGCGGTCGCCCTTCATCTCGGCGTAGGGCGGCTCGCCAATCACGACGACAGCGACGTCAGCTCGGGAGCTCGCGTTTGCGCCCGGCGATTGCACGATCGACGCTTTCGGAGCGGCCTTTTTGATTGCCTCCAGCACGGTCGTGCCTTCGGTGGGACGGCCCATGGAGCCCTGCCACGAGATCGTCCATCCGCCGCACTGCATCCCCAGGTCGTCAGCGCCGCGACCGGCGACGAGGATGCTCGAGACTGTTGGCGACAGCGGGAGAGCGTTGCCGCGGTTGACCAGCAGCACCTGTGACTCCCGGACCGCTTGACGTGCCACGGCCCGGTGCTCCGCGGAGCCGATTTTCTCGAGCTGCGACGGATCCCCGAACGGCCGCTCGAACAGACCGAGTCTGAACTTGATGGTCAGAATGCGGCGCACCGCATCGTCGATGCGCGCGGCCGGGATACGTCCGGCTTCCACATTGGCTTTCATTCCAGTGATGAACTCGCGGTATTTGTCGGGCACCATCATCATGTCGATGCCCGCGTTCACCGCCGACGCGATTTGCTCGGTCGCCGTTCCCGGCAGCTCGTCGATGCCGTTCCAGTCGGAGACGACGATGCCCTTGAAGCCGAGCTCACCCTTCAAGACATCGGTGATCAGACGGCGCTGGCCGTGCATCTTCTCGCCGTTCCAGCTGCTGTACGACACCATGATCGAGCCGACGCCCGCCTTGATCGCGGCGACGTAGCCGGGGAGGTGAAGTCGCCGGAGCGTCGCTTCGTCGACGACCGTATCGCCGCGGTCGACACCGTTGCGGGTGCCGCCGTCGCCGACGAAGTGCTTCGCGGTCGCCAGAACGCGGCCCGGGCTCGACAGGTCGGTGCCCTGGAGCCCGCGCACCGCCGCACTGCCCAGCGTTGTCGCGAGCTCCGCGGTCTCTCCGAAGCCCTCGTAGGTGCGGCCCCAGCGATCATCCTGCGGCACGGCGATGCACGGCGCGAAATCCCAGTGCATGCCCGTGCCCGCCACCTCGCGCGCCGTGATCGCTGCCGCCTCTTCGACGAGCTTCGGGTTGCGCGTGCACCCCATGCCGATGTTGTGCGGAAACACGACGGCCCCTCTGACATTGCTGTGACCGTGAACGGCGTCAATGCCGTAGATCAGGGGGATCCCGAGCCGTGTTCCGAGGGCCCGCTTTTGCAGCGTCTCTGTGTGCGTTCGCCACGACTTTGCGGATACATCCGGCAGCTCGGAATCGCCACCACTCAGAACCGAGCCGAGGAACAGCGCGTCCACTTCCGTCGCGGCTTTCAGCGAGGCATGATCCGCCTGCGTCATCTGACCGATTTTCTCGTCGAGCGTCATGCGGCCGAGGAGATCATCGACGCGTTTCTCGACCGGCAGCGTCCGGTTTCGGTAAGGCTCGTTCTGTTGTGGGGATCCCGATGATGCGGCATTCACCATGACTACCATCGCGGCGGCTGCGACGCCCAAGTTGCGCGAGTGCAATCTCATCACGCTGAAACTCCTTTGTGGACGGACTCATGATGCGGCCGGCGACCGAGCTGGCGGCGAACCCGCTCGCGTGCCTCGCCGATCGCCATGAGCAGACTGCCCCAGAGCGGCGCGTCCTTGTCGAGAGCGGAGGCAACCACCGCTGGAGGCACGGGCATGATCCGTTCGACGATCTGCCGAACTCGCAGCAGCAGCGGCTCCTGCATGCCGAGGGCGCCGCCGAGCACGACGAGGGAGGGATCCATGGTGCAGGAGACATTCGCGGCGGCAATACCGACGAGCGTGCTCACCTCCTCGACGATGGTGTGCGCGTCGCGGTCGCCGTTGGCCGCAGCCAGGAACAGATCCGGCAGCCAGTCGGCTGCATCGCCGGACCGGTGCCAACGGTCCCGGAGCGCTCCGAGCCCTGCAAGCGTCTCGAGGTTTCCGCGCGGAGCGAAGTCCACGTTCACGAATTGCGGTCCCATGCACATCAGACCGATTTCGCCGGCGAGCGCGTGGTGGCCGTGATGAACGCGGCCGTTGACCATGATCCCGGCGCCGATGCCGGTCCCGAAGGAGAGAAACACGCAGTTGTCGTGCTCGCGCGCGGCCCCCTTCCAGTGTTCCCCGAGGACGGCGAGGTTGACGTCGTTTTCGACGACCACAGGCGCATCCAGCGCCGTGTGGAGGATCGCGGCGACAGGCACGTGTCGCCATCCGCGCAGGTTCGCCGCGACACCGACGATGGTGCCCGACGCTGGATCCACCGCGCCGGGAGCCCCCGCGCCAACGGCGAGCAGCCGGCTCACCGGCACATCGGCGGCGCGCAGCAGCTCGCGGGTCTCGTGCGCGAGCGCGTTGAGCAGCGCCCGAGGCTGTTTGTTTTCGGGCGTGTTCACCACGCGGCGGAGCAGGAGCTCGCCGGTCAGGTCGGCGACGGCGAGCCGTGTTCGCGTGGGGCCAAGATCGATGGCCGCAACGAATCCGTGACGCCGGTTGAACTCCATGTGCCCGGGCCGGCGTCCACCACGCGACGGTCCGGAGCCCAGATCGGTGAGCAGGCCGTGGCGGATCAGCGATATGGCGAGGCTGCCTACAGTCGGAGCGGAAAGTCCCGTCGCTTCGATCAGCTCCGCGCGCGTGAACGGACCTTCGCGTGACATGGCCGCGGCCAGCACGCGCTCGAGGTTCAGGCGACGCACGTGCGCTGCGTCCCGCGCGCCCTCGACGGTGGATCCGGAATGCCTCACAAGATGAATCTCGGCATGCCGGTCGTTATTTAATCATCTTAATTAAGTCTTGCCAACTGGCATCGGTCCGATTAAATTCCCCGCCATGCGGCTGATCCTCTCGGCGCTCGGTATGCTGTGGTTCGGGTTCGTCGTTCCCGTTCACGCGCAGTCAGGCAGGATCGCGTTGCAGGACGGATGGATGCTTCAGTCCTCCGCCGTCGTCAAGGCGGGAGGCGCAGTGCTCTCTTCGGAGGGCTACGACACCAGCGGATGGAACCGCATCGCCGTCCCCAATACGGTCGTCGGCGCCCTTGTGGAAATCGGCAAATATCCCGATCCCTACTTCGGGATGAACCTCAGGAAGATACCTGGCACCACCTATCCCATCGGCGAGCGCTTCACGCTGATGCCGATGCCGAACAACAGTCCTTTCAAGCCATCCTGGTGGTACCGCACCGAGTTCGACCGTCCCGCGTCGAACGACGCCAGGGCCGTCTGGCTGCACTTCGATGGGATCAACTACCGCGCGAACATCTGGCTCAACGGACGCCGGCTCGCTGCAGCCAACGACGTGGTGGGCGTCTTCCGCCGCTACCAGTTCGACGTGACGTCGTACCTGCGGCCGTCAGGCCGCAACGTGCTCGCCGTCGAAGTGGTGGCGCCGGAGCCTCATGACCTTTCGATCATGTGGGTGGACTGGAACCCCACGCCTGCCGACAAGAACATGGGCCTGTGGGGGCCGGTGTATCTGATGGAGAGCGGCCCGGTCGCGCTCCGCAACGCGTACGTCGTGCCGGCGTTGAACGTGGAGACGCTCGATCGCGCGGCGCTGACCGTCAGTACAGAACTCTGGAATGCGACCGCCGCGCCCGTGTCCGCAACCGTGCGCGGCACGATCGAGAACATCACGTTCGCGCAGCCGGTTTCGCTCGGCCCGCGGGAGCGCAAGGTCGTCACGTTCACGCCCGAGCAGGTGAAGGAACTGAATATCTCCAAGCCTCGCGTGTGGTGGCCGTACCGTCTCGGTGAGCAGCATCTCTACACCCTCGCATTGAGTGCGGAGGTGGATGGGCGCGAATCGGATCGGCAGCAGGTCAGGTTCGGGATCCAGCAGATTACATCGGAGCTGACCGACAAGGGGCACCGCATCTTCAATGTGAACGGTAAACGGATCCTGGTGCGCGGCGGAGGGTGGGCATCCGACATGCTGCTGCGGCCGGCATCGACGGAGCGCCTGCGGGCGGAGCTGCGCTACACGCGCGAGATGGGGCTCAACACGATACGCCTGGAGGGCAAGCTCGAAAGCGATGAGTTCTACGACCTCGCCGACGAATACGGCATCCTCGTGATGCCGGGCTGGTGCTGCTGCGACCAGTGGGAAAAGTGGGATAAGTGGGATGCCGAGGACCATCGCGTGGGCCCCGCCTCTCTGCGGGATCAGGTCCTTCGTCTGCGCAATCACCCCAGCGTGCTTGCGTGGCTGAACGGCAGCGACTTCCCCCCGCCGGCGAGGGTCGAGAAAGCGTATCTCGACGTGCTGCGCGACCTGCGCTGGTCAAAGCCGGTGTTGTCGAACGCCACCGACGCGCCCGGGCCGGTCAGCGGCCCGAGCGGCGTGAAGATGCGCGGGCCGTACGACTACGTGCCCCCGTCGTACTGGCTCACGGATACGAAGAACGGCGGTGCCTTCGGCTTTGCCACCGAGATGGGCCCGGGCGCGGCAGTCCCGCCCATCGAGAGCCTGAGGAAGATGCTGCCGCCAGATCGCCTCTGGCCGATGAACGAGTTCTGGACCTTCCACGCAGGCGGCGACGAGTTCAAGGATCTCAAGCTCTTCACCGATGCGCTCGAAGCGCGTTACGGGAAGGCGACCGGCGTCGAAGACTACGCGCGCAAGGCGCAGGCGCTCGCCTACGAGGGGCAGCGCGCGATGTTCGAGGCGTTCGGACGCAACAAGTACGAGGCAACCGGTGTCATCCAGTGGATGCTGAACAACGCCTGGCCATCGATGATCTGGCACCTCTACGACTATTACTTGCGGCCGGGCGGCGGCTATTACGGCACGAAGCAGGCGTGCGAGCCGCTCCACGTCCAGTACTCCTACGACGACCGGAGCGTGGCCGTTGTGAACGATCGCCGCGAAGCCGCAAAGGGCCTCACGGTCTCCGCACGGGTGCTCGATCTGAACCTGCGTGAAGTGTTCTCGAAGACCGCGACGATCGACGTGCCTGCGGATGGCGTCACCCGCGCCTTCAGTATTCCGGCGCCGCCGGCCGACGTCACGACGACTTACTTTGTCAGGCTGACGGTCGCCGACGCGAGCGCCGCATCGGTGTCGAGCAATTTCTACTGGCTGTCGTCACGCCCCGACGAACTCGACTGGGCTGCCACCAAGTGGTACTACACGCCGACGAAGCGCCACGCCGACCTCACCGCGCTCACGACTCTCCCGCCGACGCGGCTGGGGATCGCAACTGAATCCGCGAAGGTGGACGGAGACGACGTTGGGAGGGTGGTGGTCGTCGAGAACACGGGGACGGCGCTGGCATTTCAGATCCATCTCCGGCTGGTCGACGCAGAGTCAGGCGACGAGCTGCTGCCCATTTTCTGGGACGCCAACTACTTCGAGCTGCTGCCGGGCGAAAGGCGCCGTATCCGCGTCGCCTGTCCGCGCTCGCAGGCGGGCAGGGCGCTCAAGATCGAGGCGGATGCCTGGAACGTGCCACGCGCGCTCTTCGATGTCCGCTGACGCAATGGCGGAAACCGTCAGCTCCACGGCGCCGGGCCTTCGCAGAACACTCACGCTGTGGGACGCCGTCTTCTACGGCATCGTCCTCGTGCAGCCCGTCGCGCCGATGGGCATCTTCGGCGTGGTCAGCCAGGAAGCGCGCGGACATGTCATCACGACGATCCTCATCGGGATGTTCGCGATGCTGTTGACGGCGATGAGCTACGGGCGAATGGCGCGCGTGTATCCGAGCGCCGGATCCGCGTTTGCCTACGTCGGCCAGGAACTGCACCCGGGTCTCGGCTACGTCACCGGATGGAGCATGGTGATGGACTACGTGCTCAACCCGATGATCTGTACGATCTACTGCAGCAAGGTCGCGATGAACTTCATTCCAGGCGTGCCGTATGCGGCCTGGGTCGGGGTTTTCGCCGCCTTGTTCACGATGCTGAACCTCCGCGGGGTCAAAGCCAGTGCCCGAACGAATGAGGTGCTCGCCGTCGGCATGTTCATCGTCGTGGTGCTCTTCGTCGGCGCCGCGCTCCGCTACCTGTTTGCATCCGTTCCGAGCCAGGCAGACTTCGTGCGGCCCTTCTACGATCCGCAGACGTTCTCGTTGCCTGCCGTGCTGACAGGGGCATCGATTGCGTGCCTGACCTACATCGGCTTCGATGGCATCTCGACGCTCTCGGAGGAAGTCGAGAATCCGAGACGAAACATCCTGCTGGCGACGGTACTCACGTGCCTGATCACCGGTGTGCTCGCGTCGATCCTGGTTTACCTGGCGCAACTGGTCTGGGGCACGTGGACCGGATTCCCTGACGTCGACACGGCGTTCATTCACGTGGCGGGAAAAGCCGGCGGCTCCTGGCTCTTCGTTCTCGTCAGCCTCACACTCCTCGTCGCGAACGTGGGATCGGGTACGGGCGCGCACCTTGGCGCCGCACGGCTGCTCTATGGCATGGGACGGAGTGACGCACTGCCTCGCCGGTTCTTCGGTGTCGTGGACGAGCGAAACCGGATCCCGCGGAACAACGTGCTGCTCGTCGGCGCGCTCGCGTTCGCCGGCGGCCTGTCGCTCAGTTATCAGCTCGGGGCAGAGCTGCTGAACTTCGGCGCCTTCATCGCGTTCATGGGCGTCAACCTGGCGGCCTTCGTCCGTTACTGGGTGCGGAGCGACGACCGGCGCGTGATGAACGCGGTGTTGCCGCTGACCGGCTTCGTCGTGTGCCTCTACCTGTGGCTCAGCCTGCGCTGGCCCGCGAGGGTAGCGGGCGGTCTCTGGCTCGCGACAGGGATCATCTACGGGGCCATCAAGACGCGAGGATTCCGCAGCCAGATGGTCTCTTTCGAGATACCCTCGGACGAGACAGACAGAGAATCGCCATGAATCGACGCATCATGCGAAGGTTGGGAACGCTGACGGTGGTCCTGCTCACCGTGTACGTGACGTTTCTGCTGGGCATCTTCGTGGCCATGCACCAGTCGGTCGAGCGGTTTGGCAGGGTCATGTCGTACATGCCAGGCCCGCTGTTCATGGTGATCCCGTTCGAGCCGATGTGGAACATCGCGCGCGCGGGAACACTCGAAGTGGGTGACGCCGCCCCCGATTTCGTTCTGCGCACTGTCGACAAGACCGGGCATTCGCAACCGGGCACCGAGGTACAGCTCGCGTCGTTCCGGGGGCGGCAGCCGGTCGTGCTCGTCTTCGGCAGCTACACTTGACCGCCCTTCAGGCGGGAGGTTCCCGCCCTCAACGAGCTCTATCGGCAATACGGCGATCGCGCGGCGTTCTTCGTCGTCTACATTCGCGAGGCGCACCCGAGCGACATCTGGCAGATGACCAGCAACGTGCGCGACAAGGTCGTTTATCAGAGCCCGCAGACTGTGGACGAGCGCGCGGATCTTGCCGGCATGTGCATTAGAAACCTCGGGATCGAGATGCCGGCGGTGGTGGACGGCTTCGACAATCCGACCGATGCCGCGTATGCAGGCTGGCCCGATCGGCTGTATGTCATCGATCGCAACGGCCGCGTCGCCTACAAGAGCGCACCTGGCCCGTTCGGATTCAAACCGAAGGAGATGGAGCGGGTGCTCCTCGATGTCACCGGAGACCCGGTTGTGCAGTAGCGCAACCCTTCAGGGCTGCCCCTGCGACGGGCCAGACCGTGGTCTGACCCCGCAAATGTAAGACGCTTTTACAAGGGGATGCCGCCGCGATTCGTCGCGATGTCGAGTTAGCCGCATAGTTCCTGATAACGTCGCCGACTAAAGTCAGCCCTGGGCGCGACTCGGAAGAGGATGCCGGCTCGTCGTCCTGATCCGCACCAGAAAAACAACTTGTAAGTACCTGCAAACAATGAGGCGCACTCTCGATTGAGCGAACCGTCTGACGATATTGTCGTGGCAGAGCCCTTGCGTCCTGGGACCCTGATCGTGTCGGTGCGCTCCCTGCAACCCTGCCTCTCATCGTCGGCTGCCTCTCACATGCGGCAATCGTTCGTCACTGCTTCGCTCGTGCTGGCTCTGGTCGGGCTGGGATCCGATGTCAGGGCCGACGTCTGCAACCTGACGACGCGCGGTTCGACGTGCAGCGCCGTGTCATACGGCGGCGCAGTCTTTACCAACTCGTATACGAGTGGCACTTACTACATCGATGCGTTCCTGCAGATAAAGAACAACACTACGGAACAGGGGTACAACACCGGCGGCGATGCCGACACCAGCACGCCGAGAAGGGACTATCAGCTCAACCAGACCGGCACGACGCAGAATCTGCTGCTGAGCGAGGTTCCGATCGTGACGATCGGGGGCACGGAATACCGAGAGTTCCTGCTCCGGATCGACGAGCCAGGCTCGGATCCGATGCTGTCGCTCGATCAGCTTCAGATCTTCCTGTCTCCCAACGCCAATCTGACCAACTACACGTCTGGAACACTCAGCGGCCTTCCAGCGATTTACGATCTGGACAGTGGCGGCGACAACTACATCAAGTTGAACTACTCGCTGTCTCCATACGGTATAGCGGTCGCCTACATCCCGAACAGCCTCTTTACGCAGTCCACATCCGCCGGCACGCAATACGTTTATCTGTACTCCCAGTTCGGCTCGCACAATGTGTCGGGTGGCGGCATGGAGGAATGGTGGGTCCGTACCGACAGCTCCGGACGGTTGGTGCAGATTGTTCCGGAGCCCGCGTCGCTGTTCCTCTTCGGCGCGGCACTCCTCGTGACGGCCACGCGATTGCGCCGACGTTTTCGCTGACGCTGCGCCCCCCTGCCGACAGCGCGGCAGAGAACCCATGCGGCACCACCGACAAATCTCCGCGACCCTCATTTGCCTCTGTGTGCTGCTCTCAGCCTGCAAAGAGGATCCGAGAGCCGTGGCGCAGCGCCGTCTCGCGGCTGGCGATGCGCTGTTGGAGAAGAGGCAGTTCAGCGAAGCCATACACGAGTACCGGGCAGCACTCACAAGCGACCCCGCTCTGGCGATGGCGCGGCTCAAGCTGGCGCGTGCGTACGTCGCGACCGGCAGCTACGCGAATGCGTTTCCAGAATACATGCGCGTGGGCGACCTGCTGCCGGATGATCTCAACGTGCAGGCAGAAGTCGGCAACATCCTCTTGCTCGCCCGCCAGTTCGAAGAGGCCAAGGCGCGAGCGCGAGCGATTCTCGAAAAGGACCCATCACACCTCGGCGGTCTGGTGTTGCTCGGCAACGCACTCGCCGGTCTTCAGGACCTCGAAAACGCGGTGTCGGTCGCAGAGCGTGCCGTAACCCGGGATTCGCAGCGAGCGGGCGGGTACATGAATCTGGGGGCGCTCCGCCTGGCCCGTGGCGATCACCGGCAGGCGGAAGAAGCTTTCCTGCGCGCCGTCGCGCTCAACCCGAAATCGGTCGCGGCGCGGATTTCGCTCGCGAATTTCTACAGAGCGGTCGGCAGGCTGCAGGACTCTGAACGCCAGTACAGGCAAGCCGTTGATCTCGAGCCGGCAAATTACCAGTCAAACCGCGCGATCGCGTCGTTCTACGTCGCCACCAACCTCAGAAGTCGCGCAGAGCCGTATCTGCGGCGTATCGCGGAAACGGTGAACGACCCGAATTCCTGGCTCGAGCTCGCCGACGTTCTGGTCGAAGACGGGAAGACAGCCGAAGCCCTCGGGGTGCTGCAGAAAATTTCCGCCAACGAGGCGATGGCGAAGATCCGCATCGCCAGAATCACGCACGCAAGCGGCCGCACCGACGAAGCGCACAAGATCCTGGCGGAGCTCCTCGCCAAGCAGCCGAACAACGCGGAGGCGCTCGCGCTCGACGCGGACCTGCTGCTCGTCGAACGCCGCGTCGACGACGCGTTGGCCCGCGCGCATGCGGCCCGCCAGGCGAACCCCAATTCGCCGGAAGCGCAATTCGTTCTCGGCAAAGTTTACGTCGCGCGACACGAACTCGAACCTGCTCGTCTGCGCTTCAATGAGGTGATCAATCTCGATCCGGGTACCTTGGAGGCACGGCTCGAACTGTCGCGACTCCATCTCGAGCGCAGGGAGATCGACACCGCCATCCAGGTGGCGCGGGAGGCCGTCAGGGTACATCCCAACGACATCAGCGCCCGACTGGCCGTCGTCCACTCGCTGCTCGCCAGGCCAGAGGATCACCCGGCAGCGCGACGTGAGGCGGAGGATCTCGTTCGCGCGTTCCCGTGGTCACCTGCTGCTCGCGCCGCACTCGGAGACTTCTACCTGGCGACGAAGAACACTCAGGCAGCGCGCCGTGAATTCGAGCAGGCGTTGAAGATGGACGAACGCAATCTGAGTGCGCTCGCCAAGGTGATTGCGCTCGATATCAGCGAGGGGCACGCCGTTGACGCGCGCCGCCGCCTCGCGGACGCGCTCGAACGCGAACCGAACAACCGGGAAGTCTTGCTGATGACAGCCAAAGTGCTGATTGCGGAACGGCAGTTCGGTGCCGCGGAGCAGTTGCTGCGACGAGTCATTCAGGTGGATCGCTCGACGGTCGAGGCGTACGCGCTCCTCGGACACATGTTCCTGACGCAGAGACGCCTGGCTGATGCGACGCGAGAATTCACGGCGATTGTCGAGATCGATCCGCGTTCGTCGTCGGCGCACACCATGCTCGGTCTGTTGTTCCACACGCAGCGGAACGTTCGAAAGGCGATCGAACACTACGAGAAAGCTCTGGAGAACGATCCGACAGCCGCCACCGCCGCGAACA
>Ga0247824_10002152_pt1 | contig 10978 bp, 4 predicted proteins | sample 13C_PalmiticAcid_FD_194412 | JGI IMG/M metagenome (GOLD analysis project Ga0247824, IMG submission 194412) | Soil microbial communities from agricultural site in Penn Yan, New York, United States - 13C_PalmiticAcid_Day48 | ecosystem: Environmental > Terrestrial > Soil > Agricultural land...
GGGTGGGGATGGTGAGTGGGAGTAGGAGTGGATGGGAAGGGGTTGGGAGAGAAGGGAGTGGGAGGACGGTTGTGCCGGGCGATTTTGGGCGGAAGGAGGAGGAGGATAATAAAGAAAGTGAAGCGGGGAAACGGGAGCATGGGTTGGGGTTGGGGATGACGGATCCCGAGGTTGACCCTGCGTCGTTTGATCATCTCGAAATGGAGAGGATGAGGAGGAGGAGGGAGAGCGTGGTGAGCGGCGTGAGCGGGGTCAGTGTGGTGAGTGGGAGGAGTGGGATGGTTGTGGGAGGAGGGGAGGAGGGAGAGCGTGGTGAGCGGGAGTGGTGTGTTGAGTCCGGTGCTGAGCGGGAGCGTGATGTCGTCGCCGCGGATGGTGCATGCACAGGTGGAGGGGGTGAGGGGCGCGGTGCCGCCGCTGCCGACGGCCAAGAGCTGGGCGGATGTGGCGAGGAAGAGGGGGAGGTGAGATGAATGATACCCGGGATTGTTGGAGTGTTTAGGACGCGAGACTGGCGTCGGGAGACATTGGGCGATGGACTGGCCCGACGCACACATGGTGGATTGGGAACATGTCACAAGATTGACAGAGCCGTGGGAATGTGCTGGGAAGAAGCTCCATCACCTGCTCGCCCAAAAATGGAGGATCCGAGTACCATATGGATCCCTTGGGGGTGCAGTGCGACAGAGGCGCTGGACGATTAGTGAGGTGTAACATGTATGAGGAGGAGATTTGAGTGATGATGTTTATGATGAGACGGGATACGTTGTAGACAAAATACGAGTGTTTATCGTCTGTGTGGTTTGCGGCTTTGTCCTGCGGCTCCTTTGAACAACAAAAACGTACTCAGGGGTAACTCAACCATACCAGTGTCTCACCATGGCAGTGTAGACCTAAAACTAACCGGAACACACAATTCCTCAACCACCGGAAGCACCGTGGTCCCAAATTTGAGTTGATGCGAGCAAGCCACCTCATCACCATGTTTTTGTCTCATGACCATCATTACACTCTCAAGTAAAGCAGCCAGAGCATGTGCATGTCCACCCAACATCCCCCAATCGAATCGAACCCTTCAACATCAATTCAGTACAGACCCTCACCCTCGCCATCATCATCATCATTCTTTGCATTGCGCCCAACCCAAACCATCGCTTCCCAACCCAACTGTGGCGGCGCTGACACCCCTCCTGTCATAGACCCCAAATCCAACGCCGACAAAACAAGAAGGTCGGCTGGTGTAGTGGTTATCACGTCTCGTTCACAAAGTTGAATTAGCTGGGTTCTTCCCACCGAGAAGGTGCCAGGTTCGATCCCTGGGTCGATCATCTTTTGCTCCCATCTCCGCCATCAGGATTTTTGATCCAATGTCTCCACCGGGTTGTCCTATTTATTTGCCCCTCTTGTCTTGATTCTTTTGGCAGTTGATGGGGTCTGTCTGTTGCTTGTCAATGTTCCGTACTCTGCGGAGACTCCGCCGCCCGGTTCGGGCCCAGATCAGCGGAGCGCTTGCTGCCCTTTTCTATCACACACTCTAGTCACCTTGGCTTGGACTCCCGTCACGACCTTCACACAAAACATTACTTGTAACACTGTCTGACTCAAACCTACCTACAATACTTCAGTCACGCCAAGCCTCTATCCACCACCCACCCAACCAACCGCCCCTCAATGCCAATTTCCACTTCTCCCTCCTCTCCGAGACCCCTCCCATCTGCTTCAACACCCAACAATGCATCGCAACGGTGACCCATACCAATGCCCTCTCCCATGCTCCGAGCCATACCACAGACAACGTAATGTAACCATGGTCTCTGATCCCATCCGTACCTGCCGATGACCACCTTGCGAACCGGCTCCGCAATCTGCCACGGCTCCGCCGCCCCAACACCTAAGCCCAAGCAAGCTTCTTAGACGAGGCTCAGGCAAAGTAGCTCTTCCACAGCACGCCCTCGAGATCCTCGAGCTGCTCACTCGTAAAGTACTGCAACACACACCATCAAGTCAGCACACGGCATTCTTTTCCCCACCACACTAAAAACAAGAGAAGAGGGGAAGCAAGTGTGAGGAAAACAAACTGTACGAACCTTCTGATCCACCCCCCAACTATCCTGCCTCGTCTTTTTAAACTCGGCCAAAATCGCCTTGGTCGCCTTCCCCACCACGCCGGGATCACTCGCGGCCCCTGCCGCCAGCCCCGCCAACACCTCAGGCATCCACGCCGGCGGCGGCGTAGCATACGGGAACGCCTCGACCAAGGCCCCCAGCCCGAGCACCGCCGCGTGCCGCCGCACAATCTGCCTCTGCGTGTCGACGGGCGTGTCCGTCCCGGGCACCTTCTTCTTGGGCATGGGATTGAGGCGCAGCTGCGTCTCGAAGCGGGTCTTGAGCTTGTAGATGATGGGGTTGCGGATGGACGCCGGCGAGCAGCGGATCATGCCGGCGAGGGTGGCGCTCGCGCAGTCGCGGACCTCGAGCTGGGCGTCGGCGAGCATGTCGCCGACGGCGTCGAAGAGGAGCTGGCGTTGGGCGGGCTGGGTGAGGAAGAGGCGGCGGAAGTAGACGACCTGCATGTTGACGAGGGCGCGCAGGCGCTGGTGCCACGACGCGGCCGTTTTGCCGACGCGGATGAGCGCGGCGATGAAGGCGTCGTCCTCGCCCGAGCGGAAGGGGATGTTGGGCAGGTGGCGGTACACGTGGTACGCGAGCTTCATGAGCTCCGGGTCTTCCTTGACGTCCATCATGTGCAGGAGCTGGTCGATGAAGGGGTCCGGGAAGAAGGGGACGAGCTGGATGCATTCTTGCGAGGACAGCATGCTGTCGAGCCAGATGAGGACCGTTTTGGAGCCCGAGGTGTAGCTTGAGGGGGTTTGTTGGCCCGGGGTCCGCTCGTGGCGCCACTTTTCGAGGCGGGCGAAGACGTCCTTGATGGTCGCCGAGAACTCGTCCGACGGCTGGTACGGGCGGATTCCGATCGGGGACTCGGCCTTGTTCTGCTCGAGCAGAGTCGAGACATCCTTGAAGGATTCGTGGTACCGGGTGCGGTAGATGGTGGCGATGATCCTACCGATCGACTCTCGCACCGACTTGTACGGGTGGTCAATGTGCGCGAGACAGTCCTCGAGAATCGGCTTCTCGTGGCGGAAGTGCCATCCGGCATCGTTGACGATGAACTCGACGAGCTGCACCTTGGAGGATTCCTTGAAAGCCGCGTTCGAGTTCATGTCCAGCCGGAACGACGCCAGCGTCTCGGTCAGCTCCCGGCATCGTCGGGGGTCCTTACCCTCAATGATGACGTGGAGGCATGTCATCCAGTACGACAGGTTGTCGGGCGTCAAGTCGTCGGCAATGATCTTGAGCATCATCGGAGCCGCAAACTTCCAGACCTTGTCCCGCATCTCCTTGGGATCGTCCACGCTCCCAGCGAGCAACGCGCCAAGGATCTCAGCGGTCGCGCGGTGCTGATGCTTGTCGCTGCCGTCGCCGTACACATCCTTAACCATGTCGACGATGTCTTCAAAGGTGGCCGTTGTCCGGCCGTAATGCATCAGGTCGAACACGTTCATCAGGAGCACGAGATTCTGCATCCTAAACCGGTCCGCCCCGGAATCTCTCGGCTCCTGCTTGAGATACTCGAAGCACTTCTTGAACCAGTCCTTGGTGATGATCTTGCCGATCTGCTCGCGCACGCGCTCCTCGACCTCGTCGTAGGCCAAGAACGGCTTCGGGTTGGCGCGGGAGACGGTGAACTTTTTGCCCCACACCAGCCACCCGGGATAGTCGCAGTCGACAAAGAACTTGACGTCGTCGTAGTCCTCGAACTGGTCGAGGAACGTCTCCGTCAGGTCAGGATCGTCGGTAGGCACAGAGACCTGGAACTTGTTCTCGTCCTTCTCCACCTCCGTGAGGTAGTTCCTGTAATCGTGACCGTAGACGGCCCGCATGTCGATGGCAGTAAACATCGCCGAGAAGGCCGACAGGTAGTTGGAGCGCAGACTGGGGTGTTGATCGTTGGCGCCGTGGGCAATGAGGTCGACGAATGCCGGGTTGCCGAGCGTGTCAAACCGCAGAGTCAGGTTCAAAGCAAAAATGGTGCACCTGTTTGCGACCTTCCAGTGGGACTCGCGCGCCTTTTTCGTCAGCTCCAAGCCCAGCGCGGCTTTCTTCGCTTCCACCTTGGTGCGGCGCTCCTTGATGAAGTCGTTGCGACGCTTGATGGTGGCCGAGCAGTCCTCGGCGGGGCGGATGGTCTCGACGATGTCCCGGTTGAAGATGATCATGCGCTCAAGCGGCTTGCCAAAGTCGAGCAGCGGGTAGAGTGCCGAGGACCCGAGGTTCTGGATCGAAGCTTTGTCGACGCTAGCGGTCTGGATGTACAGGCGCATCAGGTCTGGGGCGAACCGCCAGTCACGCATGACCGTCTTGATCAGCGTCGTGAACAGAAGCGTGTACATTGCTCCCTTGATGCGGTCATGATCCGTCTCTTCGAGAGCCTTGCGCAGCCTGTCCAGAATGACGGGAATGACCAGCGGCCTCCCGCCAAGCAGGACTTTGAGGGACGAATCCTGAGCGCCTTGGGCAACCCGGCGGACGTCCGAGTACGACGAGGTGCAGGACTCAGCGAGGTCGAGAAGCAACTGCTTGTCGAGCTCGCTCTTCTTGCGGTAGGCCGAGTTGTACTTGACTCGCTGAAGCTGGTAGGCATCGGCACGCTTCACGAGCAGCGGCCGGGGGTAGACTTTCCGCAGCCCGCTGATCTTAAATGGGGAGATGTCGGCCTTGTACAAACGCACAAGACGTTCCAGCGGATGGGCCGAGCGCTCGATCCCAACATCCGTGATCCACGTCCTGTACGTGGCATAGAGTGCCGTGAAGCACGCAACGTCGTCCTCTTGGTTTGCGTACAAGAAGGCGTGAGTCCGCGACAGGAGCTTCCCAACATCCTCTCGCAAGCCATGAATGCGGTCGTACACGGGGTCCTCGGGGCTCAAGAGGTACCCGGCCGGGTAGTGGAACTGCCGTTTCAGCTCGTCGTCGTCCGCAACTTCGGCAAGCGGATCATCGTCCTCCTCCATCATCGCGTCTCCTTCCGCGTCAGTTTTGCCGGCGCCGTTTGCGGCTTGGCCGCCTCTCTCTCCCGAGGCGCGAATCGGGTCAAAGAGCGTCGAGACGCCCGAGATTATCAGCCGCAGGGCGGTCAAGCTTCGCGACAGCTCGTCCGACCATTCCTTGTTCTTTCCTTTCCTGCTGACCGGCGGATCGTCGCTCATGAGCTGCTCGAGCCGCTGCGCAGCGCTCCGAGCCTGGCTCTCGAACAGCTCCACTGCAAAGACAACCTCGGGATGCGCCGGTCGATGCCACTTGATGGTGAGGTCTGCCGGGGCGGTCGGGCGGCCCCAGTCTTGGACGTCCAGCCCGCGAGCAATCACGTCGGGCTCGTACAGGGCATTGTCGATGGGGTACGTGTGCGTCAGGTTGAGGAGCAGGTGGTGGATGTAGTTGGAGATGTGGATGGTTGGCAGCCCACGGCACTTCTCCTGCATGTACTCGGCAATCCCGAATAACTCCTCCTTGTACCTCAGGACCTCAGCGCCCACGTGCACGACGCACATGCTGAGCATACTAACGTGCCAGACAAGAGCGCGGTCCCGCGGGAGCACCTCGGTGCCGCTGCTCCGATCCGATGCGGCGCCGTTGTAATCGATCTCGTTGCGGATGTTGATGATCAGCATGGGAATGAACACCTTAAGCGTCTTTTCCGGGTTGACCTTGCACAAGGCGTTGCAGATCCAAGCCATCGCATCCCGGGCCTGGTGGACGACGTGGCTCGAAACGAAGGTGGCCAGCTTCTCGAGCACCATGTCAAAGAGATCCGGAGATAGCGATGCGAACAGGGGTGTCAGAGCTGCTGGTAAGGTGTTGATGACGTTGTCTTCTGGTGACCCTGTGCGGAGGTGGCTCGAATCTGGGAGGTTCTCCAGCAGGGCAAAGACCTTGCCCAACAAAGCCAGGACAAATTCGCCCAGACCGGCAGTGGATGAGCGCAAGATGCTAGCCTCATCCTCATCCGTCAACTCCTCGCTGTAGCAGATCTTGACGTCCTGTCCCTCGCGTTCCATTCTCTCCATCTCGCCTTGCACCCAATTCATGGCAAGGCTGGTGTCGTGGATATTGTCGGTGTCGTGCGCCAAGGGTACAAACGGAATGCTGTAGGCAACGCTCTGGATGAAGTTGAGGGTGTATTGCGTCTTGCCCAAGTCGTTCGCATCGATGCCGGGCAGCGCCAACGCCAGCAGCGCAGTGATGTGGCACCGGTACCCCTTCTGCTTCGACATGAGGTTGGCAATCATTTGCAAGCCACACAGACTCGACGTGGTCCGGTGAACCTCGACCAGGCCTTGCAAACTAGGGTAGAACCGCTGGAGTGCGCCGGGGAGCATCAGGTCCGGCTCAAGATAAGCGAGGCCTTGCAGGGTCGAGTAGTAGTAGTTCACGACCTTGGAGCTCTTGGCAAAGAGCCCCATGAATGTAACCTCCCTGAGGGAGAGAACAAAGCGCCGCTTCAACTCGCCGTTGATTCGGCGTTCTGAGGGCACGTCGAGCTCGCCGCTCTGTTCGCGGTTCCAGCGCGAGACGAAGATGTCGGTCAGGAAGAAAGTGAGCTGGGCCAGGAACCCGGTCCACGCCCCCTGGTTTGACGGATGGAAGAATGTGTCAATAGACTCCATCAGGCCCTCCAGATTTGACAAAACAGAGCTCTCCTCCTTGAGGCAGAGCGGAGAGAGGGAGTGCGCAATCCACCTAGCGACCATGTACGGAACCGGGTACTTCTTCTTGTCCTTGTCTAGGAAAACGCCCAATCCCGAGGCGTAGTCGAGTGAGGCATACGGCGAGTTCGCTTGTCCGACCGGGATCTCGGTCAACCGCAAGATGGCCGTAAAGATGAGGTCGGACTGCTCGCGGGTGAAGATGCCATGCTCTGTAAAAGGCACGTGTGTGCAACCCAGGTAGTCTCTCGACATGCGGGAGAAGATGTCAATGAAACAGACGTCGAAGCCTCTCGACCTGGTCATGAGCGACCACAAATGGAAAAAGGTCGGAAAGAAGTCCGCCGGCTGCGACTGGGGCTCGGTAGGAGGCGTCGGGCCGGTGGGCAACATGACGTTGAGCGCGCCGGCGACGATGTAGGCATTGGATATGGCCGAGGTGCTGAAAAAAGGCAGAAGCTCCTCCAGGATCGCCCGGCGCTCCTTGGGGTCAAAGTACGAACTCGCGTGTAGACAGAGCTTCAGGAGGTGCTTAGATGACCGCCGCCTCGATCCCTGATGCGAAGCGGCCTCTGACGGCAAGACCAACGCCTTTAGTTCTTTCCACAACGGCCGCCAATCGAGGGTAAGATCCTCGCCGGGCTTGAGGTAGTGCCTTTTTCTGAAGTCGGAGACAGATCAATACGCTGAACATGGTTTCCAGGGGCAAGGGGAGCGGTTCTGACCTTGTCAAAGTGATGACCATACGGGAGAATCGGTCTGCCGTCGTGGTCTCGAGCCCGGGGGCCAAGGCAAGGTGATAGTACAAGCGGGCGAGGCGAGCGCGCAAGTCCCTCGTCATCTCAAACTTGAGGTTCAACCACCCCTGCAGCTCCCGGGTCCAGTGTAGCGCCCCGGGCGAGAAGTCCTCGGCCATGATGGCGGTGTAGAGGTTCTTGAGAATGCCGCGGAGGGCAGCATCCCGATGCGAATCGTCCTCGACATCGAAAGGCAGCAGGCGGAAGTAGCTGAAAGTGCGGGGCCGGTAGCGCTTCTTGTCGTCTTCGTGCTGCTGTTCGCCGCAGGGCAGGCCCGGGGATGTGGCCCGTGAGATGGTCTCGACGGAGGTAAGCAAGCCCGTAAGGAACGAGGGTGCCGCAGCGCCGGCCGACGCAGCAAAAGCTGCGTCAGAGGCAGAGTATGTTTCTAACGACTCGTCCATTGTGTCTGAGATGGCGCCGTTGGAACCGCTGGAGCGGGTGTCGTGCGAGGTCTCGGGTGGGTTGTCAAGGTCGGTCGCACAATGCCGCGATCTCGGAATTGGAGGTTGGTACTGGCACGCGATGTGCCCGGCGAGCTCGAGGGAGGTCGGGGTTCAGACGGCGGGGAGAAGTGGAGCTGGATCGGTGGTTGCAATCAGCTCTCGCAATCATTTCGCCCCCAGAGGCAATCGAAGTCGGTGTGGCGGAACCGCTGTGGTCCTTGCTGCTCACAGCTGCTGGTTGCTCGTGCTTGCCACACTGCACTCCGCGGATCCGTCTTGATCGGCCTGCAGGCAACGTGGAGATCTGGGTTGATCTGAAGGCGGAGGGCTGGGGGCGAGGGTTAGCTGACCTCGTTGGGAGGATGTTCGGGATGGGATGCCGTTGGTTGCGGCGACAAGATGACGGAAACTGGGGTCCGCGAAAGGGTGCGGAAGGCTGTGAAATGTGGATGGAGCTCTGACGCCAACCTTCCCCGCCGTGGACCCTGTTGCTTGTTGCTTGTCAAGGGAATATTGTTTTGGACTGCGCACCTTCATAGACCCTGCAAACCACCAGGCAAGGCTCGGAGCACCAAACGCAGCCAACCCACGGATTTTCTGGAGCTTGGGAAACACAGAATTGTGTTTCTGCGCGGCGTCTCGATCGTCTCGGCGGCAGTCGAGGTGACAGTGCAATGACAGGAGCCCAGACAGCCCAGACGGAACAGATCCGCAAGGTCGGCAACGAAATTACGGTAATGTATTACAAGGCTTGCAAGGTTGGGCCAGACAAGCGGCTCAGGCTTGGCTCGCAAGGTGTTGGGGAGCGCGGAACAGGGGTCGCACAGGCCCTTCGGGTGCCCTGCAGCTACACAGGTGAGGGCCCGATTGCGGGGTTCGATTTGCTGGGGGAATGTGGTTTTTTCGACCAAGACGGCCGTCAGATCGCACGACAGGCACGGTTCCGGCACTTCTTATGCAGCAAGCCGGGCATGTGTGCAGGCGGAAGCGACTACGCGGACGCGCAGGCACCCAAACCGGCAACGCAAGCTTCCAGAATGGCGACACGGACCGACCTCAACCAATCGGGACGGCTCTCGAGGTCCCCGCTTCGGTGGGTTTGCTGCTTGTTGAACCTCAACCGCAAACTTGACCCTGGCCCTCTTCCGGAGCTGGAAATGTCCTGTGTGGTAGGCTGATTGTGCGGGGAATTGTCGAGATTCAACCCTCAAAGCTTTTTCTGATTTCTGTGTCAAAGTTCGAGCCAGGAATCATACATCACAGAATGGGTTGATTTGCTTGCGACCCCACACGCCAAACTCCATGACATCATTGCCCAGTGCTGCTTCCAACGCAGTCGCTTCAGATCCGGGACTGTCTGGCGAGGTGTGAAACCCTAACCCTTTCAACACTTCCACACCACCCAAGCTGTGGGCAAGCAGTAGCGACTTCCATTGTATAACCAACACACTTCAACCTGGATCCCTTCGTGCCAATCCCCAGCTCCACACTTTAATCTAGACGACGTCTTTTGAAATCCTCACTACCTCATCAACTTCTCAAAACCCTCGCCAAATATGACGTCGACATCCACGCATCACCACCTGGAAACTTGCAAAGTAAGGGAAACGGGTGTGCCCACGGGACTCTGGAAGGATAGTGTGTACTGTTGGAGGCCGATAATGCTGAGAGTTGCCGAGTCTCTGATTGCGTCTAGATGCTCTCAACCAACTTCATTCCCTCCCATCGCTCTTCATCCACCCTCACGCCTCGGGGTCCTTGCAAACGGCCTCCAACCGCCAGCCATCCGGATCAACCACAAAGGCCGCGAAGTAGGTGGCTCCGTAGTGCGCCCTCACTCCAGGCAGCCCATTGTCTGTGCCGCCAGACGCCATCGCTGTGGCATGGAACTCGACCACGGCCATCCGCGTGGGAGCGTTGAAGGCCAAGTGGAACCCGGGGCCGGGAGGTGCGGCGTCCTCGGCGAACTCGAATATGTTGAGCAGCTCATGCGCCTCATCGGGCCCGTATCCGAGGGTGCGGACCTTCTTCGTCCCTGGGGCGGACGCTTCGCTGTCGTAGACCAGACGGAGGCCGAGAGGCGCGAGCACAGCGCTGTAGAAGGCTTTGGAAACTTCGTAATCGCGTACACCAATGGAGATGTGGCCGAGGGGGTTGTAGTGAGACATTGCAAGGCTGGTCGGAGGGCCGAGTTTTGTTCCTGACTTGCTGGGAAAATGATGAGGGAACCAAATCCACTGCCCGAACCCCGCGAGGTCATCACCTCATCCTCAGCCAATCGCAGGCAGAATGAAGTGAGGTAAGCGGCATTTCGACTCCTCCACCAGCCAGCCCCAGCCTTGCAAACCAGGGTTCATCACGTTGACATGATATGATGGACAAGACTTGAACAAAATGTGCGTTTAGTCACAACAACCTGTGCCAGAGACAGTATTTTCGCCATGATTACAACCAAACAACTCCCACTTGACTCCCTACATCGTCGCCACCGAGCCTGCTCTATCTTAAAGCCACATACCCGTCGACCACGTAAAGCACAGCAAAGTCACACAAAGATTTTTGGTCCTAGGTTTATCGTGAAGTTGTGAATTCCACTTCGCTAGCCACAAACTTGCTGAAACTGCCACCTTCTTCCCCTTGAGCCAACCTGCGCGGCCAAGCCTCGGTATCTCGACGGCAAATACCAGTCCCAGATTCCGCTCCAGCACAAACACAACTTTAAAAAGCACCGCTTATGTCCCAGTCCCTGTGGAACTTTGTTTGCCTAATTTGCTGCCCCAAATTGATGTCACTTTCTCTCCTCTTTCAAGATGTCGGCGAGCACGTAGGCGACCTTGCAACCTTAGGAGGCTATCCTCTCGGGGTGGTTTCCGGTCCTGGGTTTGAAGTAGCCTCTTTTGACAGGCAGTAAATTAGACTGAGTAGGGCATCTAGAGAAGTTACTTTCTCTCCTTCGACGGAGAAGGAG
>Ga0247824_10002153_pt1 | contig 10978 bp, 13 predicted proteins | sample 13C_PalmiticAcid_FD_194412 | JGI IMG/M metagenome (GOLD analysis project Ga0247824, IMG submission 194412) | Soil microbial communities from agricultural site in Penn Yan, New York, United States - 13C_PalmiticAcid_Day48 | ecosystem: Environmental > Terrestrial > Soil > Agricultural land...
GGAGGGGAACATTACCTAGAAAGGATCAATCTTCTATTCGGACCCTCAAAAAAAACTCTCTCTCCAGGGCCAATTCCATCATCCGAGAATCCTAAATTCCGTTTCGCTCCTTGCCCCACTTTTCTTTTCTCTCCCTGCACGTCTTCGTATTACATCGATTGTCGTTGGTTTTAATCGGTCTTGATCAATGGCATTGTCTCGTCCTCATCTTGCTGCTGCTGCTCCTCCTCCTCCTCGTCCTCCTCTTCATCCTGCTGCTGCTGCTGCTGCTGCTGCTGCTGCTGCTGTTGTTGTTTGGATAGATGACGACGAGGCCCCTCTGCCTTGCTCTCACCTGCGTGTCTCGGATCAATCTTGCTGTGATCTTCTGATGGCCCGTCTGTTGATTCCTTTTTCAAATTATCCATGACCTCTTCATCATCCGCTCCATTCAATCCCAATCCTAACGTGTCATGCGACGACGCGGTCTTCTTGTCCGCTGTCTGAACCTCTTCCATTATATCCTCCGACTTGTCTGCATGGTCTGCATGGTCCGCATTGTCTGCATGGTCTGCATGGTCTGTAGGGTCTGTAGGGTCTGTAGGGTGGTCCGTCTTGTCCATTGCATCCATTTTGTCGCCCTTGTCGCCGCCGCCGCCCGCTTCCATCACAGTGTCGCCCGATTCATCGCTAGGTCCTACAAGCGCCACATCCTCTTGCGTAGATTGACTATCAGGTCCTGCTAGCTTGCTCTGTAGGCTCTGTGGCGCTTTCAGCGACGGTGGAGGAGCTTTGCACATGACCGTTGCTCTCGAGGCCAATTCTGCACTGCTGATCTTCTTCCGGCTCTTCCAGTCTTCCATGTCCGGCTCAACATCCAAAGTGGCTTCTGCGTCCCTGACAACAGGCGATGGCGCAGGCGAGGAAGGTGCGTCTGTTGACGGAGGTGCTGTCGTTTCACCTTGGCTACCCAACGTCTGAGCAGGACCCGTCAACTGATCTTCAGCCTCCCCTTGCTCACCACCCTTTCCTTCCGTCTCATCAATCACAATCGACGGTAGGGAGCCGTTGGGAGCAATGTCCGCCTGGCTCTGTGCTAGAATGTTCGTGCTTGCTTGTGCTTCGGTGGTTAGCTTGACTATCTTGAGCCGTGCACCTTCCGGGTTATCCTCTAAATCAGCCTCCTGAGCCCTCTTCACTGATATCGAGCCATCTTCCACAATGTCCATTGCTTGCTCCTCTTCCACTGCAGACGTGCCGTTGGCGTTGCTATTAGTAGTATTGGTATTCGTGATGCATGGCTCCTCAGCCTGCGTGGCGTAGGGCTCCATATTGTTCGAAAGTTGACGAACCAATTCCTTTGGATACAACTCTCCGCCTCCCACTTCAATAAACAGCTTGCTATAACACGTGGCCAACAAGTGTCCCATCTGACCCTCTGGTGCCATCTTGTCGTTCAGCTTTTTCAGCTCACATAGCCGCTGGAGCACAGTGAGGCCGGGAAGTGTGGATGCCTGCTCAAACATCCTGGCTTCGTAAATACCCGCCTTTTCTCGAAACTCTGTCCTGGGGATCACTTCTGCCACTGCAATGACAGGGGGTGGCCCAACGAGACCTGCTAGAACCGCCAAGTACGATTCGTAGAGCAATTCCCAAATCTCTTTTAGGTCCAGTAGCAGACCATTCGCCCGCCGGATCTTCCTTGCCAGGCTGTTCAATGTCTCCACATCGTTGCTCTCTTTAGCAAGGACAATGAGGAACTTGGTATACTCTCCCACATAGATAAAGTGCTTTCCACTGCGTTCGAACTCTGGCTTCCACACTGAGCTCACGAGGGTCTTGAGATTGCTCTTGATTTGGAACAGACTAAGCATCTCAGTTTTAGCACGTTCAACGTCGTGGTAGACATGATATAAGATCCACGCTTGCTAACCACCGAGAGAAGAGGAGGGAGGGGGAACAGACCGTTGAGCAATTGTTCCACTTTTTTTTTTTTTTTTTGGATGCCTTCATTTGAAATGCCTTGCATACAAAGGTCGAACGGCTTACTCTGAAAACAGGACGATGGTGCCAATGACGCTTGTCGGTATGTCTGATGCGTGCAAGTCCTTCGCAGAGTAGTCGGAATGCATGCAGTTTTTCTTTCTTTTGAATATCCTCTTCACTCGGTGGATCAGTCTGAATGACCTCAAGGTATTCCTTTGGAGGTTCAAAGATGAACGATTCCCCATCTGCCGCACTCAGCTTGGATTTCGCCAGAGTTTTGATCATGAGGGACTCGACAATGGATGCCTAAGGTTATGATAAGAATGTGCCCTCAGCCCAAGCTCGAATGGATTGAAGAGAACCGTATTCGATTCCACAGCATATTACGTACCTTGATCTTGTCACTCGCCAAGTACTTTGATAGCGTGGATACGATCTTATAGGACGCTTCAAAGATCTTTTCATTGCCCGGTTGGCCTGACCGATATGGCACCTTGTCAGCTGCCATCCTGTACATCGCCAGCACTTGATTCGGCTTTCCTTCCAGCTTTTCGAGACACTTTCCAAGCATGAATGGTGTCCGCCAATTCTGGTCGTTCAGCATGAGCGAGCGCTTGAAACAGAACGCCGCAAACTTGTACACCTGTTCTTCTGTTGGTTCCGGAACTGGAATCGTCACAAGATCTCCCGTGTCCGATACTGCTTCCAGTCCTCCTGTACGACGCATCGACTCCATCCGCATAGGCTTCGACATGATACCATGAACAAGATTCCCAAAGTCAAACCAAAAGGCGGCCTGTCTCTGATACCACTCTTGACCCATGCTCGTCTCTCCGTCCGGCTGCCTTTGTTTGTCGTCAGATTCTTCGCTCTTCAAAGACTCGCGGTCCTCTGTAGAACATCCTTCTTGACCATTGTTCTGTTGACTCGAGTGATTCCAAGTCCCGTTCGCATCTTGGCTTGCTTGGCCGTCGGCCTCACGAGGGCCATGATCGTGCCCTTGGACTCGACTCGCCTTCTTGGGCACCAATCTGACGGCTTGAGCATAACAATGGAAGGCTCTCTTTTGCAAGTCCGTGATCTTGGAGTAGTTGTTCTTGATGTCCAATGCACTGAAAACCATGTTTTCATCCGCCAAACAGGCATAACACGTCGCCAGGGAGTACCAAGAATCCCAACAGTCTGGATTCACATGGATGTCCGTCTTGAACTGATCGATAGCATGTTGTAGGTCCTCAAGCGGTTTAAACTGATTGTTTTTGGCCTTGTTCCTGAATTGAGCAAGGAAGATCTTTCCATGAATAGCGTAAATCTTCCTGTACACCAATGGAAGCCTGCTTGTAGGAGGTTGTGACATGGTTGATAGTTGGTTTTTCAAATTGATCTGAATTGCCTCAGCAAAATTGACCTCTGAGGTCAAGTACCCGTCAATGAGCTGCCGGTTCATTTCCAGAATGGCGTTACTCTCATATGGCGGTGATCCCAACGCTTCTTCCACTCGATCGACTGCATCCTTAATGTCGGATCTCACTTGTCCGCGTAGTACTTTATCAGACAAGGACCGTTGAAGCAAAGGAAAGAACTCGATAGCTGCTTTTCGATCAAAATCCACCGGCTCAGAGGAGTGTTCAATAGGGTATTGGCCGTCCACCTGAAGGATATTTTTTACACGAAAGTGACGTGAATCTCTGAATGCAGCGCCTCATTAGATCAAGTGTGCATTCATCTCTCCAACTTACACTGAGCGAAATTCCATAGAAACAGTAGTAGCACTGGTTCTCCTCCTTGCGGCAGAACACCCCTTGCATCGGAGCAGATACCTTTAGAGTCAATTTGATGAACTCGTCTACACAGTGGAGTCACGAACGGTACAATATTGTTATATACTCTTCACGTCGCAATTTCAAAGGCATTGAATGGATTGAGGGGCCTCCACTGCCTGTAGGATCTTACTGTTGTCAAGGCCACAGATAGCACGAATACCAAGGTCGTCATGTACCAATGCAATCAGCTCCATGTACAAATCTTGAGATGGACATGAATAATGGCCAAATACTGCTGTCGAATTGGTAGTCAGCGGTTGTGACAGAATGCGCTGAACCGTTTCTGGGTCCAAATCCAAAGCCTTCACGTCTAGAGGTTTAAAATTTAGTGGCAATGCCCCAAACTCGGCGTGATCCGCATCCTGCGAGTTGTCCGTTAAACCCTCCTGGATCCAGCCAGGAAGAAGAAGTAACAGGACTAACCACGCGCGCACTAGAACCAAATTGAAGTGCTCTAAATGAGGTCGGTTCTTGAGAAGATCGGAATAATTGAGCTTGATGTAGTCATCCATGAGACGATCCTGATGCAACATATTGACAAACCCAAGCCTCGCTACTGCAAGAACGCAGCAGATAAGTCTCTGCAGCAAACGCCTCTCCAATGAGTGCAGTAGCTTCACAAGCGATTCCGATTGCAAGGTTTCTCGCAAAAGGTACAACTTTTGACAAGCTTGGCCGAAAAGAAACCACACCTCTGATGCCTCACTCTTGTCGGTGATTGTGTTCACTAAGGTCTCCATCACAAGAACGAACATTTCAGTGATGCAATGAAACTGAAGTAGCCGTTTCTCGAGCGCCTCGCAGGACTGAAACAAAGTAGGTATGTCATTGTGGATGTAAGTACGCTGAAGCAAGAGTCCTCATCCGAAAGAAAATGTCAACTGCGAATTTCGTACCTTATAGAGAAGACCCATGAGTTCCAGTTTCTCCGATAGCGAGCCCCCGATGGTATCAGCAATGTCCCACTCCATGTGCTCCTCTCTCGCTAACGGTGAAGCCTGCTTTGCCTCTTCCTTCTTCAAGAATATTGGCTCAAGCCTTGTCATTACGTTGTTGTAGTCCTGTTCCTCAAATAGACGAGCAGAATCAAGAACATATTGATGCATCTTTAGCCGGCTAAGCCTCTCCTGTATTCTCTCGGCATCCACTTTGGTATCGTATTTACTAATGGCATGGTGGACAACAAGTATGGTCAGAGTGCGAACGAACAATGGTGGCGTGCTCTGATAAAACGAGTCGTACTCACCAATTCGGCAATAGAATGACTATTGATGGATCGCCTTTGAGTTCCTGAACGCAATCTTCGAATCGTGTAATGGCATCTGTTGCATGCCCAAGACACTGAGCATGCCTTCCCAGCATCCATTTGAATCTACACCAAGGACTATTGATCAGCTTATTGTCAAAAGGCCCTAACCCATGAAGGCCAATCTAAATTACCTTAGAGATGCAGCTCTGCTCCATGATGCCATGTGTGTATCGGCACCCCTCCGCGCAAGGCCATCCAACGGGACTCCCAATCCTAGCCCAGCTAGGTACGACCATCTCTGGAAATGTTTATCCAGCTTGGATACATGTTCGGTGTCGATCTTCCTGGCTCCTTTACCTTTCCTTGCGATGACAGTAAACGGGTGGAGAATGGCATGCACCATCTCATCAAGGTATATCTCACATATCGATAGCTGTAGCTAATCGAGTTGAACAAGAACATAGAGATAAATCAATCGCTCACATCCACTAACGTGTAGTCCGCTGTGATATAACCCATCCAAGAATACAATACCTCAAGCTTTATCCGTTGCTCCAACTCGTAATCCAAGGATTCCGTGTTTGTTTCCTGATCAAGGTACTCAAGCAAATGATCTTCAATCGCACAAACAATGGCGCTTATGGTGCTGCGTAATCCTGATGGCCACCGCCTTTGCCAATTCGGTTCTGAATCCAACACTACCATTCCTGTTAGAACAACCAGGACAAACTCGCACAGGTACTCTGCAACTCCAGAGTTTTGCTCGTTCGTCCTATGGATGAAGTCGAGTAGTTGGGAGTGTTCCTCAAAGAAAGGTGCCGTCGGTGGTTCCAGTTTTTCCAGATTGAAGATGGCAAAGTGGTTCGTTTTCTGCCTAATGGGTTTGTCCGCAACAGAGCAACTCAGCCTAGACCATTCATGCTACCTCAATTGCTCTCAATATAATCACTCCAGTAAGACGTACTGCTGAACATGTTCGATAGTCGATGCATTAACAAGTGCGTTTGGTCGCTCCAGATGCCTGTTAAATGTAGCCAGTAGGCCAGACACTCCGTTCGGGAAAATATCTTCGGCCCGCAACGAATCCAGTGTAGAGCCTGAGATGTGGGCATTTTCAATATCCATGCCGAACCTCGATAACACAATCCTGTACTTTGCCAGCATTTCCTGTTCTTCTTCTTCGCGTTTCCTTTTCGTCTCCTCGAACTGCTCCAGCTTGTCTCTCACACGTTTTGATGTCCTAGTTGCAAAATGATCAAGGCGCTAATTAGTGAATACATACGGGAGAACAAGGTGATGTTGACATGACTCTTGCCTCATGATGTACCTCAAGCCAGATCTTTCTTCAATCTCCCTTCTCTTCCGCTTGATAGCTGCATTTTGTTCAGTCTCGGCGCCTTCTTTGTCTCCTTGCTCTGTTTCTTCGCTGCAAACTGGTATAGAAACGCCCTGTTCTGTTGAATCCTGCACGATCGTGTCCGAGATTGCTTTAGCCTCCATCAACATGCCCTCTTCAGGTACAATTTCTGCCTCAGTCGTAGCTGGTGGCTCATCACCGTTTGGGTCTTCAGCCATCTCGGTATCCTCACTCGGCACCGTTTTGGCAATGATAACAAGACGCCTGTTGTAGAAATCTTTAGCTGTGTCTGCCTGTAGCGCTTTGTACTCTTCCAATAGGTGCTCTCCCAAGTTCAACCATGATGGGTCGTCAAGTTGAACCTCCTTGATATTGTTTTTGATATTAGCTTCGGTGGACTCATCCTGTACAGTATGGTCAGAATTGCAATAATCCTGTACATCATGTTCATCCTGAAATCGGCTACGGATCAGGTTCTGAAGTTCCAGACCCCGCTGAAAGTAAGGGGATATCCGCAATGCTCTTTGGACATAATCCTCGCAAGCCATGAGGTCTCCGATTTCATATAGCACCTAAGGTATGTCACATCCAGGATCAGTTCCTTGTGCGTTTTCTTAGTGAGAGGGCATTGACAACCCCCGGTGAAATAGATACCTCACATAGTGTCTCTAAGCATTTCCACTGAGATGGGGTGAGGTCCTGCTCTGTTGGCGCTCCTGTAAATATACTGCCCTCGGCCGAGCCATCAGATCCTTCAAGGCGTGTTTGTTGCAATCCACATTCTAGAGCATATCGAGCCAGCTTGAACTTTCTTTCTGTTGCAGCAAGAGTCCCGATCTTGACCCATAATGAGGTATCTGAGTTATCGAAGGCGATTGCCTAAAGGACCAATGAGCTAGATTCAGCAACAGTCTTACAAAAAAAAACGGAACAACGTCGCTCTCCGATAATGCATGGCGTGTCGCACCTTCAGATAGAATTGAAGTGCTAATACATTGTCCTGATCCTGCTCGAGAATGAATGCATAGTTGGTATAGACCAGGTATTGCAGACGACTAAGGTGCGTCCCATACGCGGCAATGTCGGCCTACTTGCAAAGAGATCGACGATTAGTGCAACATGATCAATCAATCGTTAGAGCTTGACAATGAAAAGCTACGCATGGCCGCCACTCACATCGTTGTCGATCTTTTGCAACAGATCCGATTCTATGAGATTCTTAAGCATCCTCTGGGATTCCTTCAGTTGACCTTTCTGGAGCAATCTGATCGCACTCTCGTATAGTCCAAGACACTTTTCAGCCTGGAGAAGAAGGTCATTTTGGGTTATACAAAACTTGCCACCAAAAGCTAACATGTGATGTTGATATCGTATCGGATGCTCGCCGCTCACCTGAATCTCCACTGACTCTTCCTCCTTCGATCGCGACTGCTCCTCTTCGTTCAACACTGCGAAGCGAATCTAGAATGAGATGGATCACGGCGGCAAAGTCAGTATGACAAGGTGCTTGGCACGTGCAGCGACTTGAGTACAAGGCAACAACTAGGACCGAGGACGACTAGAGTGTGTTACCATAGTGAAAGATGAATGACGATGATGAATAAGTGGAGTGAACGAAGGAAGCAGATGTGTAGCAGGGGATCGCACTGTCGAGTTAGAGAAGGAGGAGAAGGAAGAGTGAAAATTGCCGCCTTCAAGGGTCAAGTCCCAGGTGACCTGGCGTCTGGGCGCGTCTCCACACATTATTGCACGCCCTCTCTAATTGCACATGGACCCTTGATGAACCTTTTTTTCCCTTTGCTCAATAACCCAGTTCCGTGTTGGAAGAACCTTTTGCACCTTTCTCCCACACCACGACTCTTTCATTCCTTCTCATTCTCCTCACCCCATTTCTTCCAGGGACTGCCATGTATCGTGTTGCTGCTGCTTCGACCGAGGCAACCTTTCGTCGCCTCTACATACCCAACACCTCAGTTGGTAACCTTCACCGACATACCTACAGAGCACTGTCTAGTTCTTCCGCGCTTACAGTACACCCTCGTTCAGCTAGAATCCCGACGATCACCGCACTGTCCATCCGATCTGCCTCACCGTTTCCCAGAATCCAATGCTCGGTTCCATCCACATCTACAGTGAGATCCTCAGCGATGGCTCAAGCAACAAACACGAATAGAAGTTGTGCAAGGCGTAGATTCACAACAACCACAGCGGAAGCCGAAGCTGTTGAGGAAGAGGTATGATCCATCCATGATATATAATATGCGTTCATACCCTGCATCTGTGATGATGAAAGCCTGTCGTCAATGTGTGTGTCACCAACTTTAATTTTTACCCTTCAATGCACCATGCCACCCTCCAGTTACCACTCAACTATGGTTTATTGTATTTTGACAACGCGTACCCTCTCAGAATGGGTTGGTGGGACGTTCGGTATTCGCTACTTCGCCCAGGATGGAGGTCAATGGAGCGCAAAGCCAAGGAAGAACTCGTGCCTCCTGAAAACGGCATGCCCTTTCACTTCAAAATCGGCGGTATCGAGCCTAGGTAAGTACTAAGTCATTTTTGCTCGTAGAGAACTTTCGAGCAGCGCGTGCACCTTGATTCTCACGCCGATCATTCGTAATCCTTTACTTTCGCCCCGTAGGCAAAAGGATGGTGGAATGTTTGTGCACTTTTCTTATGTCCATCCGAGTTCATACACGACCCAAGAGGCTATGAAAGAGATCGAGAGTAGATGCGAGCAATACCTCATGAGTCATGGACATTACATGTGGTTCAACCTCCAAAAAGTGCGTGCATTCCTAGTCAAAGGGTCACCATTCCTGGAAGACATGGCCAGCCGATACCCCAACAAAAAAATCAGGATCGAGTACGTTGGAGATCTGGGGATTGAGGGTCTCTATGAGCTCTTTCGCAAGTATGGAAAGATCGTTGACATTGTCCAGGTACCACCAGTCAAGGACATGCCGAAGCAAGCCATTGTTCAGTATAAATTCATGCGTTCTTCGACAAGCGCCAAGAACTGTCTTCATGGAGCTGATGTCAATGGAGTCAAGATCCATGTGAACTTTGAAAAGACATTGAAGGGCAACGCGATTTGGACGTGGCTCTCGAATCATCCGAGAATAACTGTCCCGCTAGGAGCTTTCATGATTGCAGGGACCTCGCTCGTCATCTTGGACCCGATCCGAGTCTTCAGCATGCATGCCAAAATCACACAACTCTTCAGCGTGAACGAGTATCCTCTTTTGAAGTGGCTGCGGAAGGAAACTGTTGGTCGTTTGACTCGGACACCTGTCGACCCACTTCCAGCGACAGGGTGGCACGAAAGAGAGCAGGAGGAGGAAAAACTGCGAGTTTGGTTGCGGAACCCCCCAGGTCAGTACCAGACATGACTAGATGGATACCTCGGTCATTCACTCATGTGTTTAACCAACATGAAATGCCTTCTGTCAATGTAGAAACGTTTGCCATTGTTCAAGGACCACGAGGAGCTGGAAAGACTGATATGGTCCAGTACGCCATCAAGGAGAAAACGCACAAGGTCTTCATCCGTTGCGATGAACTGGCCAATGCTAGAAGTGAAGGAGAGATTCTGACCAATTTGGCGGGACAAGTTGGCTATATTCCACTATTTCAGTTCATGAACAACCTCGACAATATGATGGACATGGCCATCACCGCCACTACAGGACAGAAGGCTGGTGTGTTCTCCAGGGGTCGTGCTTTGTACCATCGATACGAGTGAAGGCCGCGAGTCGAACTAATGTGAATCAATGTGAACACCACTAATAGGACTGTCGGCCAATTTTGAGGGTCAATTGAAGAAGATCTTGGATGCGTTGACCATTGCCATTCAGCAATCATCGCCAACAAAGAACATGTCCAACATTTCACCCGAGGTGATAATGAAGAAGATTGAAGCGACCGTTGAAAAAAAGGCACACAAGGCTGAGCAAGCCACCTGTTCTGGAAATGATGGACCTACGCCGCCTACCGACTCAAAACGCAAATCAAAGGCAAAGCTCAAGAAGGAAAAGAAAAAAGAGGAAAACAAATGGTGCGACCCCGATGACATTCCCGTGGTCGTACTGGATGGATTCATGTCACGAGAGAAGGGACCACACGCAAGGGAGCTCTGGACGTTCCTCGCAGAATGGGCTGCTATCCTAGCGGAGAATCATATCGCGCATGTGGTATTCATTAGCAACAATGTTGCTGCATCAAAACCGCTTTCGAGAGGTATGTTTCTGCTCCTTATGAAGCTCCGATTGAACATATACGTAGCTGGATATCTCATTGATCAATTTCCGTCGTGGTTTTCTATAGCCTTACCCAATATGACCTTCGAGACAATCGTTCTCTCGGATGCAACTCTGGAGTCGGCCATGGAATTCGTCAACAAAAACTTGGATCACGAAGATTACCCGGACCTTATTGAACCCGTCAAAGTCATTGGTGGTCGACTGACTGACCTGGAAATGTTTGTGCAAAAGGTCAAGAGCGGCATGGAGCCCAATGGTAAACCAGTGCACCGCTGTTCTATGTGGTTATGAACGTATTGAGATGGAGACATTGTAACGT
>Ga0247824_10002154_pt1 | contig 10978 bp, 8 predicted proteins | sample 13C_PalmiticAcid_FD_194412 | JGI IMG/M metagenome (GOLD analysis project Ga0247824, IMG submission 194412) | Soil microbial communities from agricultural site in Penn Yan, New York, United States - 13C_PalmiticAcid_Day48 | ecosystem: Environmental > Terrestrial > Soil > Agricultural land...
CACCTCCCCCACCCGCGTCGTCGACCGCCTCGTCGACCTCCTCGACCCGGCCATGAAGAGCTACACCGACACGGCCCTGGACCAGTCCGTCGCGCCCCTCGTGTGCGCGCTCTCGGTCGTCTACGAGCATGCGCCCGAGCCCGCCCGCGCGGCCGTCCAGGCCCGCCTCTTGCCCACCGAGGAGGACCGCAAGACCGTCCTGGGCAAGACGGATACCCTCCCTTCGCACATGCTGCGGAATTGGACAAATGCGCTGGCGCCGCAGTTCCGGAGCGCCGTGGCGCATTTGTATTTTGACCTCTCGGGCAAGGACGCGGGGAAGTTTATTGAGAATGTCGGGTATGGGTATGCGTCGGGGTTCTTGTTTGAGAACAGCATCCCGGTGCCGCCGGGGGCTGTGGAGGGTGCGCCTGCGGGGGCGGGAGGCGAGGGTGAGGCGTCCGGGAGCAGGCGGCCGGTGAATCCCATCACGGGCCAGTTCTTGGATGAGGAGCGGTTTGAGGAGATGCCCGAGATGACAATGGAGGAGAAGGAACGGGAGGCCGAGAGGTTGTTTGTGCTGTTTGAGCGGTAAGTCCCGGGATCATCCTTGATTCATTGCTGAGCTGGTGCTGACAATCTCTAGGTTGAAGCAGACCGGGGTTGTCTCGGTGCAGAATCCAGTGGAAGCTGCAATGCAGCAGGGCCGGATTGAGGAGTTGCCCGATGACGAGGATTCCGATTAAGGGGGGTGGTGAGGGTTGATCGATACCCGCTGCTTTTGCAACAGTCTCTTTATTTTCCTCCCCTGGGTGGCTCGGTCTTGTCTCGCTCCATAAGCACTATGTTCGTTGGTTTCCTTTATCTAGGTTTGCTTCTGGGGTATGTCAGACATGTTTACCGCATATCACTGCAGGTCCTGGTGGCCTGACAGAGGCTGACTGGGCAAGTAGTAGAAAGATAATGAATCCGAGCTACCACAATAATAGTTGGGGAGTTGTTCCCCTGTATCAGCTATTCATCTCCTCCACTCACTCACCCAAGTATTCTGGGCTACATGAAACCCCCTCTCGAGACATTGTGGCTTCCAGGGCACAAAAGCTGGATGGAACCCAGAAGCTTCTTTGACTTAGTTCTATTGTGCAAACTGCATACACGGCAAATTATTTCTTCTGATTCCATTCCTCTCAGCCCATAGAAGAGGTTGGAAAGATTGTGGCTAACGCAGTGCAATAACCCTAACCCTGGCTCTTGACATCCTGCTTCCAGCGTGGTGGGTTCCCTTAAACCGACTCCCAGGCCGTGTTTACATCATCGCGTCTTGCGCCGCGACCCTCCAACTCCAAAGCACTGTTTTTCATTGAACACAGATAGCGAACCAACGGGTAAGATGTTCATTTATCGACAATTCCAATAACCGTATTTTTTTTATTCCTCACCGCTAACGTTTTAATCCAGTAAAACAAACTCGCACCATCTCACAACCAAGATGCCGTTTGGGGAGGATCTCTTCGCGGAGGACGGGGACATGAGTCCCCCTCTCATCCAAAGCGACCTGTTCAAGTAAGTCGCGGACTTACGAGAACCTTCGCGCCCCTTGTCCCTTTGTTGCGACCAGCTTGCCCGCCGTGCGCATGTCGCATGTCGCAGGCCCACTTTTGTGCTCTTTCCGTTTTCTCCTTTGTTTTTGTTGAGTAGTTATTAGTTTGGGCGCGCCATCTTGAGTGCCCTGGCACCAGGCGGGATTGTTCCTTGTCATCTTATCGAATTTTACGACTTTACTGGTACGGATGTGTCATTGACCTCATCTTACAGTGCCATTGGCTACGACTTGCCAGCCGAAGACGTTGGCGCAGATTTTGGTGGTGACGACTCTGGGCCTACTGTCGTCACACTGGAAGACAAAGCCGCCACAGACGCGGGCATCCCAGAAGCAGACATGGAGGGCTGGGCCGAGGACGATCAGCTGAACTCGCCCGCGGCCGCCCCATCCTCAAGCCTGAAGAAGCGCGGTCGGGCGTCGCTCGCCGCTTCAGTCACTCCCGCCAAATCCGTCACCTCCAAGACCCCGCGCTCGACTAAGAGCACTGCGGCACCAAAGAGCGCCGGCCGTAGCACCGGCAAGCGCAAGGCTGCTGAGCCTGAGCCCGTGGAGGACGAGATGGATGTGGACGAGCCCGAGGAGGAGGAAGCTGAGCTTGAGGCCACCCCCGCGGCCAAGCGCCGCGGCCGCGCCGCCCGTTCCGCAGGTGTCGCCGCGAGTGCGCGACTGGCGGCCAAGGCCGCGAAGAAGCCCGTAAGTATCCTTGGGCAAAACCGTCAAGCTACAGACTCTCATAACTCTAACGCACACACTCCAGGCAAAGAAAGTCGGGCGCCCCAAGAAGCAGGCCACCGACGAGGTGCCCGCGGGCGAGTACGAGGTCGAGGCGATCGTCGACTCCGCCATCGACGCCGACACGATGGAGCACATGTACCTGGTGAAATGGCGCAACTACCCGGCGAGCGACAACACGTGGGAGCCCAAGGTCAACCTCTCGGGCTCGCTCGGGCTCGTGCGCGCGTTCGACGCGGCCAAGAAGAAGGCCGATGCCGCCGAGGCCGCCAAGAAGGCTGCCGCTGCGAGGAAAGCGGCCCCCGCCTCCGCGGCTGGGGAGAAGAAAAAGACGGCGGTTCGGGGGCGGAAGCCGAAGGCGGTGAAGCCGGTCAAGGCGGCCAAGCCGGCGGCGAAGAAGGGGCCTGGGCGGCCGGCGAGGGGGGCGCGCAGGCCTAGGAGGGGTTGAGGGCCGGTTGGGATGTTGATTGTTTCTTGCTGTGTTTTTGCTATCTCGGTTTTTTTTTCTCGCGCGCGCGTCGATGGCCTCGTGTTTCTGGCGCAGATATCAACTGGCTTTTCTTAATGCGTTCGCGAAGGGTTGATGGTGCTGAGGGGAGATCGAACACTGGGGATAGGGGGGGGTGAGTTGGTGGTGGCTAGGTGGGCTGGATCTCGGGGGCCAGCAGGAGTCTTCGCCCATGATGCACCGCGCGCTTTCTTTGCCGAGTGAGGATAAGGACCGGCACAGCATATTGGGCTTGTATCATAGGAATCACTGGTGATGCCGCCAGCGCAACATTTACTTCTCGCTCACCCCGCCCATGCGCCTTTGACCTGTCCCTTGGACGCCTCGGCTGCTGCTCATCTCAGGGACATTGATACCGCAGGCGATGGCAAAGTCTAGCCTGGTGTGTTATTGAAAACGGTCCATATCCGCCTCATTCGGCATTTTCATGGGTCTTGTTTTCCGCGGTAAGTGGGCATCTCGAATCGCGAGAGAAAGCGGAAGGAGAAATCGGGTCATCTCGCTGCGAGGGCGGCCCGCCAAGTGGGGCGGCCTTCCCCTGAACTTCCAGGCGCGTTGGGAGCTTGATGACGTTTCGGGCTTTTTTTTGTTCAAACGTGACACGCAGCACAATCTCACCCCCTCAGCTGCCGCCAACACCACCGCCGCCCCCGACGACAAAACTCGATCGCGAAACGGCCCCCGACCAAAAAGGCACACAATTCGAAACCGCCACGGGTCCTCCCAACAAGCCACCAACCGCACCGCATATCATCCCCGATCCACCACACCACATCATCCAAGATGGACGCGCTCCGCTCGGCCATCACGCCCATCACGCACAACCTGCCCGGGCCGATCCGCGACCTGGGCGTCTCCATCATCGGCGACACGTGCTACAAGGCGCTCCTGCTGGACGTGGACCTTGAGAACACGGCGTGCCTGAAGCTGGCCATCAGCAAGGGGCTCGGCATCGGCATCGTGGGCGCCTCGTCGGTGGTCAAGGTGCCGCAGATCATCAAGCTGGTCAAGTCGCAGTCGGCCAGCGGCGTGTCGTTCCTGTCGTACCTGCTCGAGACGAGCAGCTACCTCATCTCACTCGCGTACAACGTGCGCAACGCGTTCCCCTTCAGCACCTACGGCGAGACGGCGCTCGTGCTCGGGCAGAATGTCATCATCACCGTGCTGGTGCTCAACTACAGCGGGCGCGCCAGCGTCGCGGCGCTGTTCGTCGCCGCTCTCGCCGCGTGCGTGGTCACGCTCTTCAGCCAGAGCATTCTCGACATGCAGCAGCTGCGCTACCTCCAGGCCGGCGCGGGCGTGCTGAGCGTGGCGAGCAAGGTGCCGCAGATCCTGGCGATTTGGCAGCAGGGCGGCACTGGTCAGCTGAGCGCATACACGGTCAGTTTCCTCTTCTCCTCCTCCCGAGATAAGCTTCCTTCCTTTCGTCTGATCCGAGAGCATGTTTCTGACGCGGCCGTTTTCTTCGGCATTGCAGGTTTTCAACTACCTCCTTGGCTCGCTCACGCGCATCTTCACCACGCTGCAAGAGGTGGACGACAAGCTCATCCTGTACGGGTTCATTGCCGGGTTTGCGCTCAACGCGGTGCTGGCGCTCCAGATGGTCTTGTACTGGAACGCGCCCTCGGCCAAGGCCAAGGGGAAGCAAAAGGAGGTCCCGGTTGCGGCGCCCGCGTCGTCCGCCACGACGACGTCGTCGACACCGAAGAGCAAAGGCCCCACTACCCGCCGCCGCGGTTAAGGGAGGGAGGGTGTTTCTTTGTATTTTCAGCATTCCACATTCAGCACACGGCGGTGGATAGGATTATTTAATCTCGTATTCTTCATCGTTCCTGGCTCAGAGCTGAATTATACCCGCTTGCCTGCCTACCCAGGAACCTATGAACCCCAGAAACCTACCAGACACATCCCTACCTCCCCGGTTCCTTGTCCCCCTTCCGCTCGGGTTCGAGACCGGTCGACGACCACTGCCAACTCGGTCACGCGCCCACTTCCTCGGGTCGCCATGGTCCAATCATCCGGGTCTGGAACGTGCAGGAATGTGGTGACGGCGAACACAGCAGCGATCCGAGCCCCGAGTGGTCGCAGCTCGGGGACATGCGAGAGAGACGCGGCTGCAGGTGGTTCGTCTCAAGAGCAGCAGAGCAGCAGCAGCCCCTGCTCGGTGATATTGATCTGTGGGTGGGTTTCTCAATCCCCAAGCCCGGCAGCACGATTCCGGGGAGGGGGCACCCCTGCTTTTCCCCACACGACCCCTGTTTGGCTTGCATGAGGAAAGTTGAGAAAAAAAATTGTCGGTATCCGTAATCGTCTGGTCTCGTGCGTCCTGATTGATAAGGGGCCAGGCCGTTGCCGGAGCGGTGAGGTTGGCGATGATGATCCGGGGCGAGGAGGCCAGCACAGTTCAGCAGGCAGATGGGAGTCCGTCTTCCAGGAACCCAATTTGCCAGCAGGATAGGGGGTGTATCACCCTGCATCTGCAACGCACACGGGGTCGGGACAGATAGGAATAGGGGCGCAACCATCTCACGCCTCGCTCGGTTCTCACCGCCGAGTGGGCCTGGATCGTGGGATGGGATCCGCTCCCCGAGCATGCGGCGGCTCGCCTCGTGGGTGCCAAGCCAGGGCCATTTGCGAGACCGCAGCCCTTGCTGGCCCCGCCGCCAGCAGAACAAGTGCTGCTGTGCCCGGCGTGCGCCCCCGGCAGCGGTCCCCCCTGGTGTTCTGTCTGTCAGTCGGGCAGAGGAGGGACCGGCGGGCCCAGAGCGTTGAAAGAAACGTTAAATGGGCCCGCCCCTGCCACGGCGTGTTCTCATCCCGTCTCTCGATGGCGCCATCCGTCAAGGCACTCAGAGTTGCGTCAAAGTCGCTTGCGTGCTTCGGCGTCATCCCAGCTCCCCTCCCGGTCCTCCCGTTCTTTCCTCCATACTAGACAGTCCGTCCGTCCAGACACCGCTACACCAGACCCGAGACCGTGGGGGTTCCCTTTTTTTCTCTTCGTCCTGAATCACCATCCCGTCGAGGAAAAGTCGAGGGCGCCACACCACACTCCTCCCCCCAACCTGTCGTGTGCTCTCTTACACCCTTCACTTTTACCCAACTCGGCATTGCCCGCTCTTGGCGCACATACAACCCCGCGGACTTCACCCCGCAGGCTACCGCACCCGATCCACGGATCCCCCCTTGCTGCCGTCCATAGGGCTGGCTGAGTGGGACTCACCAGGCACTCTATACACTCACCCCTACCCTAGTTCACCACCGCGGTATAGCGACATGGCCCCGGACCTCAACTCGCTCCCGGTCTCGCCGGTAGTGGGCAAGCCCGTCAACGCCACCCGCAATGGCCTCGCCGGAGCCGGCACCGCGGGCGAGAAGCAGCCCAACATCCTCTACATCATGGCCGACCAGCTCGCCGCCCCGCTGCTCAAGATGTACAACCCGGACTCGCAGATCCTCACCCCTCACCTGGACGCCCTCGCGGCCAAGTCGGTCCAGTTCGACTCGGCCTACTGCCCGTCGCCGCTCTGCGCCCCGTCGCGCATGAGCATGATCACGGGCCTGCTGCCCATGAAGATCGGCGCCTTCGACAACGCCACCTCCATCTCCAGCGACATCCCCACCTACGCCCACTACCTGCGCCTCAAGGGCTACCACACCGTGCTCGCCGGCAAGATGCACTTTGTCGGCGACCAGCTGCACGGCTACGAGTCCCGCCTCACCAGTGACATCTACCCGGGCGATTTCGGGTGGGTCGTCAACTGGGACGAGCCCGACACCCGGCTCGAGTGGTATCACAACGCCAGCTCCATCCTGCAGGCCGGTGTCTGTGTCAGGAGTAACCAGCTGGACTATGACGAGGAGGTCATGTACCGGTCTACGCAGTACTTGTATGACCACGTCCGTGAGGGGCCGGACGCCCGCCCGTTTTGCTTGACGGTAAGTAAAAGAAAGGGGTGGGAATAGCAAAGCCCCATCGCTAGCACGCGCACGTTGTGCGTGGGGGTAACGGCGGGTGGGTGGGTATGCGGAGTAGATCGTACACAGTACATACATACATTGTGCATTGTACTAACCAACGGGGTGCCCATATCCATAGGTCTCCCTGACGCACCCCCACGACCCGTACACCATCGAGGAGAAGTACTGGGACCTCTACGAGGGCGTCGACATCGAGCTGCCCAAGGTCAAGATGCCCCAGGCGGAGCAGGACCCGCACAGCAAGCGCCTGCTCAAGGTCTGCGACCTGTGGGACACCGAGTTCAGCGACGAGCAGGTCAAGCGCGCCCGCCGCGCCTATTATGGCGCCGTCAGCTACGTCGACGACTGCGTCGGCAAGCTGCTGGATGTGCTCAAGAAGTGCAGGCTGGATGAGAATACCATCGTCATCTTTAGCGGTGACCATGGCGATATGCTCGGCGAGCGCGGGCTGTGGTATGTCTACCTTTTCTCTCCCTGCCCCCACTCCTCCATCTGCCTATTGACGTATTCCCCAGGTACAAGATGAACTACTTCGAGTCCTCCGTCCGCGTACCCATGCTCATCTCCCACCCGGCGCGCTTCGCGCCCCACCGGGTCACCTCCAACGTGTCAACCCTCGACATCCTCCCAACCATGTGCGACCTTGTGGGCACCCGCCCGTCGCCGCACCTGCCCATGGACGGCGTCTCGCTCCTCCCGCACCTCGAGGGCCGCTCCGCCGACGGCCACGACGAGGTGTTCGCCGAGTACACGGGCGAGGGCACCGTCCGCCCGCTCATGATGATCCGCCGCGGGAAGTGGAAGTACGTTACCTGCCCGGCGGACGGGTCGCAGCTGTATGATTTGGTGGCGGATCCGCTTGAGTTGGAGGATTTGGTCAAGAGCGGGCGGGCGGTGGAGGATCTTAAGACTAAGGCTGTGTTTGACGGGTTCGAGGCGGAGGCGAGGGCGCGGTGGGACTTTGAGGATATCACCCGCCAGGTGCTGCACTCGCAGCGGAAGAGGAGGTTGGTCTGGGCGGCCTTGACGAGGGGAAAGTTCACCAGCTGGGACCATGATCCTGTGGATGATGGGAGAGAGAAGTAAGTTCCGCTTTGCTTTTTGTGGTGTTTTGTCCCCCGTTGTTGGTTCTGGTATTGACCTCGGCATAGGTACATCCGCTCGCACATCCCGCTGGACGACCTCGAGCGTCGGGCTCGGTTCCCGGCCGTGGACGAGTTTGGGCGCGAGGCTGGGTCGGCGATTTAGCGTTGACCAGGCCGGACCTCACGGGCAGTGAAGTTCTGATGCCCCCTTTTCCGGGTTCTCGGGGTGCACATGACGACGAACTTGGCCATGGTTGTTGCTTGATCTTGGGCGTTCTAGCGTGGCGTAGAGCATTTGAGCACATGTCCCTTACGATACCTTTTTATACAGTAACGATAGCAATAATAGTCGTGCGTTTCAATAACAATGGTTTGCTTGAGATTGAGATTGAGAGGAACAAGCGGTCCTGGTGTTGTGTTTAGGGTTAGGGTCTGCTACCTCGGCCTCTCTTGAGCTTGAGCTGCTGGCATTGTGCCCCTCCATTTCTCCCCCTTCAATTATTCCAGCATCAAAACATTCCTACCACCCACGTCCAAGACATAAGAACTCCAAAATCTGGCATCTTTCTAAGAGTTCTCGTCACCAAACCCGCCAATTACCCCCGAAATCAGCACCCCCAAACGATCCACAGAGCCTCGCAACCATGGCGTCGCTCAACATGGCTCCCGAGGAGCTGAAGCAGTTGGAGCTGTTGCGCAGCCGCTTCTCCCAGCTCACCAGGAGTATCCAGAGCCTGCGGCAGTCCGTCCTCAACTCCAATCCGCTCCCCTCTCGGTCCGTAAACCCCGTTCTCTTACCTGCTCACCTGCCGAAGCGCCGTTGCATTCGCTGACCCGACCCCCTCTAGCGACTCCCTCCAAGCATCCGTCGCCATCCTCCAGCAAAACATCCGCACCCTCCAGGAGCTCGCAACCGAGAACGCCGGCCTGTTCCAGCGCCTCGCCGTCCACCCCTCGACAAACTTCCCCGGCCGCACCCAAGAACACATCCTGCTCTCGCTCCTGCGCAAGAAGCTCGAGCCCGACGTCGAGAGCTGGGTCGAGGAGGCGCGCGAGACGGCCCACGCGGCCGGGCTGGACGCGAGCAAGCTCGCGGGGGGCATGCGCGAGCGCGGCGAGCACGACTACGACGACGAGGACACGTACGGCATGGACGAGGACGACGACGCCCCCTCGGATCCGTTTACCGAGCAGTGGGCCGACATGCACGACATCTTCATGCAATCGCTGCAGAAATACGTCACGGTGCAGGTGAAGAAGAAGTACACGGCCGAGGAGCAGGAGATGGGCATCGAGAATGTGCGGACAGGGCTGAAGCAGGCGCTGGTGGACAGCGATGACGAGGAGGACGAGGATGAAGAGGAGGAAGACGAGGCGGAGGAGCAGGCTGCCCCGGCTGGGGCGGGTGCCAGTGCTCCTCCAGCTGCTGGCGGGCAACAGGCTGTGGAGCCGGAATTCCTGTTCTGCCTGGCTGCGAAGGGAGACCTCAGGCTTGCGCCCAGGGACTTTCCGTTCGAATCGAGACCTGTGCAGGCGAGGAATGCAGGCCGGCCAGCTCCACCAAGATGAGGGGACCTTCATTCTGCTCTGGAAATTGGCCACATACCCGCCGGCCAACATCAGTGCCGGTGCCTACGGCTTCCGGCACGTTTGATACACGGCACCCGTTCTGCCGGACTCATCGAAATCCAACACTTGTCCAGTCACGGCTGCGAAATTGGGTGCCTGGGGCCGCAGCAAGATGGGACGACCCACCAGCGTCTGCTCCGCTGGTCTCCCCTGGCATCGTCCAACGGCGCCTTCTCTGGCTCGTCTACTGCAGAGCGAGTGGTGCCAATCTTGTCGCCTGGCACACAAACGATCTCAAAAAGCCCGTCAAGGAGCATGCGGTGGTCAGACCTGACTACGATACCGATCCCACAGATGCCAAAGGCTTTGGCAATGGCACACGGGACCTTCGGAGGTCATGGATGAGGCCGTAGGCGCTGGCGATGTTGAGGTCGCACTGGTAGAACTCTTGCAGCCCGCCGCGCGAGACGGTGGGCTGGTCGCACTAGTAGGCCTAGGCGATCTGGTAGCGCTAGGTATGCCGGACGTCAGGGCGCATGGAGAGCCAGCATGCAAAGAGAGTTGCGAGGTCACGATGGAACGGCCAGGTCTCTTTGCCGTGGCCGGGGGTGCAGAGCGGCTCATCAGTCTCACTGACTTACAGAGTCAACTTGCTCAGCTTACGCTGCAGTTTGGGCCCACCGGAAAGCCCAAAATGAGCCAATACATTTTTCTCCGCTTTACTTCCTGCTTATGATCGTTGATTTTTCTTTCGACAACAAAATCCGGCCTGACGAACTTCGTGACGGTCACCTCTAGACTCTCACCATGGCGGCAAACACCCAGCAACCTCAAGATGAGCCATCTCTCCGCACCATCGGCTTTTCCCACAAGCCGGCGGTGATGCAAGTCTCAACGGCCCTTCGGCGTCTCTGGCTTATCGACCCAAACGGTCTAGGCTTAGGCAGCAACCCCGAGGAAAATGGATCTCAGCCTCGTCCCCTGGAGGAGGTCTTCCCCGAGGTCATCCGCGAGCTCGGCAACTGGATCGCCCGGGCACCAGAAGCAGACCGCTGGAACGACAGCATATGGCAGGCCCAGAACGAGTTCACCCTCCTCGAGTCACCGGTCGCCACCCCGGCCGAACTCGATGCCTGCGAGCCCGGCGAGGGCCCGCTATTCACGCCGCTGCGGCACCAGGTCTACGGCGTGTATGATCACGTCTTTTGGGACGTGTACCACGAGCTCAAGGACGAGGTCGGCGCGGACGCGATTGGTGAGTTCCAGCCGCCCAGCACGACCGTCATGGTCCTGCGCGCGCCGGACGACGGGCTGGAGCTGGACCATGAGTTTGACGTGGATACCTTTGTGTATCCCGTGTGGATCGCGCCGGGGACGAGTCTCACGTTGGCTGTTGACGGGCAGGAGACGGCTTTGACGCCTGATGGTCAGACTTGGACTTCGGCGCTGTGGTTTCGCGCGGGGCGGGCGGTGACTATCACACCGCGGGATGCGGCTGGGGAGAGGTGCGAGCACGGCAACAAC
>Ga0247824_10002157_pt1 | contig 10968 bp, 9 predicted proteins | sample 13C_PalmiticAcid_FD_194412 | JGI IMG/M metagenome (GOLD analysis project Ga0247824, IMG submission 194412) | Soil microbial communities from agricultural site in Penn Yan, New York, United States - 13C_PalmiticAcid_Day48 | ecosystem: Environmental > Terrestrial > Soil > Agricultural land...
CCGTCGGCGCCGCTGGTCAGGGTCGTGACGACCGGACTCTCGCCGCAGCGGGTCACCGTGATCTCGGCGCGGTTGACGGGGATCGGGTCGCGGCCGGTGAAGGCCAGCACGGTGAGCGTCCCGGCGGTGCCCGGCGGCGCCGGATCGGCGGCGACCGGCCCCGCCCCGACCAGCGGACAGAGTACGGACAGGGCGAGCAACGTTCGGCGCATGAACCTCTCCTCATCGATGAGTCGGGTCGTCCGCTGCGATGGTAAGCCGGTTTCGCCGGGTGGCGGCCCGCTCGCCCGGGATGTCGAGTTGACGATTCGGCGACGATCCTCCCGGGCGCGCTGCCCGGACCCCGGCCCGCCGATGTGCCACCATCGATCGGTGAGTTACGTCGCCGATCCTCGCGTCGACGCCTACATCGACGCGCTCCCGACCTGGCAGCAGGCGATCTGCCGTCAGGTGCGCGATCTCGTCCACGCCGTGGACCCCGAGGTCGTCGAGACCGTGAAGCGCCGCGTGCGGCCCTACTTCGTGCTCGACGGCAATGTCTGCGCCCTGCTGGCCGCCAAGACGCACGTCAACATCTTCCTCTACGACGGGGCCATCGTCCCCGACCCGGACAACATCATCACCGGCGGGCACGACAACAAGACCGCCCGCACCGTCGCCGTCTACGAGGGCCAGACCCTCAACGAACGCGCCCTGGGCAAGATGCTGAAACAGATCATCGCCGACAACCGCGCCGGCGGCTGGCGCAAGATCAAACAGGACCGCGGCGAGGCCTAGCTGCCGGGGGTGATGCCGGCCCGCTCGCTCCAGATCTTCTCGGCGGGAACGGAGATCGTGGTCAGTTCGGGGTAGCGCAGGGCGGACAGGGTGCCGCCGAAGACGGCGCCGGTGTCCAGGCAGAGGGTGTTGTTGACCCAGGTCAGGGTGGTGACGGGGGTGTGGCCGTAGAGGACGGTCGCGGCGCCGCGGTAGTCCTGGGCCCAGTCGTAGCGGATGGGCAGGCCGTGCTCGTCGAAGTCGCCGGTGGGCGAGCCGTAGAGCGCGAAGGAGCGGGCGCGCCCGGAGGTGCTGCCGTGCAGGCTCTCCGGGAGGCCGGCATGGGCGACGACCAGCCTGCCGCGGTCGAGCAGATAGTGGCTGGGCAGCTCGCGCAGGAACGTGTGTGCGGCGGTGCGGAATTCGGCGTCCTCGTCGGCCAGCTGGGCCAGGGACAGTTCGAGTCCGTGGGCGACGCGGACATTGCGGCCGTCGAGCGCGCGCATCAGTTTGTACTCGTGGTTGCCGGTGACGCACAGCGCGGTGCGCGCGGCGACCATGCCCATCGCCAGGCGCAAGACGCCGGGAGTGTCGGGACCGCGATCGACGAGATCGCCGACGAAGACCACCGTGCGCGCCCGCGGATGCGCGGCGCCGACGGCCCGGCCGCGCTCGTCGCGCTCGATCGTGTAGCCGAGTTCGCCCAGCAGCGTTTCCAGCTCGCCGCGGCAACCGTGGACATCGCCGATCACGTCGAAGGGTCCGGTGAGGTCGCGACGATCGCGAGGGAGGGTGTCGGGGCGGCGGGGCTCGGTCATCGACTCCATCGTCGTGCAGCCCAGCCCCGCGCCGCAACCGCGTTACGTCACAGTGGGGACCGCGGCCTCGGGCCAGACCCAGTTCGCGACGACCGGGATGTCCTCGCCGTGCTCCCTGGTCCAGCGGCGCGCGATCAGCCGGGCGTCGACCATCTCCTGGCGCAGCCCGGCGGCCCGCCCGCGCAGGCCCGGCACCCGATCGATCACGTCGAGCACGAGGTGGAAGCGGTCGAGGTCGTTGAGCATCACCATGTCGAAAGGCGTGGTGGTGGTGCCCTTCTCCTTGTATCCGCGCACGTGCAGTTCGGCGTGGTTGGTGCGGCGGTAGGTGAGGCGGTGAACCAGCCAGGGGTAACCGTGGAAGGCGAAGATCACCGGCCGGTCGGTGGTGAACAGCGCGTCGAACTCGGCGTCGGGCAGGCCGTGCGGATGCTCGTCGGCGGGCAGCAGCCGCATCAGGTCGACGACGTTGACCACCCGGATCCGCAGGTCGGGGAGGCGATCGCGAAGAATCGCCGCGGCGGCGAGGATCTCCAGGGTGGGGATGTCGCCGGCGCAGCCGAGCACCACGTCGGGGGTGGTGCCGGGTTCGTCGTTGTGGCAGGCCCACTCCCAGATGCCGACCCCACGGGCACAGTGCAGCGCGGCCTCCGACACCGAAAGCCAGTCCGGCCCCGGCTGTTTGCCCGCGACGACGACATTGGCGTAGTGCCGCGAGCGCAGGCAGTGGTCATAGGTGGACAGCAGCGTGTTCGCGTCCGGCGGCAGATACACCCGCACGATCTCGGGACTCTTGTTCGCCACGACATCGAGGAAACCCGGGTCCTGGTGGGTGAATCCGTTGTGATCCTGGCGCCACACGTGCGAGGTGAGCAAGTAGTTCAGGCTGGGGATCTTGCGCCGCCACGGCACCGCCAGACTGGCGTCGAGCCACTTGGCGTGCTGGTTGAACATGGCGTCGACGATGTGGATGAACGCCTCGTAGCAGGTGAACACCCCGTGGCGGCCGGTCAGCAGGTAACCCTCCAGCAGGCCCTGGCACATGTGCTCGGAGAGCACCTCCACAGCGCGGCCGGTCGGGGACAGGTCGACGTCCCAGCGGCCCACCTCGGCCTGCCAGTCCCGCCCGGTCACCTCGAGAATGTCCTGCAGCCGGTTGCTGACCAGTTCGTCGGGGGCGAGGGTGAGGAAATTGTGCGGATTGCGCACGGTGACATCGCGCAGCCAGCCGCCCAGCACCCGGGTCGCCTCGTGCGGGCCCGAGCCCGGCTGCTCGACGGCGACGCCGTAGTCGCGCCAGTCCGGCAGGTCCAGGTCGCGCACGAGCAGTCCGCCGTTGGCGACCGGGTTCAGGCTCATCGGCCGTTCGGGGATCTGGGCGAGTACGGCGGGGACCGGGGCGCCGTGCTCGTCGAACAGTTCCTCGGGCCGGTACGAGCGCAGCCACTGCTCCAGCACGTGCCGGTGCCGCGGGTCGGTGCGGGCGGCGGGCAAGGGCACCTGGTGCGCGCGGAAGGTGCCCTCGACCTGCTTACCGTCGACGACCGGCGGGCAGGTCCAGCCCTTCGGGGTGTGCAGCAAGATCATCGGCCAGCGCGGCCGGATGGTGTCGCCGTCCTCGCGGGCCGCGCGCTGGAATCCGGCGATGCGATCCAGGCAGGTGTCCATCGCGGCGGCCAGTGCCTGGTGCACCGGGGCGGGATCGTCGCCCGAGACGATCAGCGGTTCGTAGCCGTAGCCGCGCAGCAGCGAGATCAGCTCGTCGGTGGGGATGCGGGCGAAGATGGTCGGATTGGCGATCTTGTACTCGTTGAGCGCCAGGATCGGCACCACCGCGCCGTCGCGGCCCGCGTTGAGGAATTTGTTCGCGTGCCAGCTGCCCGCCAGCGGGCCGGTCTCGGCCTCGCCGTCGCCGATCACGCAGAACACGGTCAGCTCGGGATGGTCGAGCGCGGCGCCGTACGCGTGCAGCAGGCTGTAGCCGAGTTCGCCGCCCTCGTGGAACGAGCCGGGGGTCTCCGGCGCGCAGTGGCTGGGCACGCCGCCGGGGAAGGAGAACTGGTGGAACAGCCTGCGCATGCCGTGGCCGTCGCGGGCGATGTCGGGGTAGAGCTCGGCGTAGGCGCCTTCCAGCCAGGCGCAGGCGTTCGGGCCGGGGCCGCCGTGGCCGGGACCGGCCACATACACCGCGTTCAGTCCGCGCGCGCGGATCACCCGGTTCGCGTGCGCCCACACCAGATTCAGGCCGGGCACGGTGCCGAAGTGGCCGAGCAGGCGCGGTTTGATGTCGTCCGCGCGCAGAGGTTCGCGCAGCAGCGGATTGTTCATCAGATAGATCTGGCCGACCGCGAGATAGTTCGACGCCCGCCACCAGGTGTCGACGGCGACGAGTTCGTCGCGCGAGAGCGGGCCGGGGGCATCGGTGAGGACATAGGGCTGCGGGGCGATGGTCTCGCCGTCCCCGCCGCCCACGTCGTCGGCGGCGGTATCGGCATCGAGATCGCTGGTCCGGGTCATCGCGGACTCTCCTCGTAGTCGGTGAGCTGCGGCGTAGTCGGTGAGCTGCGGCGCCGTCCGCGCCGACGGGACCTGCCCGGGGCACCGATCGGGTACTCGGCGACACCGGTGGAGAACGCACCGCCGAGCCTACCGCCGTGCCGGTACCCGGCGCCGTACACGCGGTCTATTACTGTGCGGGCCATGCATTCTCTCGGCAGGATCATCGGCATCGGACTCGTCGCGGCCGCCGCGATCGCGACAGCGGCCTGCGGCTCGGACTCGGATTCGGCGAGCTCGCCGAGCAGCAGCACCGCCGCCGGCCAGTCCACGGCGAGCAAGGGCCGCGAATGCACCGCCGACGACATCGAGGTCAGCGGTGGCTACGGCGACGCGCCGGAGATCACCATCCCCGACTCCTGTGACCCGCCCACGACGCTGATCGTCAAGGACCTGGTCGCGGGCAACGGTCCCGGCGCGGTCGCGGGTCAGCCGCTGACCATGAACTACGCGCTGGTCACCTGGTCGGACAAGCAGACGCTGGACAGCTCGTTCAAGCGCGGCAAGCCGTTCCAGCTGACCCTCGGCGCCGGCCAGGTCATCGAGGGCTGGGACCAGGGCCTGCTCGGTGTGCAGCAGGGCGCGCGCCGGCTGCTGATCGTGCCGCCGAACCTCGGCTACGGCGCGGGCGGCAACGGCGTCGCGCCGAACGAGACCCTGGTCTTCGTCACCGACGCGGTGCAGGTCGGCCGCTAGCCGCCGCCCAAACAACCGCCGATTGCACGACCGCGAAGGCGGTCAACTACCCTGGTCGGGATGCGTGCGCCGCACCCGGTCAGGGTGCGACGTCCCATGCGGGGACACCACTGAACTACGAACCAAGGAGCATGTCCGTGAAGAGCACCGTCGAGCAGCTGAGCCCGACCCGGGTCCGGATCAACGTCGAGGTGCCCTTCGAGGAGCTGAAGCCCGACTTCGACAAGGCGTACAAGGCGCTGGCCCAGCAGGTCCGCATCCCCGGCTTCCGTCCGGGCAAGGCTCCGGCCAAGCTGATCGAGACCCGCGTCGGCCGTGGCGCCGTGCTGGAGCAGGTCGTCAACGACGCGCTGCCGGGTCGCTACGCCGAGGCCGTGCAGTCCGCCGAGGTCAAGGTCATCGGCCAGCCCGAGATCGAGATCACCAAGATCGAGGACGGCGAAGAGCTGGCGTTCACCGCCGAGGTCGACGTGCGCCCCGAGATCGCGCTGCCGGACTACTCGGGCCTCGAGGTCACCGTCGACGCGTTCACCATCGAGGACGCCGACATCGAGCAGCAGCTCACCTCGCTGCGTCAGCGCTTCGGCACCCTGACCGGTGTCGAGCGCGCCGTGCAGGACGGCGACTTCGTCTCGATCGACCTGTCGGCCACCGTCGACGGCGAGGACGTCCCGGAGGCGGCCACCACCGGTCTGTCGCACGAGGTCGGTTCGGGTCAGCTGATCGAGGGCCTCGACGAGGCGATCACCGGTCTGTCGGCCGGCGAGTCGAAGGAGTTCACCTCCACCCTGGTCGCCGGCGAGCACGCCGGTAAGGAAGCCGTCATCACCGTCACCGTGCAGTCGGTGAAGGAGCGCGAGCTGCCCGAGGCCGACGACGAGTTCGCCCAGCTGGCCAGCGAGTTCGACACCATCGACGAGCTCAAGGAAGACCTGAAGGGCCGCGTCGAGCGCGTCAAGAAGGTCGAGCAGGCCGGTCAGATCCGCGACAAGGTGCTCGACACCCTGCTCGAGACCGTCGAGGTTCCGCTGCCCGAGGCCGTCGTCAAGGCCGAGGTCGACGCGGTGCTGCACGACGCCGTCCACGGCTTCGACCACGACGAGGCCAAGCTGGCCGAGGCGCTCGAGGCGCAGGGCTCCTCTCGCGAGGAGTTCGACAAGGACACCCAGGAAGCCGCCGAGAAGTCGGTCAAGACCCAGCTGCTGCTCGACGCCATCGCCGAGGCCGAGAACACCCAGGTCGGCCAGCAGGAGCTGACCGAGCGAATCCTGTTCCAGGCCCAGCGTTACGGCATGTCGCCGGAGCAGTTCATCCAGCAGGTGCAGCAGGCCGGTCAGCTCGGCGCGGTGTTCGCCGACGTCCGTCGCGGCAAGGCGCTGGCCGGTGTCGTCGGCCAGGTGAAGGTCACCGACTCCGAGGGCAACGTGGTCGACACCACCGAAATGTTCGGTGACCCTGCGGATTCCGCCGAGACCGAGCAGGTCGAGGCCGCCGCCGAATAAGTTTTGTGATGCCGGTGTGACCGGTACCCCACCGAGGGTGCTTGGATTGCGCTGTGAGCGAAGAAGGGCGGTACCGGGAGTTCGGTGCCGCCCTGCTTCGTTACTGTTTGTGACGACGAACCGTATGGCCGTAGCAATCGGTGAGAAGAGAAGGCAGGTATCCGTGACAATCAACCAGGCAGGGGTCATGACAGCCGCTACTGCTGGTCTCAACCTCAGTGATTCGGTGTACGAGCGGCTGCTGCGCGAGCGCATCATCTTCCTCGGCACCCAGGTCGACGATGACATCGCGAACAAGCTGTGCGCGCAGATCCTGCTGCTCTCGGCCGAGGACCCGACCAAGGACATCTCGCTCTACATCAACTCCCCGGGTGGCTCGGTCACCGCGGGTATGGCCATCTACGACACGATGCAGTTCGCCGAGTGCGACATCAAGACCGTCGCGATGGGTCTGGCCGCGTCGATGGGGCAGTTCCTGCTGACCGCGGGCACCAAGGGCAAGCGTTTCGCGCTGCCGCACACCCGGATCATGATGCACCAGCCGTCGGCAGGCATCGGTGGTTCGGCGGCCGACATCGCGATCATGGCCGAGCAGTTCGCCCACACCAAGCGCGAGCTCAACGAGCTGCAGTCGCTGCACACCGGCAAGTCGGTGGAGCAGGTGACCGAGGACGCGGACCGCGACCGCTGGTTCACGGCGAAGGAAGCCCTCGAATACGGCTTCATCGACCACGTGGTCACCCACGCGAACCAGGCGAAGTAACGCCGCCGTCCCCCCTCACTCGAGACAAGCTTGGAGATAAAGATGGCCAACCTCTTCGACCCGCGCGCCGGACATGGCGGCTCCGCTGCGGGCCTCCCGCAGGCGCGCTACATCCTGCCGCAGTTCACCGAGCAGACCTCGTTCGGTGTCAAGACGTCGGACCCGTACAACAAGCTCTTCGAAGAGCGCATCATCTTCCTGGGCAACCAGGTCGACGACGTGTCGGCGAACGACATCATGGCGCAGCTGCTGGTGCTGGAGTCCCAGGACCCCGACCGCGACATCACCATGTACATCAACTCGCCCGGTGGCTCGTTCACCGCGCTGATGGCGATCTACGACACCATGCAGTACGTCCGCCCCGACGTGGTGACGGTCTGCCTGGGTCAGGCCGCCTCGGCCGCTGCGGTGCTGCTGGCCGCCGGTGCCCCCGGCAAGCGCGCCGCGCTGCCCAACGCGCGCATCCTGATCCACCAGCCGTCCTCGGGCGGCGTGCAGGGCCAGGTGTCCGACCTCGAGATCGCCGCGGCCGAGATCGAGCGCATGCGGCGCCTGATGGAAGTCACCATCTCGCGCCACACCGGCAAGTCCGAGGAGCAGGTCCGCAAGGACACCGACCGCGACAAGATCCTGACCGCCGAGGAAGCCAAGGAATACGGCATCGTCGACCAGGTCTTCGACTACCGGAAGCTCAGCGGGCAGAAGTGACACGCCCGGGCCCGTCGCCCGATCTGGGCGGCGGGCCCACCATTTTTCGACCGTGGGCCTCACAATGGTGAGAACCCGCACAACGCTTCACAGAAACATGCGCGAGTTGTCGACCTCTCTCGCGCACACCAGGTACGGTCGACTCAGGGACCATTGCTCTGATTGACGGCACCGAAACGTATTTCCGGCCCAATCGGGGGACGACGGTCGCACTCGGACAAGGAAGTAGGGACCTACGAGATGGCGCGCATCGGAGACGGCGGCGATCTGCTCAAGTGCTCGTTCTGCGGAAAGAGCCAGAAGCAGGTCAAGAAGCTCATTGCGGGCCCCGGGGTCTATATCTGCGACGAGTGCATCGACCTCTGCAACGAGATCATCGAAGAAGAGCTGGCCGAGTCGAGCGAGGTCAAGCTCGACGAGCTGCCCAAGCCCTCGGAGATCCGGGATTTCCTGGAGAACTACGTCATCGGCCAGGACACGGCCAAGCGCACGCTCGCGGTGGCGGTCTACAACCACTACAAGCGCATTCAGGCCGGCGACAAGGGCCGCGACAGCCGCGGCGAGACCGTCGAGCTGGCCAAGTCGAACATTCTGATGCTCGGCCCCACCGGCTGCGGTAAGACCTACCTCGCGCAGACGCTGGCGAAGATGCTGAACGTGCCGTTCGCCATCGCCGACGCCACCGCGCTCACCGAGGCGGGCTACGTGGGCGAGGATGTCGAGAACATCCTGCTGAAGCTGATCCAGGCCGCCGACTACGACGTCAAGCGCGCCGAGACCGGCATCATCTACATCGACGAGGTCGACAAGATCGCCCGCAAGAGCGAGAACCCGTCGATCACCCGCGATGTGTCCGGCGAGGGTGTGCAGCAGGCGCTGCTGAAGATCCTGGAGGGCACCCAGGCGAGTGTGCCGCCGCAGGGCGGTCGCAAGCACCCGCACCAGGAGTTCATCCAGATCGACACCACCAACGTGCTGTTCATCGTGGCGGGCGCGTTCGCGGGCCTGGAGAAGATCATCTCCGACCGCACCGGCCACCGTGGCATCGGCTTCGGCGCCGAGGTCCGCTCCAAGGCCGAGGTCGACACCGACGACCATTTCGCCGACGTGATGCCCGAGGACCTGATCAAGTTCGGTCTGATCCCCGAGTTCATCGGCCGCCTGCCGGTCGTCGCCTCGGTGACCAACCTGGACAAGGAATCGCTGGTCAAGATCCTCTCGGAGCCGAAGAACGCGCTGGTCAAGCAGTACGTGCGCCTCTTCGAGATGGATGGCGTCGACCTGGAGTTCACCACCGACGCCCTCGAAGCGGTCGCCGACCAGGCGATTCTGCGTGGCACCGGCGCTCGTGGCCTGCGCGCCATCATGGAGGAAGTCCTGCTCCCGGTGATGTACGACATCCCGGGCCGCGACGACGTCGCCAAGGTGGTCGTCAACGCCGACACCGTCACCGAGAACGTCCTTCCGACGATCGTCCCCCGCAAGACCCAGCGCACCGAGCGCCGCGAGAAGTCGGCGTAGCGCCCACACAGGCACACGAGAGCGGGCCCGTACTCCGGTGAGGAGTACGGGCCCGCTCTCGTGTGGTGACTAGCTCTCGCGGAAGGCGGGGGCCGCGGAGAGGAGGTCCTCGGCGTCGTCGGTGGGGATTTCGGCGGAGGCGCGAGCGATGGCGGTGCTGTAGCGAGCGCTGGCGGCGTTGTGGATCATCAGGGCCACGCCGATCATGACGGGGGCCACGGCATGCACGGCGGCGTCGTACCAGTGCTTGGCGCTCAGGTGGGGGTAGGTGTTGAGGGCGATGGTGAGCGAGAGCAGGAACAGCTCGGCGACCAGGACCTGGGTCCGGTTGCCCATCACGCCCCACTCGGCGACGCGGGTCGTGCCGATCATGATGATGACCAGGCAGACGCTGATCATGGCCTCCAGGCCGAAGCTGGCCCAGTAGAGCGGGTCGCTCGGCCCGCCGGGGGCGATGTTGTGCTGGACGTTCACCGCCGACCACAGCATGCCGGCGATGACCACGCCGGCCAACGCGCGCAACGACCAGGTGCGGTGCTGGTAGAGCGAGGCCAGCCGGGCACGCGGGTTGGATTCGCGGCGCTGGGCGGCGATGGCCTTGCGGGCCAGCATCACGTCCGCCATCTCGGCCCGCTCCATCTCGGCGGTGGTCTCGCGCAGCCGGTCGGCGTGGGTGGAGGCGGCCTTGATCTGCTTCCAGCGCTGGTCGCGCTCGTAGGTGCGGATCTTCTCGGCCAGCTCGCGCTCGGCGCGGAGCTCGTCCTCGGACAGGGCGTCGGTCAGGGCCGGATCGGACTGGTAGGCGATGCGCCGCCTGGCCCGTTCGACCCGGACAGGCAACGCAACGACCTCGTCATCGAGCGGGTGTTCCTCGCGCATCGCAACTCCAGTAAGCAAAGGGTTCGCCGGGTCGCGTCATTCTTGCGCATAGAGCGGGGGAGAGCACAACCGCGGGCCGCATTTCTCGCCGACCCGCCGATGCCGGAAACGTCTGGCGCACAACTGTGTAGCTGTTACCGCACTCGCACGGGGAGACGGTGACGACCGGTGACCGGTCGCGCCCGGGTCGAGGAGCTTCGTTGATCCTCCGTGGTTCGCCGTTGAACCTTGGTCCCGTTTTGTGCTTCTGCTGATGTTTCGTCGCAGCTGGGCGCGGTGTTACGTGGCTCACCCGGCGGAGAAGTCGCCGTACTTCGGGGCCCCGTCGGCGCGGTAGCTCGCGATGAGCACGCCGGTGGACGTGGTGCGCGAGTCGGTGAGGGCGAACCCGGTGGGGCGCACCGTCTCGGTGAACAGTCTCTTGCCGCTGCCGAGCACCACCGGGAAGGTCAGCAGGTTCATCGTGTCGACGAGACCGGCTGCGAGCAGGGTCTGGGCGAGTACGCCGCTGCCGTGCATCTGCAATTCCCGGCCGGGGCGATCCTTGAGCGCCGTCACCGCGGCCACGATGTCGCCGTGCAGCAACTCGGTGCCCGCCCAGTCCGCCTCGGTGCGGGTGGTCGTGGCGACGTATTTCGGCAGGGCGTTGAGCTTGGTGGCCACCGGGTTGTCCGGGTCGTCGATCTTCGGCCAGTAGGCCGCGAAGATGTCGTAGGTGCGCCTGCCCAGCAGGAACGCGTCGACCCGGTCGAACACCGAGTCCATGAAG
>Ga0247824_10002158_pt1 | contig 10967 bp, 8 predicted proteins | sample 13C_PalmiticAcid_FD_194412 | JGI IMG/M metagenome (GOLD analysis project Ga0247824, IMG submission 194412) | Soil microbial communities from agricultural site in Penn Yan, New York, United States - 13C_PalmiticAcid_Day48 | ecosystem: Environmental > Terrestrial > Soil > Agricultural land...
GGCAGGGGCAGGGTCAGAGGCAGAGGGGAATGGGAATGGGAATGGGAAGGGGGTGATGGCGGCGAGGGCGATTGGGTACCATGAGCTGGCGGAGCTGTGCGCGGTGGATGAGAGGATGCTGAGGGCGGAGCTGGAGAAGAGGGGAGGGGGCAGGACGCACGTGGCGCTGCTGCCGGAGTTGGATGCGCTGCTGTGGCATCTCATGCGCGAGGATTACATGACCAAGTGCATCTTTGGGAAGACGCCGACCGTCAGGGGCGCGGTGGCGGGCGAGCCGGGGAAGAGGGTCTGGGCGGTGTGGATGAGGGGGTACTATGGTGGGCTGAAGAAGCAGGAGGGGAACACGCTGCATGTGTTGCGGGTTGTGGTCGAGGACCCGGAGCAGCCGGACGAGGAGCTGGTCGACGGGTTCCGGTCGATTGTGCAGATCGCGCAGGCCGAGGCCGCCGAGTGGAAGACGCAGGATGTTCAGATGTGGAATCCGACGCCGAAGCTCAGGGGCTTGATCGACAAGTGCGGCGTTGAGTACGAGTTTGTCAACCGCGACAAAGACAGCATCGCCAGCCTGATGTGGTATGGAGATGAGCCAACTGCCGAGGTGGACTGGGTCGCGAACGAGAAGTATGCTTGGTGCTGAGTGAGGGAGGTGAAGGGAGATTGGTGATTTTAAATTGTCAGTGTTCCAACTACATGCAGAGCGGGGATTACACTTAAAGTCTCAAGACTCGAGAATTGTTCAGTGCTAGTTCAGGAGGGGTTTGAGAACAGAGCTATCACTAGGTATCTACCAGTGGTGGGTAAGACAACAGACGGCGAGAGTATCTGAGGGGCGAGTTCTCCGGTGCTTCCTCGCCCTAGACAGCTTCACAGAAATTGTTTGTGCCTGGACATTGTACTAACCAGAAGGTCTGGAGTCAAGCTGAGAGCATTCCGAGGACCGTATCCGGGAGCCAAGTTCTGCGTTGCATATGGGAGTGGGAGAGGTAATGTTCCCGAGTGTGTGATGGTTGGAACAGACACTAGATTGGCGTTGGCTTAGACCAATCTCAGGAGACATTTGAAGCCAGTATGTATCATCTGTTGTTAATAGGTACTCGCTATCTCGTAGAATCATGTCCGCTACATCGTGAACCGCTAATGGCTGAAAAATAAACGGGAGCCACCATCTAATGCGACTTAGAACCACCTCTTCTCAGGACTGCCGGGTTCATGAATCTCGGGAATGCCCCTCAACCATCGCCTCTCTCACCTGGTAAAAGTGGACTGCGACTTGACGTTAGATCCACCTGTGCATCAGCCAGTAGCTCATGCCATCTGACCAAAACAGGCCCATCTGCTTTGCGTTTCGCGAGCCATCCATGTAACTTAAAACAGCGGCGCGGCCGGGATCTCAAAGTAGGCGCCGCAGGAGTCGAGACAAATAGAGAGTGGGCCCCCAAGCGTCTGGATAACCAGATCGTGCTCCGCCGGACCGGTGACCACAACGGATTCTGCAGGAAGCAGAGTCATATTTGGATAGACCAAGTAGTATCCTTCGGTTTGTGGTCCGTTCCCCCTGGCGCGGCCCTCGACAACCATGACAGCGATCCGGAGGGAGTTCTCCAGGCTCATCTGGAGGGCAAGATTGATGCCTGGTTGGTTTCCCCGGCGCAGAGAGCGCTCACAGGCAAACAGCTTGCGCCAGAAGATCTCAGAGTCCATCACCGCCGTAATCTTGGGCCCTTGCTGGCCGAAGAAGAAACTATCCGGGGTCGAGCTGATGAGTGGAAGACAATGGCGCGTCTCTCGGCAACAATCTGTGCAGTACCGCATGAATCCGTCACCGTGGGGAAGGAGGTTCTGCTCAAAGGCGAAGTCGAGGTAATAGTTGAACAAGGCAACGTGCTCGGGCTGGATCTGCACCTGGTCGGCCTGTTTGACGAGAATGGTGCCGTGAACAGGGATCGTGCTCAACCTCGGAACTGTCACGCGGTTCTCTTGTTGGAGCTGGAGCCAGTCTAGCGCATGCTGGCGGTCCTCGAAGACCTACTTCAGCCAGCCAACGTCCTTGCCCTCGGTGTAATCTATGCCCTTCTAGGAGGGACAGTTTGCCGAACGGAGGAACCAGCTGAGGCCGAGTCGATGAGCAGGCATGCAGCAGTGCCACACATGGTGGTCATGGGCAGGAACGCAGATCGGGGCCACACGATGGACCTCGCCAACAGCAAAAGCCGAGGATATAAAACCATTCTCCACGTCTGTTATCTGGAGGGCAGAGTGGACGTGTCGCCATTCCGGTATGAGGGGGCAGCCGATGTTGTCCTGGTGGCCCCGGAAGTATTTGACGGCGGCCGCGATGTCCCTCCACGTGGGATCGTCAACCGCGCAGTATCGGCCGTCTTCATTTTGGCAGGCAGCGACGACCACAACAGGGCCACGCCATGTCTTGACCTGCAGTGGCTTGGCGAGGGCGGCGATGGAGCGGTTGACCTGATAGTTGGGTATCAGGTGGCCGGCCTGGGGGTAAGAAATCAGCAGGAGGTCATGATCCGAGGCCAGGCCAGCCGTTCTCCGAACAAGGACCTCAACCGTGGGCTCGCTGTCGGTAAAGATGCCAAATGTGTGGAAGCCCTGGTCCTCGATGACGAGAACCGCTGTCTCCGGGTCGTAGTCGACCCAGATGAGCTCGCCAACGTCGTGTGTGATGGGAAAGAGCATGGCGTGGCGGGCGAGGCCCGGCTGTTGGTGCTCCCGGGGTTTGTTCCTGAAGGCCCCCTTCCGACAGAACTGCTGATGGACATTCTAAGAGCCCTGGAGCAGAACCACGCGCGGGAAGTCGTTGTTCAACCGGAAAGACTGAACACCGGCCTGGCTGCACTTGATGGAACACCACTGAGCGCTGGCGCAGTGGGGGCAGCGTAACGAACGTGGGATCGGCTCAAACTTTAATTTGTCGTTGCCCAAATCCTCCGACAGTTGGGTGTCTGCGTTGATGTCTGCCCTGACGGTCGGGAATCGTGGCGCGGATCTCGCTTTGCGCCCGTCGACCAACTTGCGGCACGCAACACACAGGGTGGGCCGGAGTCGAAAGTACAAGGCAGTGTTGTCGATGTGCTGGAGGCTGACTTTTGTGAGCCTTGGGAGTGCGAGCGGTGATGGACTCGAGTAAGACGATGCTCTTGACCTCTGGGTCGAAGCCACGAGCGTGGCTGATGTCGACCCCCAACCAGGACTGCTGGAACTGCCAGAACTGCTCGAACTGCCTGCGCTGCGGGGGCTGGACGCTGCGTGGTCGCTGCCGGTGCCGGCCATCGAATCCATCGAATCGAGCTTGACGTGACGTGTCTGGCAAAGAACGAGATGGGGAGGTCGAGGTGGCTAAGGTAGGGATGTTGCAGAAAAGATATTGGCGTATTGTCGCACTGCGGGACTTGAGGGTGTCGCCGGCAATAGAATGAATGGCGGTGTTTGCGAGTGCACTGCGAGTTCTGATTCGGGTTCATTCTCTGCGTTGCACGAGTTACATGGTACCTGCCTTGGATCAGTGCCACAAGCAACGTTACCAAAACAGTAACCACGATCTCGATCCCAACGACCTTGCTCCATCGCTTCTCGTGATCTTCTCACTGCCACCAAGCCCAGGGCTCCAGTCTGGTGCCTTAACCAACCAAGTCCAGGGCTTCGAATCCTCTGATGGTCTTTACCCTTTTTTTTTTCTTATCTTGGAGTCCATGTCCAACTGGTGGAGCTCTCATGATCCAAAGATCCCGAATGTGCATCCGATGGGGCGTCAAGTGCATCGCGGGATTGGGTGAATCTCGCAGCATGCGGTCGAAAACGTATGATTTGACTGCGGACGCCCGGAACCGGATGCAATATCCTGCCAATGCGCTGCCTTAATAAGTCCCCTGACTGCCACCCTGTCCCACGCTTCCCAGTTGCATCATCCCGTCGGGACTCCCCGCCATCGCTACCCCGCAATCGCATGCAGGGCAGTGCCGCGGCACTGGGATGCCCTGTGGGACCCGGTAAAACCCGTCCTTTATTGCCCCCACCCCCGGGCCAGAGCCTGTTTTCCCGAACGCCGCAACGCCGAGATTGATGACGGGACATTCTCCCAACAACGTCCTTTTCGCTGATTTTGTGAGACATTTTTAGTTTGGACAACCATTCCTGAGATCCAGACGGTATTCTTAGACATTATCCTACACTCGCTTGCCGTCGGTCGGGACAGGAGCCTCAACACTCGAAGCCCCCCTCCCTCGTGACCCTCCCTGCAGGTCTTGTCCTCGACTGCCTGCCCCCTATGATGTATCCTGCACAATAACGCCAAAGCCACGCCTCCCGCCCACCGCCCCCTACCGAGAACAGCCATGCCCGCGCACCTGCGACGCTTGCCGACGAGGACTGGTCTCCTCAGTGCGCCCTCGAAAACACTCCGAACCCCTCCGAGCCACGTGCGCCCGCGTACACTGTGTACAGCATGTGGACATCAGACGAGTGTGCAACAACGGCGCGCCGCGCTGCCACGTACCATCTCTCGCCCGATCACGGCGTCGCGCACCGTGTTTCCAGCCACCTTTGCCGCGGGACAGAGGAGGAGAGCGTCGGCCGTGGCGGCTGCCACAGTAGAAAACAGTGCGTGCGATGGTGGAGGTCAAAGTTTGAGGAACACCACTGACCGGAGCCCATAGCCAACACCGAGGACATCGGACCAATACAAGAGTATGACCGGCGAGTCGCGAGCGGCTTGCTTCGAAACGATGAGCATCAGAGAGGTGAGACGCAACCAAGACTTCGAAGGAAAACACCCAGACACTAACCCCCTCAAGGGATCATCCAAAGCCTGCAACACCTCCACGAGGAGCTGCGGCACTACCACGCGCCGCCCGTCATCCACCCGACCCTCGACTCCGCCAAGCCCAACAAGTCCCTCTTCTCTTGGTTTGGTGGCGGCAACAACAAGACCCCCATCCGCGCGATCCCCGGCAACCTCCCGCGGGGGCTCTACCTGTTCGGCGACGTGGGCTGCGGCAAGACGATGCTGATGGACCTCTTCTACGACACGCTCCCGCAAAACGTGCGGTCCAAGACGCGCATCCACTTCCACAACTTCATGCAGGGCGTGCACCAGCGCCTGCACAAGATGAAGCTCCAGTACGGCAGCGACATTGACTGCGTGCCCTTCGTGGCGGCCGAGATCGCCGAGCAGGGCAACGTGCTCTGCTTCGACGAGTTCCAGTGCACCGACGTGGCCGACGCCATGATCCTGCGCCGGCTGCTCGAGTCGCTGATGTCGCACGGCGTCGTGCTCGTCACCACCTCCAACCGCCACCCGGACGAGCTCTACAAAAACGGCATCCAGCGCGAGTCCTTCGTGCCCGCCATCCAGCTCCTCAAGTCCCGCCTGCACGTCATCAACCTCGACTCCACCACCGACTACCGCAAGATCCCCCGCCCGCCCTCGGGCGTCTACCACTCGCCCCTCGACGCCCACGCCGCCTCCCACGCTGAGAAGTGGTTCCGCTTCCTCGGCGACCCGGACACCCCGGAACCCCACCGCGAGGTCCAGCGCGTCTGGGGGCGCGAGATCGTCGTGCCCCGCGTCAGCGGCCGCTGCGCCTGGTTTACCTTTGACGAGCTCATCGGGCGCCCGACCAGCGCCGCCGACTACATCGAGCTGATGCGCTCGTACGACGCCTTCATCGTGACGGAAATCCCGGGCATGACGTTCCGGCAGCGCGACCTCGCGCGCCGCTTCATCACCTTCATCGACGCCGTGTACGAGTCGCACGCCAAGCTGGTGCTGACGACGGCGGTGCCCCTACAGGAGCTGTTCGTGTCGCGCGCCGAGATCCGGGAGTCGCTGCTCGCGAGGACACAAAAAGCGGGAGGGAAAGCGGGGGAAGAAGAAAGCGATTTGGATGACGCGGCGGTCGAGGACGCCATGAGCCACATGATGGACGACCTGGAGCACAACGTCGAGCAGCTGTCCAAGTCGAACCTGTTCACCGGCGACGAGGAGGCGTTTGCCTTTGCGCGCGCGCTGTCGCGGCTGAGCCACATGGGGAGCAAGGAGTGGGTGGAGCGCGGCATGGGCTTGGAGAGCCAGGGCGGCAAGCAGGAGAGGGATAGCTGGGCGCGGACTAGGAGCAGGCAGATGGAGGATAGCATGTGAGAAGAGGGGGATGGGGCAAGCGATACCCTGCTGTCTGGTGGCTTTGTGTGCATGGGATAGAGGCGGCACTAGCGAGGCGTATTTTCGCATCTTTGGATTGGATTGGGTGGGCATCTTTGCAGCGTTTAGAGGAGGAGATATTGGATATTGGGTATTGAATACCGGATATTGGATACTGGATACGGCACAGAAGAGACATAGCAGCGAAAGTAGTCATATTCGATCAAGATTGAGCAAAATACCGCTGGCGTCATGGGTATCATGAGCAACGCTTGTAGTGAGCATCATCGCAGGCCCCATACAAATCCTATCCAATGTCGTCAACCGCCCCTTCCCATGCGCCGAATCACCCAGAACCCATCTCCTACAACGAATCCGAGTGCTCCGGCCCCTCGAGCGCCGCAAAGTCGGTAAACGCCAACTCGTAGCCAAAGGCGAGCGTCATACGCGCGTGCTGCAGCATGTGGTCGAACGACAGGTACTTAATCAGATCCTCGGTGGAGTGGATCTTGTTGTCGGAGAGCTCGAACGCCGACTCGATGACGAAGGCCGAGGGATACCCCGCCTTGGACGCCGAGGCGTGGTCGGAGCAGGCGTAACCGCACTTGGTCTCGACGTAGGGGATGTCGCAGTACTACAAGGGGCAAAGGATGTTAGTAAGCGTCGAGTGTTAGGCGGCGAGGGGGAGAGGGCAGCGTACCTCAGTGATGACCTTCTTGATGAACTCGGTCAGGTTCGGGTCGACAAAGTCAACGATGACGCCCACGCTCTCCGGCTTGCCGGCGTCCAAGGTGCGGGTGACGAAGCCCGTCATGTCCTGCTGCAGCATGGCCTTGACGTCGCGGCCCTGGCGCTCGTACTCGGAGAAGATGGCCTGGCTGCCCAGCAGACCGCCCTCCTCGGCGCTGTACCAGTGGAACTCGAGGGTGTTCTCGTGGTTGCCCTTGACGATGTCCTCGGACTGCAGGATGACGCGGAAGGCTTCGAGAATGGTCACGGTGCCGCTGCCGTCGTCGTCGGCGCCCGGGGCGGCGAGCACGCTCGGCAGCCACAGGTTGATCGAGTCCTGGTGTGCGCCGATGACGACGGTCGAATTCGTCTTGCCCGGGATGGTGGCGATGATGCTGTGCTGGCCCCACGGGTGCTTGAAGTGCTCGGCGTGGACGTGCTTCGAGGCGCCGGCGGCCTTGATGGTGTCGCGGACCTGGCCGAGGAGCCACTCGCTTGATTGCCGGCCGTAGTCGGACTGTGGTGCGGTTGTTAGTGCATTGTCGCAGGATCGCAAGCCTCAGAGCGGCTGATGTGTCCTACCTTGTAGTAGCGAGTGTGGAACGATGTGAAGGTTGTCAGGTGGTCCTTCATCTGGGTCTTGGACAGGTCGGCCAGCAGCGGCTTCACCTCCTTCTGCAGCTTCGGCTTCGAGGGAAAGACGCTCCTCTTCTTGAACGCCGTCCTGGCACGAAGCGCGCCGAGTTCTGGGTGGTCGGTGATATCGAAGAACCGCTTGCCGTTCTGGAGTGAGAACAGTCAGTCGCCTGCTTAGCGCCGACAGCAACCGTGGCATGACTTACCCGGCGCAGCTCCCACTTCTCATCCTCAGTCACCCATCTTGTATCCCCAGGCGACAGCTCAATATGGTACTTTTGGGTGTCTGCAGAATTCTTGGGGAGACCGTCGGGGTACAGAATGGTGCGGTCCGCCTCACCCTTCTCAACGAAGCGGGCGGTAACCGCGGGCAGCAGCAGCGCAAGGAGCGAGGTATTGGAGACCTTCATGGTGTGCGTTGGTGGTGGACGAAGTTAGGTAACAAAAAACGAGGTGTTCTTGATAAGTCGAGCCCAGCTCTTGTGGTGTTGTTATTGTGATTTGTGGAAGAGGAGAAGCTCTGTGTCACAAGCCCGAATGTGTGTGTTGGTTCAGGGCCGCGGCTGGGGGGAGGACGGATGGCGCAAAGGCGATGCAACTGGCTGACCCCTGCCGGCTGTCATCCGGAGTGGACCCTCCTGATCAGGCGGAAGCGTGCCACACGATACGGACCCACATTTCTGGGCGCAGGTACCCGAGAGGCGGAATCCGTGTGGGAAATCGATGCGAAGGGTCCTATCCGAAGGGTCTGCTTTGCTAATCGCTTTATGATATCTCATATCAATATGGAGTCAAGAGAGGCTAGAACGCAAGGTCCAGAGAACATGAATCTGTTACACTACTCCAGAGATCGACATCCCCGCATTTCCACCCCGGCCAGCCCATGGCTCCACTGCTCACGACGACTCCGCCTAACCAGATTTGGGTGGTGTTATCAGTGGCAGGCTTTCTTGCTCCTGGTCGCCCTGTTCGTGTCGACACCTGACGTCATCTGCGCCAACGGCCTGAAACGCTCCGAATTCGAGCAGCGCCAGGACAGAATGCCCCGGGTTGCGACGGGACTGGCCACAGCTCACACTGCTGCATGGAGGCGTAAGCGATGTCGTCAGGAAAAGAGCTGGGCGTTGATTTGTTCCTTTTTCGTATATATTGCCCTTGGTCTCGAGTCTTGGCAATTTCTCTTGGCAGTTTCACTTTCACATTGCTAAGGTACCAGGTACTGTACCTACAATCATCAGTTCTGGGTTTTTGGGGCAGTCTTGTAAGTGGTTCATCAACTCGCTCTGATCCTCTCATACCACGCACATCCTATATCAATCCCGCCATATTTGCCCCACAGAGGATATGGCCATCAAAGCTGACTGTCGCGCTGGGCATGTTAGGCTCACTCAATTCAGCATCAGTCTTCATCCCTATAACATTGCCTAGCGAACATCACCACTTCAGTTCAACTGTGAAGCAACAACCGAAATGACGAAGCACCAGCAGCCCACAGACCATGTTAGTGACCGAGTCATCCGGCTGTGCACCGCAAGTGAGAGTGTTTCATCTCTCCTTGCGGAAGATCCCACCCTGGCACCAGGTGATGCTTGGAAACGATTGTACGGCGAACACGCCTTGAAAGCTGCCGCAGAAGACGGCCGGAGGAAAAACCTTGGAAGCGAACGCAATGAGGCAGAGCCTTCTGATCAAGACGGGTTGGAAAGAGCTGCCAGATGTGGGAACTGGGGACCATTGCAGCCGAGCGAATTGTTCTTGAAGGCACGTACCAATATGAGATGAGGATTGGAATACTCGTGTCTCCGTATCTGACTAACACCCAAAATAGATATATCATGATGCGCTGTGTTCTCTCGACGAAGACCCGCGCCGGGCCATGGTCAGCCCTTCACTCATGGGGAGCTGCGGGACAGTGCCCCTGACGGTCATCTCAGTGTGCGTTTTCTTGCCGTCGTTGTTGCAGTCGAAGAACTCCACTGACAGAGTCGACGAAGACTGCCTGACATCGTCCGCCACATGTCCAACGTCATTGTGCGTGCTGAGCAAGAGGTCTTCCTGGCGACCAACTACTGGCAAGACAGTGTGGCCTCCAAGTACCTCACCAATGCCATTCGAGAGTTGGACCGCCGCGCCGGAACAAGGGGCACCAGGATCGTGCTCAAGATCCTCTACGACCGCGGGAGCCCTAAGCAACTGTACGAGCCGCACTACGTTGTTTCCGAAAAGGAGTACACCGGAAAGAACATCAACCTGCCTCATCCGAGCGAGATCCCAAACGTCGACATGGAGGTTATGAACTTCCACACGCCACTCATGGGCACCTTCCATGCCAAGTACATGATCGCCGACCGAAGGGTCGCCCTGCTGCAGAGCAACAACATCCAGGACAACGACAACCTTGAGATGCTGATCCATCTCGAGGGGCCCATTGTTGATTCTTTGTACGACATGGCCCTAATTTCGTGGCACAAGACGTTGAACCCACCCCTTCCCAGCCACAAGTCTCCAGCTGCGGAGGGTGGATGGAGGCGCGGGTCTGCTGGGGAGGCGAGTGAGGCCATGGACCGCAACGACCACCAACCCCGCTCCGAATCGTCTCAGGCGAATGGATGGAGCGAAGGCAACGGGGCACTTCCTGAATCTCATATCGAGAACTCGATCTCGCAGCCCAAACTTCTCCCCGAGCACACGGCAGACGATCCTCACTACGACGACGACATCGCAGGCGAAGTCGCCCGCAGCCAGGCCTTGCTGGCTCCCAAACCAGGAGAAACACACCTGCAAGCGGTAACCCGGCTGCTCAACCACACCGTCAACAAAGACTTCCCCGGGGACCCCAACGCGCCAGCGTGCCCTCCCGGTGAACTCATGGCTCCCTACCTCCCGCTTCCATCCCACACCCTCTACCCCATGGCTCTCGTCAACCGCGCCCCCTACGGCCCGCCAACCCACCAGTCCGTCTCCACCCCCCAAAACGCCGCCTGGCTCTCGGCCCTCCGCAACGCCAAGGAGAGCGTCTACATCGTCTCCCCGACCCTCAACGCCTCCCCGCTCGTCCCCGCCATCATCGCCACCTGCGAGCGCGGCGTAGATGTCCACTGCCACGTCTGTCTCGGCTACAACGACGCCGTACGTCACCCACCGACTCCCCTCTAGAAGCCAACTAACAAACAACCCAACCCAAACAGGGCGAACTCCTCCCCCGCCAAGGCGGCCACAACGAAAAAGTCTCCCGCACCCTCCACACCTCCCTCTCTGCCCCCAACCGCCACCACCTCCACTACCACTGGTACGTGGCCAAGGACCAGACGGCCCCGCTCCCGCAGTCGCGCCGCCAGCGCAGCAGCCACGTCAAGCTCATGGTCGTGGATGGGAGGGTAATAATCTGATGGCTTTCCGTTCGGTAATTACAGAGTGTAAAACAGATGATTGAGTGGTAATGTTG
>Ga0247824_10002160_pt1 | contig 10964 bp, 12 predicted proteins | sample 13C_PalmiticAcid_FD_194412 | JGI IMG/M metagenome (GOLD analysis project Ga0247824, IMG submission 194412) | Soil microbial communities from agricultural site in Penn Yan, New York, United States - 13C_PalmiticAcid_Day48 | ecosystem: Environmental > Terrestrial > Soil > Agricultural land...
CTACTCCAGTATCGCAAGCAAGTCCAATCTTTCGCTCGAAAACCGATTCCTCTTTGAAAACTTGGAGAAAAAGCACGATCAAACCCACAAGGCGCAACGCGAAATCAAGCTTGACATCAAAACGATTACGGACGGTCATGTCAAACAGGACAACGACACCAAGATGGATCATGCCAGGCAGGACAGCGACAACAAGATGGTGCGTGTCATTACTGATACACTTGACAAGAGTGACAAGGACAAAGACAGTCAACTCGAGGATTTGAAGAACAGACTGGAATGTACTGAGCAGATGCTTCTCAGAGTCTTGAAGATCCTGGACCCAGAAGGAGCAACTGAACAGCGACATTCGGGACATACGATGGGTGGATCCGCTTCTGCCGAGGCTTCTGCCTCTGAAACGAGTTCAGTGGAAGATGGGAGATCTACACTATCTCTACCACCGCCACCGCCACCGCCACCACTACCATTATCTTCCACCCTCCATAGACACAGGTCGCATCACAATGAGTATCACGAGTACAGTATCGACCGCCCATACTATCCTCCGTTCCAGGATCGCGAGGATCTCAGTGCACACGTACACGATAGTGAAGACGATGATCCCAATCAGCCCTCGATGGACCAGGAAGACGATCCGCCATCGTTGTCAGTATCCAGGATAATGAATCGAATGAGTGTTGTGAATGCCCTCAAGCTTCCGAGAAAATAAAAACATATCCTCTACTCTGTAACACTACGCACAATGGGAGGGTCGTTGAGAGTAGGGGCCTTTTTGAGTGTTTATTGCAGAGGCGTTGTGGATTCAGGGACAGCCTGCTGTACCTCGACGCCATCCATGGATGTAGTGGTATTGGCTTCGCTTCTTGAAGTCACTTGGGACGTGGTGTCTGCACCCATTGCTGACCCCGACCCTCGGGTAGATGGTGGTTCGACAGCACCTGATGAATTCGACATGACGAACCCCGTCGTGGAGAACGACATCCTGCGTGTAGAAGACACAGGTGGTAAACTACTGGGCTGTAGCGATGGTGCTCCCGATGACGATGACGACGTTGTAGACGACGATACCACCCGATCATGATTCATCGAAAGATGAAATCCTCGTACGACCAACTCCTTGACCTTGCTCAAGAAGGCTCTTGCCGTGTTTTCATCCACAAAGACATGATGACTTAATGACTGAAGAAGTTTGTCCAGCCGTGTCGCCAGTTCACCTCTTCGAAGGAGTTTGGAAAGATCCACCTTGTGCTCATACGTCCTGTAATACCGCACCAGTTCTGAAAGTTGCTGAAACACGGCGACCGAGATTTCATTCGTCCGTGTGATCTCACGATCGAATCCAAACGGCACGCGACAACCTAACCGCTCATCCAATTGCTCCGATACAGTCAAGAACTGGAACTTGGAGAGGAAGGACTGATTTCGAGGGTCAAAGGGGGAAACAATCACGCCAACAAAGGGTTCCACCCCAGTGCTATGCCGCCGGAACATGGACTGGTGCTCGCATTGATTCTCAATATCCCGGATACTTGGGTTCGGCTCAAAGGTCGGATGCGAGTGGTACCAGCCAACGACAACAAACCCTTTGGAGGAGAAAAAATACCGAGCCTCAACATCGGATTCTGGGTCCATTTCACATTGCAATCCTGTGCTGATGCTGCGACATGGGTACACGCTGAGGATGAACAAGATTCTTTCGTCTTCATCATACAATCCACCAAGAAGCCCAATCACTTCTGTCTCGGCCATATGAGAGTGGAAATCCATGATCAGCTAATGATAAAAAGAAGGAAAAACAACAAGGACAGCAAGTTAATGCGGTGATGGAGGGGGGGGGTCATCTTCGCAACTTGAAACACGATCATTCTGCTGCTTGACCAAACAATACCATAGCATCGGAAGATATTTTGACACGGAATGGCGCTGGGTTCTGTGCATTATACTTGCGTAAAGGAACCAGTCGGAAAGGATCGTATCTTCCTGATGACTCTTCATCGTCTTGGTACTCATGAGAGCCTCGTGCCTGACGTATTAGGTGCTGTGCGCGTTTGTTTTTAGGTACGCGTTTGTTGACAGGCAAAAACTCGGATGCTGCAAAGTATTTTGCATTCTGTGCAGCAAGTCGTTCCTGTTCCAACTCTTCTTCCATCTCCTCTTTTGTCATGCCATAGCGTTCAAAGAATACTTCATCGTCCAAACTAAACAGATCATCGCTAGGACGACGCCTTCTGGGGGCACCCCGGTCAATCTTCCCATCCATGCCGCTGCCGATATTGTGCTCAATTACGCGGCCTTCGAGCTCCTTTGGATCCACCCTAACAAAGAACATTCATGGAGAAAACCAGATAAAGGGTGTTAGCTGAAAAGGTAAATGAACAAGTACACAAGCGGGTTGAGAAAAAACCAATTGTCCATACCATTCGCCTTTCTCATCCCGCACTCGCCTCCGACGTAAAGGCGGGGTGACCCAGATAGAATCCAAGTCCACGAGTTCTGAAATGTCTTTATGGAGACGTCGAGGAGCCGATGAAGACGAAGACGATGACCAGCCTCGTTCTTCGGAATGTCCTCTGCGCCTGGAAACTCCGCTTCCACCGTTTCTAGGTCTTGCTAGCGAAGCTCCGGGAGAGGACGCTGTCATGCCTACGTTAATGGCTCCGATGGACTCGAGCCACGAATGAACTCGCCCTATTGCGTTGACATCACCACAGTCCTTGAGTCCCGATCGAACGCTTGTCTTTGTCAAATAGGTTAATGGCGATTTCTCCCACGCTTGAAGAATAGTGTTTCGAATCCGCTGGTATCTCTCAGGCGTCTTGCTAGCCTTGTTACAAAAGAACTCAGAGTGCACCTGTTTCTCTTCCTCCGTGATGAGAGATTTGTCCAGTATCCTTCTCATAGCTGGAGGCGTCACTTTTGTTCCTTCCAGTGCATTGTGTGCGTGTGATGGATGTGTCACTATCTCATAGTGTGACGGTGGAGTTGCAGGGCTTGTGGTCATTGGGAGGCTGGAGGATGGTTGCGCTGTGTCCACTTCTTGCTGCTGTAGGCGCTTCACCTGCGAACCAAGGAAACCTTCTCCTTCATCATTGTGGTCATCGATCCTTGGCGTATGTGCACAACTATCGCTGGATAAAGCCTCCTGGAACGAGGATGGTGACGATGTTTCTGTGGCTCTGTTGTTGTCATTGTCCATAGGAGAATGAGATGATGTAAAGATCGAAAACTGGTCGCCTGCTGAAGCTTTCGAAAGTGGCGACGGCATCACTACAGACCCGGAAGTTGAACGAAGACCATCAACCCCACCATCCTCTGAGGAGTTCATATCATCCTCATCATAAGAATTGGTGTCTGGTTTCAGCTCTGCGACATGAACGGCGCCAAACGATACAGTCCTTCGTTCCTTGGGAGAATTGGTCATCTTTTCTGCCGAGATAAGGGCGAAAGGTCCACCTTTCGGCTGTTGCGGCCGCTGTTGCTGCTGAGGCTGGAGGTGGTGCTCTTTAAGCAATGGTTTGAAAGCGGCCCCAGCCCCTGTGCTGTTGATACTGCTAGTGCTGGTGTTAAAATTGGGCGTGTTGTACAGTTCGCTTGACGATCCCAACGTATCGGACAGGGCCGGCGAGGAAGCTGAAGACGGTTTCTGTGCGTTTCCTGGATCCATGTTTTCATCTCCATCCTCATTGTCAATGTTCCGGTCCGAATCGCTATCAAACTCGCTAGAAAGCCGTGAACGCGTCGAGCAGTTGGAGAAGGGTGATATTGACCGCGATTTGGATTTGTGAACAAATCCCGGCAGAGTCCTCTTGAGACCTAATACTGATGTGTGCTCTTCGTCCGTACTCTCAATGTTGATATCGATGTCCTCGTCTTCGTCCATGCTTGAAGCACCGGTCCTCTGTGCTGACATTGGGTATGAGTGTGGCAAAGCAGAATACAAAGGGCGCAATCCAGGACTTGGTGTTGTGAATCCAGTAGATCCTGAACGTGAACCTCCTCTTGCTGAAAGTGAAGGTGATTTTGATAGTCGATCATCGTCGTTATCAGTGTCGTACCCGCTCTATTCCCAGAAAACCAAGTTTGACCAGTTAACCAACGCTGTCCCAACAAACAACCACTGACTACAAATCGATGATCCTGCGATGGTCTTACTGTGGCGCCAAACTCGGATCCTGTGTACTCGTCGTTCCCGGATTCTGATGTGATACTTCTGGCTCTGCGGTTGCGTCCACTGTACGGTGAAAATCCGCCTTCAAATCTCACACTGGCATCGATGCGCTTCACGTTTTTACTTCGCGGTCGTCGCTGATGACCTCTTCTCTCAGTGGCATCTTCGTCACCAGAGTTTGCTGCTGATGAACGCCTATCCAATCCTTCGCCGTCGCTTGTGCCTGCAGAGAGATCGTGAGGTATCTGGGTTGTATGTTTGCTAATGTTAGTTAACCGTCTGCATGATGGCTACTGCTGCCATAGTGTCCTTCATGCTCCACTATACCTTTTCTGACATTGCCAAGTGCCTGGCGTGGTTTTTGACTTGGAGTGGGTTCCTTGTACCAACAATTGCTGCTATAGCCTTCCAGTTTCCATAGCCGTGAGTATCCTATGCGAATCACCAGCGAAACATATGTTGGTAAGCTCCAGGCCATGAGCGATTGCTCGAAAAAAAAGTAGTCGAGAGGCATAAACCTACAATTCCTTGACGCAGGCGTGCATCCTCTTCACTGGTCCACCGGGTATTATGAGAAGGAAGGTCGGCAGACGAGAGTTTTGCATTCAACCTAGAATCTGTGAACGAGAGGCGCCATCAACATGCGTTCAATGTGTGCTCTAAACACACACAGCCATACGGAGCCATTATAGTAATGAAAGGTATCCGGAAAACTTACCTTCACTTGCAGTCCTTTTGGTTCGTCCGGCTCTTTCGTTCGAGTTCTTTCTCTTCTTGGAGTCCCTGATATCACCCTTGTCAGAGGCGGTCTTTATGCTGTATGTCCCTGTCCGTGCTGTTAACGTTATTCCTGGCATGATGCGTCCCTGAGATCCAAACTGCGAGGTTTTGGAAGCTCCAGACGGCGACGATACTATCCTTTGCATCCCAGGCGAGACCGTGGATGATCGTCCAGAGTAGAACGCCTCTTCTGCCAACATACTCTCGATGACCATTCTTGATTTTTCATCCATGTCTCTTGTTTCGAATCCTGTTTGGGCGTCGTACTTTACACGGTTCGTATACTATGTTAGTAGCCCACACTTGATGATATGCTGCCATCAGCCAACCTCAGGACAGATGTGAATGACGTACCTCCTCCTGTGTGATCCAATCCGGAATCTTGAATCCATCAGCTATGGACGGATCTACGCTACAAGCAGCAAATGTGTACGAGCCCGTATGTTAATGCCGTGAGCCATACACGATTAAGCTCTATCAACTCCCTGAGCAACAAGAACCTACTTCATGTTATCCGTGTTGAGGCTCCCAATCCCTACATTTCGCTTGGGTGTATCCTCTTTGTGGTCCATAGTATCGTCAACATTATCGGATATATTGCCCATCGGATTTGCACGGATTGTGGTAGGGGTATCCCGTCCCTCAGTACGGCTCGACTCCTTCTCTGCTTCCAGTGTCCGATCCTCTGGCTCATCGCCATCAATATCAACATCAATGTCGATGTCAATATCCTCTTCATCTTCCGCCATGCTGGTTACGCAGTGTCGTATCCTTCTTGATGGTCCGGATTCCTTGTTCTGAGTGGGGTTGGCGGCTCTTTTCGTTATCGTAGAAGTACCCAGGACGGCAACAGTGATTAGGGGACTCGGGCTTCGTAACTTGCAGGTGGTGCTGTGGATCGGAGACAAAAAGGCGATCGCAAGGGAAAGGATTAATGAGTGCTTGAGCCCTGAACCTGGTAGTCACATCAGATCCCTTGGTTGCCAGTCCTTCAAACATACTTTGCGTCTAGCCCATCTCAGCAGCCAAGGTGAACCATCGCTCGATTGGTGTCCTCGATGATCGGTTTGTGGGAGACCAAGAACGCGGACATGGCTTCCTGGGGTTCAGAGCATGGCTCGCACGTGACAATGAACGTGATATTCCCTGCGATCGGTTGAGATTGTTGAAAGCAATAGTCGAACAGCTTTTTGCTTTTTGGACAAGACGACGACGACATATGGATGATAAGCGCTCCTCGACAACATCAGGACCCGCGACTACTTGTTTCTCTCTTTCCGGACCCGGAGCAAGTCAAATAGGAAAAAGCGTACTACCTACCTGTTGTTACGGGCTCTCAAAAGGAAGGGATCATGTTGGACAATGCTTGCATCGCCCTCAGAACGTTCACGCCGTATCCACAATGCGAACCTCTCAATCCACATACTCCGATCAGCTTTGAGCAAAAGAACAATACGACAGCCCACCCCCGTTTTTTTTTCTTCATTGTTCATTGTTTTTTTGTTGTACTGTTAGCTGTCAGGGGGAAGAGAACGTTGCTTTGGTTGGATGCGAAATGAGACTCCTCTAAGGTACCGTATCAGTCAATCGTTGACCTTTGACCGCTTCTAACCGCTTTTTTTTTTTCATTCTTTGTTAAATGCTCGCATAGTGTTTTGTGAATGGATCAGATCGCCTAGGCCTTCGACGTGGTTAGACTAGAGTTTGAAAGCTTGCGCCTCTTCCCTGTCGTTGCCTCTGCGGGCAATACAGGATTGACTCCTCCCTCACGGCTAGGTCGTCGAGTATTTGGAGGCCTTCCCTCGCAACCAACACCCGGCGCGAACATATTCAGCCCACCCAAAAACTCCTTGGGATAGAGACTCATCTCCAGCCCCAAACCCAAACCGACGCTGTGCCCATGAGTGGTATAAGAAGAGTGACCATGGTGATGCTGGCTGTAATCGACCCCCGCGTATGGATCCAAGGGCGAACCGGAAGATGTCGAGGACAGATCTGAAAGGCCCCCACTACCAATGTACATCATACCATGACCCGGGTACATCATCTCATGATGCGGAAAGTGACTCTGGCTCACGGACGCCAACTGCTGCGGTGCTCTCTCATGACCAGACTCTCGGACTGTGCCCCCACTGCTGCTTTGGTTGCGACTGCTACCCCTTGGAGGGACAATAGCACCTTCCGCGCTGTGCTTTTCTCGTCGATGCCGGAGCAGATCATGATTTCGTTTGTAGCTCTTGTCAGTACAGTCCCAGCAGACAAAAGGGCGATCGGAAGAGTGACTCACGACATGAGATCGAAGAAGACCCTTGGACTGGAACTCTTTGTTGCAATGTGGACATGCTGCCGGACGTCCACTCTCGGAGTCGGAATCACACTCTACACCGTCCTTCTCCTTCCCTAACATCACACCACTGAGAACGACAGAGTCGCTGCTGTTGAACTTCGCTTCAGACTTGCATGTCGGTTCCATGCTCTGATCTGGACCCATGTTCATGCCGTTACCGCCAATTACTTTGGCGCCGATTGATCCTGCTGTAGTATCTCTATTGGTGTGAACCGGAGATATATCGATCTCCTTGTTGTGCAAGACTTCCCTCCGAGGCATAGATTGGATTGAGAGGGGAGACATCCCGCTTGCATTCCCGCCGAGTGCATGGGGTGCGAATTTTGACGACGACGGCAAGCTCGTGTTACAATGACCTCCCCACCCCATCCCACTGCTTCCTCCTCCTAGTCCTCCTCCTCCAGCGCCTCCTCGAGAATCTTGTGACGTCGTTGGAAGCACACGGTGATGATGCTGACCAAATACACCCTCCGGCTGTGAAGATGATGGCATCGGGAAAAGATCGCTAAGAATACTCGAGCTGCCGGGAATAGATCCAGAAGTGGATGGAGGCGTACTCAAAACCGCCGAGGGAGCGGTACTGGGTGGATTGGAGATGTGCTCCATTACGGGCTCCTGTTTCAAGGTAGGGTTGCCTTTCTGCATAGGGTGCTGCATTCTGCCATCTGGGAAGGCGAGTATCGGAGAAAGAGGCGATGGCATCGATGGTATGGTGGAGTGATGTGAACGTGGAGTGGATCCTGCGGTCCCCTTGCCATCAGGACCGAACGATGACATTGCCGGCGTGTACGCGTTTGCCATGGCACCAGAATCCTTTTGGGTTTTAGAGCGGCGTCGACGTTCATGCTTAGAGTTATCAGATCCAAACGTGTCTTGAGGCTTTACCACCATTCCAGCTGGTGTTGCCGAGTCCTGCCCAAACCTAGAGTGAGTGGAGGCCGGAGACTCGGCCTGGAGTGAAAGCATTTCCATATCCGCGATCGCGGTTGAGGATAGTGATGATGGAGTCGTTGTTGCTAGGGCACGGAAGAGCTCGTACTGGCAGCTCGCGCCTGTGCTATTACTCTGTCCGGACATCGTTGACGCAGACGATAACGGCGGGGTTACTCCCGAATCTGTCGTGGTGCGTGAGTGATTTGCCTTGTTGGAGGCCGGGGTATCAAGGTCACTTGCCTCGGCGAACCATTCGAAATTACTCGGCAAAATCTGGTCGGGTGTGATACTCTGTTGAGATGATACCGACATCAGCTGGTGTTGGCCATGTCCCTGCTTGCTCTGATGATGTGATTGCTGGTAGTGTTGTTGTTGTTGCTGGTGGTGAAAGTGGTATTGATGCGGATCCATATACATTGAGTGACCAAACTCGTTCGTGCTCATGGTTGGAAGTGAGGTAACGTTGGCGGAGAGAGGCGTCAAGGGGGAGGTGGACGTTGACCAAGCAAAGACCCTGCCTCGCCGAGGCTGTGAAGTGTCTTTTGGAAGCTCCTGTCGATGAGATACTTGCTCGAACGACATGGAGAGTGAAAGTGGGGAGCCTTGTTGTTGTTGCTGCTGCTGCTGCTGCTGTTGAAGGGTTCTCTGGGGTTGCGACTGAGACTGAGAGGGTGATAACGACGGCGACTGCTGCTGAAGTATCTCAGGAGTGTTTGTAGGGCGCTGTCGCTGCTGCCGGGACCACGAAGAAAGTGGTTGTTGATGCTGATGTTGCTGTATCTGCAGCTGTTCTTTGTGAAGATCCTCTTGCAGAGTTTGGTTTTGGTGTTGGTGTTGGTACTGGTGCTGGTGGACCTGGTTCTGGTGTGGGTGCTGGTGCAGTGGTTGGTGCTGGTGCTGGTGTGGGTGCTGGTGCAGCTGGCACTGTTGGTGTTGTGATGGTGTTGTCACCGGTGGTTGCTGGTGGTTAGGAAAGTGTTGATAGTGCGGATGTGAGTTGTGATGATGCATCAAGACTTGCTCTTGCTCAAAAGGGAGGGAAGGTGGCTGTAGGATATCTAAGGTCAGTGGCCGTTGCAAATTTTCTTGAGATTGACCCTGCGATGTCATCAGCATAGTGCTGCAACTACTGGCTCGGAAATTGTGGTTGCTGTGGTTATGACGATTCTTATCAGGGGGTCAATGGATAAGAGGAGAGATATCGGTGAATGTCCGAGTGATATTGGGAGTGGGTGAGATCGACTGGGGTGTGAAGGAGGTCGCCCTGGATGATGTGGAAGGTGCAGACGGGAGAGAACAAACCGGTGAAAAGGTGAGAAGATTTGCGTTGCAGCGTTATCCGAGATGACACTCGTGGCGCCCGTGCAGAGGAGATCGTGACCAAGACTCGCCCTTGACAATGGAACGAACTGGAATCAAATGGTGGTGGTTGAGGGGATAGGCAGATGTTCTGTGAGAAAATGGGAAGGAGGGGGGGAGGGGGGAAGGAGATACCAGATAAAACCTGCCTGAGGAGAACCATGGCAATGTATTGCCAAAAAGCACTCACATCCCTCCTGTACAAACACCTTCACAGTCATTCCCTCTTGCAGGCACACACTCTCTCTCTGCCGCCCGCTTGACCTTCATTGTTCTCACCTCCCTTCTGAGGCACAGAATGAGGAGGGAAAAGAGCTTAGAGAGCTGATCGTATTTGTTAGGAGGTTTGACCAGGTGCATTGTGCATCAGTGCATCGAAACACGTATTGTGTCTCTCCTGGATCTCTCGTCAGTGCTCCTTTGAAGCACCTCCATCTTTTTTACTCGTTGTGTCCACCCCCTCCTGACGGGAAGCAGTTACACATCACTATCCTCGAGGCCATGTAGATCTGCCCGAGTGTACGTCAAGGTCGAGATGGAATGTCGACGCCAATTGGCAAGCCGCCTTGACTGTCCTGTCCTACTCATCTCCTTTCTCTTTTGTCTCCTTGCCATCTCACAAAGCTGCAATCCGAATCAATGCGTCGCGTCGATCCACGCGGTTTGATCTCCCAACAGGGCCGTTATCTTGACCATTTTGAGGACAGAAAGAGGGGTAACGCATACAGGACGCCTAGAACGCGGGACGCTAGCGCCATTGAAGATGCATGCTTTGTGCTCTTGCTGTTGTCATTGATGTTAAACGAGTGCTCTTTTATTACATCGTCCATTGTGTGCGTGAATTGTGTGTGAGTGTGTGAGTGTGTGAGTGTGCGTGTGCGTGTGTGCTTGTGTGTGTGTGTGTGTTTGAAGGTCTGCTGGTCAGTGCTCAGGAGAGCATCGCTTCCATCTACAGTGCATGTGTGAAAGAGTAACAACCATTCAAACCTCGAACCACGAGAAAATATGTACAGCGAGAGCTCCTGCCCTGCCATGATCACTTGGGTGGGGAGGGGGAAACAATTCGGCACTGCAAGCGAGAGAGAGGGATAAGGAGGGAGTGTGAGCTCGGCTGGTAACCGATGCTATGGTTTGTCCAGGCTGAATTCAACTCTCCGTCTGGATGGTGAGCCCGAGAAAGACCAATGTTGTAACTTGAAAGGGCGCGAAAAAGACATCCAACCTTGTTTATCATGTTGCATAGAGCTTCTCCACAATCAGTTCGACTCCCGCTCTTCGTTTCAAAAGGGGGGGTCAGTCGACCAAGTGTATTGTCGTGGGCAGGACTATCGACCAAGGGTGGAAACCATCATGACACAAAACATCAGTCAAAAG
>Ga0247824_10002161_pt1 | contig 10962 bp, 13 predicted proteins | sample 13C_PalmiticAcid_FD_194412 | JGI IMG/M metagenome (GOLD analysis project Ga0247824, IMG submission 194412) | Soil microbial communities from agricultural site in Penn Yan, New York, United States - 13C_PalmiticAcid_Day48 | ecosystem: Environmental > Terrestrial > Soil > Agricultural land...
CCCCTCCTCCCCCTCCTCCCTCCCAATCTGTCCAAGATGGAGATGAGCCTGGAGAATATAGCCTACATATCGTTGTTTGTTTTGTTGTTCTGGGGCTAAGGGAAAAAAAAGAAGGAAAATTGAGATGGGCACCCGGACTGGCCCCAGCCGAAGGGGGAGCAGTAACTTGCTCTCGCAACACATTTTGCAAAAAGACCAAATTGTAGATCAAACTCAAGTGAGCCTTGCACCCTCAAATGTGAGAGAGTGAAAGGAAAAGAGAGAGAGACCAGGCTGACTCTATCTCTCTGCAGGGCGACCTGCTCTTTGTGGGCTTTTCATCTTTTGTCTTGTCCTGACGTACAGCAGCCTTGTCCACATCGTGTCATCAACAATGGAGCCTTGTCACGCACCGTGCAGCCTGATAATTGAGCACGGTGTCTGTGTCCAGCGCCATTCGCAACCAACTGTGACCCGTCGGGCACCCCATGGATACACAACGTGACCCCTATAAATAACCCATGCACCGGATGATCTCATCTGGTTATGGCGTAGAACTCCATTTGACGTGAACACAACCCTATCCACTGGGCTTTGACCAACATGGTTGAACCATGGAAGGAGATGAGAAGGAGAGGGAAGGCGCGAGCCCACTGAGCACGAATCGCGAGATGGGAAAATGAACAGGGAAACGAGTGCAATCTCTCCGAGGAGAGACATAGGGGCCTAGAAGAGTGCAAGGGGAGAGAGAGAGAGAGAGGGTCTCAGTGACAAAGGTGCTGCTTTGAGTCGTTGTTGTATTGTTTGCGTCTAGGCTGATCCATGTAATGCCATGTATGCGGATTGTCCTGGATGTGGTGCATGATCGAGGAGGCCTCTTTCGCTCCTGTGTAGCATGAACCATGAGCATGAGGGTTTTGATTTGATCCCGCTGTTCCCGCCTGTCCCAAAGAGTCATGGGTCTTGGTTTATGGTTGCGGCGCATTTGCCAACACATGTCCTTGTCGAACGCACCGCCAGCATCGCCTAGCTTTTTTTATCCTCGGATTGGAACCCTTCGCCAGCCCAAGGCGTTCCCAAAAAAAAAACGCAGTGCCGACCTTGGAAGGAAGGTTACCTCAGATCAAGCTCCAATAGTATGTGTTCCTTCGGTCCTGTCCACGAAAATGCATCGCCCTGTGCTTGATAATGCTGGCTGACTCACCATGGAACCGTTGAGCGTGGGCCGGAGACATTTCGCAATATATCCGACCGATGAATGTTATAGCACATGGGCGTGATCCATTGACCGGGCCCTGCAGTCTTCATTTCATTCACCCCTTTTGTATGAATTGCGTTGAAAGGGGAAGGGTGAGTGTTGACTGTTGAGTGACACACCCATCCATGCAAGCCAGGCGTTGTAGAACCGACCTTCTTCAGATATGAGAGGACCTCGGCCCACACTACACCCCACCGACTCGCGTGACGTCAACGTGTGGTTTGTTTTCGACGCGAGATCGGTGGTGATGTGTGATCTGACCTTACCACGTCGATCGAAACCCGATGCCTCCAAAGAAAGCAACGGCCATGGGATCCAAGCCCGACAAGAAGCAGAAGGCTGGCGAACACCAGGCGCCACCAATCGCCGGTAGCGACAAAGTTTTGAGCAAGGAGGAGGAAGAGGAGATGAGCTCAGCCCTCATAGCTCAACTTCTAGCGCAAGAAGGTGGTGGCGATCATCTGGGATACTATGCAGAATACAACAACGACGCCAACTATGGTAGTCTTGGAGATGGAGACTATTCCGACGATGATGACGACTATCGGAACGACTACAGCTACAGACCCAAGTCAAGGAGCAGGCGTGGCGGTATGTTTCCAGGACTTGTCGCTCCATATGAATCCGATATGAAGCTTACACTAACGGCTTCCTTTGTGTGCTGTGTTGTTTGTTTGTTTGTAGGTCGCCCTGGACGGAAGAGAGCAAGGCAGGCTCCTCTGCCAATCCCCAGACCATCCCCCCCTCCAGCTGTTAGCGCCACGCAACCATCAGAGGAGACAACAGTGGAGACAACGACAAGTGCTGAGAACGTCCCCTCAGCCGTACCTACATCGATCCCTGAAGCACAACAGGATGCAAATGACAATAAGAGCATTAGCATGGAAGAGCCTGTCACAGCAAAAGAGGATGTCCCTGTCATTCCACCTAAACCGAAGAGGGCCAGAGAAACAATTGGGGGATTCAATACTGGAACATACTCCGAGGCAGAAGAGAAAGCGTTCGTAGAAGCACTCGATGTCTTTGGCCGTAATTGGCGTCAGGTGGGGCGATGACTATTGTTTTGGCTTTTGGCTTTTGATGGACTTCAAGAATGTGTGCTCCACGCACTGTACAAGGCACTTACCTTCCGTTTTCTCTTCTCTGACTTAGGTGGAAGCACATGTCGGAACGCGCGATGCCAATTCGATCAGGAGCCATGCCCAGAAACACTTTATCAAACTGTTCCGGGACAACACGCCTTTGCCACCCAGAGTACTGGAGACGGGTCCTGGATACACCCTTTCTGGAAATGACCTTGATCCGTACTCATCGGCCGCTCGGCCCTATCTAACTCAGAGTCAGTTGGATGACCCAACTTTACTTCCAGCCCAAGGAGGTACTCGTTTTACTCCAGAGTCTGGTGCGATCGCCAAGGCTCAAAGAGCCCTGGCAAAAGAGAAAAAGGTCTCAATATCCATCGAATGCGCTAAAGAGATGGTCAAGGACGCGGTCAAGGACATGCAAGAGCTAAAAATGTACGTGAAAAGAAGGAGCTGGAGTGGGTCTTATATTGGGTGCGGGTCGAGTGGCGTGTCTAATGACAGTGCCTTTCCCCCCATGAACAATTAGACGCAAAGCTGTCAAGGTGGTCAGAGAGCTACCCCGCGAAAAGGTCCGAGACACTGTCATTCCGCCTGAACTGGTGTACAGTGGAAGAACCGATTACTCCAAGGCGAGGCTCCGAACTGCAAGAGAGCGCGTTTCTATCAGTTTTCGCCAGATGGCAAGCGACCTCGATCCGTTAACCATGGTCAAATGCGAGCCCTTTTGTGGACAGCCCAACTCGGGTGTTCTGGGGTGCCAACCATTTGGAATCAAGGTGCAATCCAATGTCCTCCTTGGAATGGATTTTCATGCTCATCTAATGACGACAGAGGTCATTGGTTTCCTAGCAGGAGAGTGGAATGCAAGCACCAAAGTTATTCACATCAAGGCCATCTTTCCCTGCCGTTCTCTCCAAACGGGTCAAAACCATGTGAATGTGGAGATGGACCCTACCTCTGAGTTTGAGGTTCGCCAGGAGATCGAAAAGCGGAACATGAGGATCGTAGGATGGTATCATTCACACCCCACCTTCACACCTGATCCATCTATGGTTGACATTGAGAACCAAACCAGTTATCAAAGTCTTTTCAAGGACGAAGCCATGAATGAAGAACCATTTGTGGGGGCTATTGTTGGTAAGAATTGAAAAGATGTTGGTTCACGTTAGATGGTAGTTCGTACCATGGGACTAGGGCTCTGATGACCTTTTTACTACATTATCTCTCAATAGGACCATACGACGAACGACTACCTGGTATGTCATCGGTGATCAATTGGTTTTATATCAGCCAGTCTCCACAAGAACGAGGTCACCCTAAGCGGCTACTCTATGATCTTATTGAGGATTCCGAGTTACCCGAGGAGGAGGCGACATCATGGGTAAGTCCGTGCGTGACTTTTTGGTGGATAAACAACAGCCCGTATGGGCTGATGCTACGTGATGTGTTAAGTAGTGTCCTCGTACTGATACAACCTGAGCCGTGTTCATGCTAGACAAAGCTCTTTGATGAATACAGGAACTCACCCGAGCGTACCAACTTTAAAGAACAATGGCGTCAAGATGAAGCTGAGACGAAGCTTCAAAAGATGCTGGTTTCCCTTGGAAGGCGGATGCCCTGGTTGAGGAATACCCTGCTAAAGAGCAAGGAGAACATGGAGGGTGGAGACATTATCGACAAGGCTTACAGTATGCTCACAGATGATGCTGCAAGTATGGTCAATGTGGACGACTTCGTGAACGTTGAGGATCCAGTGAACATTGAGGACTTTGTGAAAGTGGACGATTCTGTGGAAGGAGGCGATCCCGCAAATGTGGATATTCCATTGAGCATGGGTGATGCCACGAATGTGGGTGATCCTGCGAACGTAGGTGATACTACGGACGAGGGCAGTCCTGTGAATGTAGGCGATCCTGTAAGCGTGGACGACCCTGCAATTGCGGAGGATCCCGCGGTCATGAACGCCACTTTGATCATAGGCGGTACTCCAGTCATGGACAATCCTGCTGTCATAGGCGATGCTGAGGTCATGGACGGCACCTTGATCATGGGCGATATTCCAGTCATGGACATTCCTGTTGTCATAGGCGATACTGCGGTCATGGACATTACATCTATCGTGGACGAAACCGCTATCATGGCCGACACTGCTGTCATGGACGATGCGATCGATATGGCCATTGAACAACATGTGTCTATACCACAACACGAGGACTCTGTAGTGGAGCCATCTAAAGCCTTGGAGACAGGAGAGACGACGGTCCCTCAATCCGAAGTAGAGGAAGGAACGTCTATGGAAGGGATTGTACCCACAGAGGATGAGCAGGTACAATGTTCCCTGGACGAAAGCACGGAGAGTGAACGCGACCATGAGCACAATCTTGAGAGGAGTCTCAGCAATGAAAGCGCAGAGTCCATTGTCAGCAAATCATTCATTGGGCTTGGAAACTTGATCAACGATCCTTTCTTGATTCGAGTAGAGCAAGAACTGGCTTCATGGGAACCCGTTGCTGGATAAGAACTCTCGCATAGTTTGATCCGTTGTGTATGTACAGTTAGCCGAGTTGTAAAAAGCAAAAAAGATTGAAGATGAACTATCTGCAGCCCCCACCGTCTCCCCTGCTCCCCTGACAATGAGCCCTGAAATGGATCAATCTCTGTAGCGTTGTTTATTAGAGGACTCCTGCATTTGTATCCTACAGGGTATGGCACAAGTCAATGCCAGAGCGGAGCCACAGGTGGCGAATAGATAACCGGGGAGGGAAGGATGGTTCGATCTATCGACGTGGCGGTGGGGATGGCACTGACCGCGATGCTGTGGTTGACGCGCTGTAGCAGTCCAGCATTCCACCACAGCGGAATCTCTTGGTTGCAGCCTGCAGCCTGCAGCCTGATCAAAGTTTATGGAGTTGACCCTTGTCACACAAGGACGCGGTCCAACTGCATGACAAAACTCCTTTTGCTCTCTCTGCCCCCCCCCTTCCACGTTGCCCATCCTTGCCCTCACACCTCCTTCTCTACTTTTGGATTCAGCTCTTCGCCTTCTCTTCTCCCACTCTCACTCTCACTTGCCGCCACTTTTTACCCCTCCCTCACTCTGAATCGCCGTTCACGGATCTTGTCCCATCAACATCATCGCTTTCACCGACGATGACCCTGTCCTCGAAGGCCCAAGACATCGAGCGGAACTTCCAGACTGCCAGAGCCAAAGCGAATTACATCACCTTCCACGATTTAGCCCGCCGCTATGTCAAACACAACAAGGACGGCGCAGGTAATGAGCGAATGTTATGCACTGCTGATCAGGAGGGTCAGCTTTCGAGTCGGAAGCCACTTTTACTGGAATGAGCTGGAGACCGCCTTGGACAAGGCTGCACTAGGATAGAGCACGTCCAAATACTGGACAATCCCCATTTTCCGCAGGGAAACTTGTTGCTCAATGGATTTCGGGTGCAGGCGTCAAAAAGGGAAGCGTCACTGATACACGCCCTCTGCATTCTTAATAGTTCTAGCAAATTCGGCTATGCTGGAGATGGCTCTTGCTGAGGCAGAGACCAAGACCCAGCAAGCTCGGCGCTGGACATACTCAGTCTCCTTGGATGATACCCCTGACAGTATTGCTGTCACTCCTCGCATCAAACCGGAATCGATTCAAGAAGCCGTAGAAAAGCTCGAGAGATCTCTGTCTAAAGGGCCAGAGGATCATCAAGAAGTAAGGACATGTCTCTTATATGCACATGCAATACAGCCACTTGAGCGCACTATCGCTCACACTCTTGATCTGGATGGATAAACTAGTACGCAGCTATTGTCCTTGCAAGAGCCGCAATGGCCACTGATACACCTGATCGCCTTCAGAGGATTACCAGCCATCTCCAGAATGTTCAACTGCCACCATCAAGAATCCCTACAGGATACAACTTTGTATTGGTGGTATGCGGACTCACGATCAAAGGAATGGCATTGGAAGAGGAAGGCAAGATCCCAGAGGCGGTTGCTTTATACGATTATGCAACTGGCTTGGTTCAATCCAACCCCAACGAAAAAGGCGAGGAGTTGTTCTCGTGGACAGAACATGCTCTCTACAGAGCCAGCTTGCTGAAATTGCGCCAAGGGTAAAGAAGGATGCAACAAGTTTCGTCCGTCTTGGTAGCAGCATGTTTGTTCATCCGGATGTATCTGACATTTGTGTTTTTTCTTGACCTCATCTCCATAGAGACCAACTCGCGGCCCTTCGGGCATTTAGAATGTACCATAGCCAGACCTCGCTGTGGCCTAGTACCATGAGAGTGCCAAGGCGCGTGACACTCTATCGCTATTTCTCACAGACCCTATCTTCATCCTTCAAGACCCATGGATATCAAGCATCCATCAATGGATCCTCATTTATTGTCGAGTACGTTGCTGTAAACAACAATGGGAGCCAGATTGTATGAAATCGGATGTTCAGGTTGCTAATCTACGTATACGACGGACCCTTCTCTTAGTGGTCAACAATCACAGCTCTATCCCGCGTCGTTGAGCCTTGAGATGGCACAGATCCACTCACGCTGGGAGGAAGCACTCTATTCAATCGCAACTTTTCCGAGAGCTAACGAGAAGAACTGGCGAATCGCATTAATGATTGAGCAGATTGTCGAGGATCGTAGGTTATTGGGATCAGGCAACGAGGCCGATAGACGCGCCTTGGTTGAGGTATAATGCGTTGAATGACTACCGGAACAATGCTGACATTACATGCTCGGATCATTCACACGCATTACTCCCATTGTCTACATGGTTGGATAACAAATAGGCTATATATCGTGCAACTCAAAGGACATTCCAGTCACCTCGGATCATGCGATTCCTCTTCTTTGCGCTAGTCGACTTGGGCCAATATGACGAGGCAGAATTGGCGCTCAAAGCATACCTGGATATGATAGAGATCCATGTCAGGGTCAAGGGTACAAGCGCGGACGAAGCACTTTCTCATGAGCAACTTGTCCGTCTTGATGTCGAATCGAAATATGAGATCACCATAACGATGATTGCAGCATCCCGTCTCTATGGAAAGGAGTTGGAAAGACCTGATGAAGCTCTGAAATGCGCCAACGATGCTTTGGATAATATCCACAAGTACCTTCAGCAGCACGAAGAAGCAAAAGAGCTTTTTCATGACGCCTACAGATGCCAAGGAATCGCCTATGGTCTGCAAGGAGCCAAGAGTAAGAAGAGTCGGATAACTCTTGATGTTGCACCGTCGAAATTCTTCCCAGATCTTAACCATGACGCTGCTGTCACTCTGTTCCAATCTAGCACACGAACCCGAGAGACGACCAGAGCTCTTTGCCAAAGCTGTCGAATCCTTGGCCAAGGCGATTCAAGCTTACCCTGTGGCGTTTGAAGGTCACTACCACCTGGCTCTTCAGTTGGCGGAGATGAGGGAGATTCCAAAGGCTATTTTGGCCACCAAGCAGAGTCTAAGCATCAATCCCTCCCACGTTCCATCATGGCACCTCTTGGTATTGTTGCTTTCCTCACAAAAGGATCACGAGAAGGCTCTGAGCATTTGTTCAGCAGGCTTGAGGGAGTCTGTGTGGGACCAAGGACAAACGGATGATGCTTCCACATCGGGCTTGGATGGTGAGGAGTATATGGCACTGCGAATCACGCAAGCTACCCTGCATGACAAAGTCCATGGGCCAGAATCAGCATTGGAGCATCAAGGAGCTCTCTTTAGTCTGTACAGCAGAGTATTTGCGACAGACCCCAGTACCATGAGCGAGAGTCTATACGCCGTTCAACCTATCCGACGACAGAGTCAGAGTCAAACCGAGATTGCCCCTACTCCCGTTGTTACTGGGCGTCCTCGTGCAAACAGTAGCTTGAGTGTTAAGAGCAGGAATGGTGACAGATCGGACCTTGTTTCATCATCAAATGGAAGCTACCTCAATGCGAGCACCCTTGGTAAGCAATTGGTCCATATGCCCGCTCTTTCCATCTCTACTGGATGCAATGTGTACATTCTTCAATGCTTACCGCAATCCATGTTCGTTCCAATGACTCAGACATCCCAAAGCCTAACTACGCGCCGTCGATCGCTTCCTCGATTGGATCAACTCACTCCAAATTCCGTCGTGGACCTCCTTCCCCAGTACCGCCAGTGCCTAGTCCTAGTCCTCTGGGCAGATCTGTGGTCAATTTACCATTCACAACGCAACGCGGAACGACCAAATCTATCATGCGCACAGCCAGAGCGAAGAAAGTTCTGGTCACTCTATGGCTCATGTCTGCATCCATATTCAGACGTCTTGGGAAGATGAGTGACGCACTGAAGGCCATTGAGGAGGCTGAACGTGTGAATGCCTCCAGTCCGGATATGTGGTACCAGGTGCGATTCTTTACGAGATACATGGTTGTCGTAAACTCGAATTTATGGGCATTGGCCAATGGATCCCAGTGGCACCCTGATCCTCTAACCGTCTCTCTGTTCTTTGATAGTTGGGTCTACTTTACGCAGCCCAGGGTGACAAAGCAACGGCCTCGGTGTCGTTCTCAAAGGCACTCGCGTTGGCACCTTATCACCCAACCTGTTCGGCACGCGTAGGTCGATTTTATCTTGATGATGGAGCACTGGAAATGGCAGAGGGCATCCTCGAGACAACGACGAAAAGCTTTGGATGGGATTGTGCGGAAGCATGGCTTTACCTTGGTAAGGTCTTTGAGGCCACTGAACGACTAGCGCGTGCGAAAGAGTGTCTTTGGTATGCTCTGGAGTTGGAGAACTCGAGCCCCATCCGGAGCTTCACAGCGTCCGTGCCCCGGTACCTCTAGCGACCTCAGGTTCGTCCCGTTCAATAAATTATGTCACGTGTCAACAGTTCTGACCGAAGGTTGCCACGTAGGCCAGTTGCCACCCTCCAGAAGCTCAACGATATCTGGGGATCCTTGTCAATCCGTTCGTGTCATACCCAGCCTGCCTCGTCTCGGAGTCACTAAAAGGAAAGGAAAGGGAAGGGAAGGGAAAGCAACCGCGACGAATATTAACAAGATTTACCAGCACATGTTCAGGAAGATTGCAATGACGCGTGTAACGCCAACAATCTCCCAGAAGGTGGATTGTCGGTACAATGGGCGAACGACAAATTTTACCTGCCTCTGTATTTTGTATTCAACACAGTGGGACGCCGAGTTGATTCCCGCTCCTGAGCATGGTGACGTGCTGAGGACTGGAGAATGCCTGGAACGACGTAACAATGATCTGGTGATAAGGATGCGTCCCATACCTCGGAGATTATCCGTGAGGTGTAGATTGACGCTCTACATTCCGAACTCATTGAGCTTGCTTGTTGACTTGACTACACCTTGCCAGTCGGGTCGGTTTAGGGTCAACCTTTTCCAAGCGCGCCGAGTTCCCCTACTACGGATACCATCCAAGGTTCTACAACAGGCCCAAAGCAAATGACTCGACCATGTTCCATTGTTCCTAAAAAAGAGGACAAAGGGATCTGGACATGACCTCTGCATCCCCAAGTATGGACAGACCAAAGGTGCCTTCCAGGCTTTCTAGGCTGCATTCAGGCATGTACCCTTCTGGACACTGCAACAGATGAACTCGTTACGGCCTTTCACCCCTTTCTCTTTGCGATGATGGATGATGGCGAACCTGTCAACAGATTTTTGAGGGACAAAGAAACAGCTGAGCGCAATCTATGGAAGAGCTGTTGAGCGCTTGACGTCCGAACCGGTTTAAGATCCAACCCGACGCGACGCGGCAGGAATCTCCGATGGAACCAAAGCTGATATACACCATCTGCATCGAGCTGGCACCATTTCTTGCAGTGGGATGATCACCCATGTTTTGGACGCTAGAACGGATGAGTGGCAAAATCGCAAGTGTCTTGAATGTCAAGCGCCAGGACATTGAGGGATAGGGTGTGATTTATTTTTTTTCAAACCCCTTACTCGCTCGCACTCCCCACACACCAGCCCAAGGCTGTTACAGCATGCAACATGGGTCTTGACCCACTGTTAGCGGATGGTGGCGAACTCAAAAAAAGTATCTGGACAAGGACGCTACACTCAGATTCGGGTGTTGCTTCAGATTGGGAGGCGAGATTCGAGGTCTGTTTTTTTTTTTTCAGTGTTTATGTCATCACATGCAAAGGCTGTGTGGGCTGGATCGGATCGGGCCATGCGACAACACGACAACACAGATGCTGAGCAAATAGTCTAAGGGAACGAGGGGGAAAAAAAAAGTAGGAGAGCCAAAAAAGAGGACGTAGACAAGGTGATGTACGAATCATAGCCACAGATCGGGTTCTAGTTGTCCATTGTGTGTGCAACGTGCATTGACCAGGCTGGACAAGTGACATGGTTATAGTTATGGTTGTTGTGGGCCATCACATGGAGTGAATGAACCAACGACGGGCAAGCGGACCATGGAAAACAACCAAAGGAAGGGAGAGAGGAGTGGGGGTGGTAGGTCAAGTGGGCGCGACACTCCTGTGCTAGCCTTCAGCCGAACACGGGAAGAGGTGGAGGCAAGGGGGAGGGGGGCGAAGGGATGGATGCAGGTGTTAATAGGTGGAGACTCCACGCTTGGAGCAGGGATAAAAAAAAGTATGGAAAAACAGTTGGGAAGCAACTAACATAGTG
>Ga0247824_10002163_pt1 | contig 10955 bp, 11 predicted proteins | sample 13C_PalmiticAcid_FD_194412 | JGI IMG/M metagenome (GOLD analysis project Ga0247824, IMG submission 194412) | Soil microbial communities from agricultural site in Penn Yan, New York, United States - 13C_PalmiticAcid_Day48 | ecosystem: Environmental > Terrestrial > Soil > Agricultural land...
CCTTAGCATTCGCCGATCTCCCCCTCCACACACACACACACATCTCCCAATCCGCCCTCCCGCTCCCTCCTCGATCCACGCCAACGTCCACAGGTGCGCCCTCCAACAAACAAAGCAACCCTTCCCTTCCCAAGAATGTTATGTTTGGATCCATGTTTGGCTTTCATAGGTGCAGCGGTAGCACCAAAGTCGTTCTTTCCCCGACCGTTTGCCAAGATGACAGTAGCCCAACGACGAACTTCCACACCAGGTGCTGGCAATGGTGTATGAGACTCGTCTCGGGCGTCTAGTGGCAAAAGGCCAAAAAGCCAAAAAAAAAAAAAAAAGTGTGAATGAAGTGATCAGGGTTGTGAAAGCGACTCTCTCTTCTTGAGGTCTTGGGTCACGCTGGCGTGTGTGGAGAAAGAAGAAATGGCATTGGTGAAAAAGACTGTCCCACACCTTTCCACAACACTCTTCTTCTTCTTCTTTTACCTTCACTTTCCGCACCACACTCCTCTCCCTCTTCTCCTTCTCATCCTCTCCTTCCACATTGATCCTTGTCCTTGCCTCCACTCGCCTCCACTCATCTCCACTCTTCCTGATCCTTGTTTGCATTCCACCCTCCGCTTCTTCGTTGTCCACCCACCCCCCTCCCTCCTTTGCCGCACTTGTAACTGACCGTTGGACGTTGAAACAATCCTCGCTGTCCCTTTTAGCCAAGGCCCCTTCCTTCGCCTCCTCAACACGACTGTGCCATGCTTATCCTGCGACACTGCAACTTGAGCTCCGAGGACCTCATCACCTGCGAGCGCGTAAGTTCATCGTGAACGAGCTCCTCGATCACTGCACCCTTCTCCAACTTGCCCAGACTCGCTTGCTTCAACAACAGGTGCAACGGTGTCTAACTTTCACTTCCATTTCTATGCACGCCAGGCCTTGATTAGGTTCGTCGGCGGGCGGGCTAAGCGAGTCAATCTAGACTTCAATGTGTGGGACTATACTCTACCAGAGATCTATGGTTATATCCTGGGCATGTTTGTCAAGCTCGAGTTGGTTGATTGCCTTGGAATCACCACCGATGAGATGCTCGATTTTATCGTGGATGTCGACCGCGGATACCAAGCAACGTTCTATCACTCGTTTTACCATGCAGCAGATGTCACTGCAGTCCTTTACCATATGGTGGAAGGGATGTGCGCCTCGCAGTATTTATCCAAGCCCGACATGGCCGCTCTGCTTATAGCAGGTCTTTGCCATGACATTGGTCACGTAAGCAGCATCCTGTACATGCCGATCTACCTTCAGATTCATTCCTGCTCTTGATTTTGACTGTTTGTCTGCCCCTCTCTATTGTTGTAAACCTAGCCGGGACTCAACAATTTGTATCAGATCAATGCCAAAACAGAGCTCGTCAAGCAGTATGGAGAGGCATCTGTTTTGGAAAAGTACTCGTGCTCTCTTGCAATGGACCTTGTCACCAAGCACTCGCTCTTCCGTAACATTGCGCAATCACCTTTGGCCTTATTGCCGGAGGGTCAACCTGCCACCGACGCTAGCATGAGGGATGCAATGGTCAAAGCTATTCTCGCCACAGATATGACATTTCATTATAACATGCTCAACAATCTAAACAACTTGGTCGAAGCAACAACAAGTTCAGCCTCATCGAGCGAGTCGGAACATGAAAGCGATACACAGGACGATTCCACCATCTCCTCTTCCCCCCCTGCTTCGATACAGAGAGTGCCATCTTCCCCAGGATCTCGAAAGTCAAAGACCGTATCGATGGCCTCTCCCCTTATTCACTCGACTACAAGCGAAGCCTTGGAATGCATGACTCACGCGCGCCACCGTAGCTCCTCATATGGATCCAGCGACTCGCAGAGCTCGTCGGACATTGAGCCATTGCAGTCCCCTCTAAGCCCACGAGCCCCACCCATGTTCGCTCCAGAAGATCTCACACCAGAGCAGCGACAGAATGTTTGCAATTGCTTGCTTCATGCAGCGGACATCTCAAACGCTGTCAAACCATGGGTCGTGTGCAAGCGATGGTCCGACTTGGTAGTCCAAGAGTTCTTCCGACAAGGTGATATCGAAAAGGCTCAAGACTTGCCCGTATCGCCAAACATGGATCGAAATCAGCACAACCAACCACAGATATCATTGGGATTTGGTGACTATGTGGTACAGCCATACTTTGAGGCCTTTGTCGATCTGTTGCCAGATGCTGAGCCTCTTCTCAAGTCGCTCGCTACCAATCGTGAACAATGGCTGGCGCTTCAAAAGTCGAGTCAACACTACAGAGACGACCCTTACCTGGCCATCGATCCATTGGATGATCCGAGCATGTCAAGTTGTCCAGGCTCTCCAGGGCTCTCTCCTATGTTGACTGGTCGTCGTGTCTCGGGTATGTAACTCAATTTAAGGATTGTGGTGCATGAGTTGCAGCAATGATGAAAAGACGCAACCTAATCATTCTTCTTGCATGAATATTCAAAGTGGCGGCTGGCGTGCTTATACTGGATGATACAATGATGTTAAGGAATACGCATCGCAGATTGAGGCACTCAACAAACACAGAGTCACCTCCAGGAGTACGAAGGATCAAACGATCGTTGTCAGGGCGCTCACTATCTACGAGCATGCATAATCTGCATGCCCCCAATTCGCGGTCAAGTCACTCGTCAGGAAAGACCTCTCAAGGACACGGAATACTGATGTCGGCGTTGAGGCGTCAAGCATCTCTTACAGAGAGGGACATATCCTTGATATCGTATAAAACCCACCAGAGCCAACTCGACAACCTGGCATCCGAGTTTAAGACCTTGCACCATTCGCCACCAGCTCCCGCGACAACAAGCCAATTGCCTGACTCGACCGGGATGACTAACGCACCGCAAGACCAGCAACAGCATCATCAAAAGAACACCAGTAAAAATACTAGCACTGGACCCTTTCGTCAAAAGCGCCTTGCAAGTCTACAGGTGGGCAATCAGGTACCTACCAATGCCCGGCAAGACTATGGTGATGGATACACCGTGAACGATCAAGGCCCTACTGTTGTCGGTCACAATATACCCAATTCATCCACCTCCCCGCAGGACAACACAGCCGGATCTACGCCGCCATCATCCCAGGCCCATTCAACCAATCGAAGCAGCACCCCAGCTTTGATGATGAATAAGATCAAGTACGACTGGGTGATGTCGCCCACGCTGTCCGAGATACCAGCCGATTCGCGATTTGGATGCGGTCCATTGGACAGCGTGGAGGAATCTCATTGATATAGAGCCGACCTGGAATCAGCTCCAATGATTTGGTCCATAGATATGCACAGGACAATACCGAATCCAACAAAAACAATACTGAACATACCAGCTGCTTACCTTTTGCACTCAAGAATAAACATGTGTTCAATATCTGCACTTTGACAATGTAGGCTCCATGGCATGACTGAAGATAGTACAGATAATAAATACAGGATCATCAGACGGCCCCAGGCTTGGGTAACTCCTTTCTCAGGAGAGTCTTGATCGGAGTGAGCCATGCTGCTTCGCCACGGGCTGAGACGAAAGTCACCGATACAATCAAAGATTTCTTTCCACAAAACATTCTCCCTTTCCCTCACAACAAAAAAGACACCCGGCTCTTCAAGTCACTCATCGTCAGCAGCGGCTACTTGGTATTGTTAATGTTGCCATGGCCAGCTTCAAATGCAGTGGGGCATCATCCATTTTTAAAGCGAGACATGACCAAGATTATGAGTGGCCTTCCTATAACCATTGATCTGCTCTCAACCTCCATTTTTCTCTGGGGAATCCAGTGCGTGAACGGGAAGAGCACACGCATTCTTTAATACCGATCCTCGATCAACCTTGCCTGGAAATTGAAAGCAAGGCGTTACATACATTCACTATCTGCCTCATAAAACTTCTTTTCAACAACGTCCTAATACTCTCATCGTCGTATTCTCGGCATGTCACGAATAGAACAAACCAGGCCAACGATCACAAGCAATGGTATTCCGTAGTATCATTTCATCGCCACTGAGGAGCCTCTCTCTGCAACAAACCCTGGATCTTGCCAACATCTACTTGGAAAATGCTTGCAAAACACCAGATCCCAACGTTGCTTTGGTGCTGTGCCACGACACCGAGGTCACGCTGTCGCATGTGAAGAAAGTCGCCAAAAACGTCGAGGACAAAGTCATCCGTGAAGGATCGCCACAATCTACATCGGACTAGGTGACCTCTTGGACAATCAAGGTCATCGAGATGAGGCTCAGTCGTTCTACAAGAAATCTGAAAAGTGGGAGTAAGCAAAGGACAACTGCTCTTGATTTCGAGATGTACTGATTGAAAGGAAGGGCACATCTCTAACTGCCACCTGAATGGCTTGAATATCTCAGCAAAGATCGTGTTCACAAATCTGGTCAACCAACACTCCATTCTCGGCCTGCAAGCATTGTGCATTCGATCAAAAGTGCACTCTACTCCACTGCCGATACCGCAAACGACAATCCAGAACAGAGTCATTCTCAGCTGAGTCGCAACACCAGCCAACCAGTCGGCACTGCCACAATCTCGAGGAGCATCTTCTCTACAAATCTGCGTCCACCTGCAATTGCATTCATTCCGCCGGAACCTGATTCCCGACTCATCGATACCATTCAACTCGCTTGCTGTCTTGGCTTGTTACAAGGTGCCTATGAACCAGAGGACATACTCGATACCACTGTGCGCAACTGGCTACTCGCCACGAAGAACGAAACTGACGAGAGAGACAGACTCAACACTCTGGCTACAGATGTCATCCGGGCATTCAAGAGAGACGAATTCAAGGATTCAAAGAGTGTCACCGAAGTCGTATCTCTTGCTCCTGTCCTCGAGAACGACGACTTTCGATATCTCCTCAAGGAGTTCTACTCGGGAATCGATCAATCTGGCCTGCTGGATCTTCACCAACTTGAAGGTCTTGCGAATCTGATCCAAAGTGCCGGTTCTGGATATCTGGACTCGGATGATCTTGTCAAAGTGCTGTCACTCCTCAGTATTCGATTGAGAGACACTCATCAGCAATCAACACACCACATCTATCAATTGACAGTGGCTGTATCGCGTGTATTGGATGCCATGGCCGATACAAATGTCACAGGAGTGGACCGCGAGAAGATTCACGAACCTCTCTCTTTGTATCTGGATGGATTGAAAGGAAGTTCGGATGCATACTTGGTGTACCAAGCCGCCTATGCTTATCAAGCACTCCTGTGTGTCCCTGATGACGAATCGCTGTGGCAAGCAACACTCCGTCGCGGTGGTAAAATGATCCAAGGAGTATCAGGACTTGTGAGTGCAGTGAAAGGACTGGATCTGAATGGATTCATTGAAGGATTAGGGAAGATTCAGGAAGGACTGGCAGGAGCAAGTGAGATTGTCCAGATTGCCAAGACAGCATATGATGGAGTGAAGTCGCTTGGAGAAAGTGGTCAAGGATTCTTGTCGTGTTTGAAAGAAGGACTCAGTTTCAGTGGCAAATGTACGTGGTATACAGCAATCCGAGGAGCCGACACACTGATTCTCAATGGACAGTTTGTCGAGTTCAGGAAACTTGTGTGTGAAGCGCCATGCCGATATGATCCAGCATTCCAGTGGGGAGTATGTCAACGACTGGGACAGGTTGCAGCGAATCCAAAGTGGGGTACAGAGACACGCCATGGTGCCATATTATTCCTTGGAGAGATGTATCGAAACGATGCCGTTTGGGGACATCAGGCCAATGTCAAGCAATGGATTGTGAGTATCCTCATGCAGTTGTCGTCACTTCATGACAATGAGATCCAATGTATGTGACAGTGAGCGATACGCAATGTCTTGGCGTCTTGGCTTTGGTTGTAGAGAATGTTATGCCTTGAACGAACTGAAGGTGTTGATTTCTAATGTGGTCTTTACACTTCACAGTCGCTGAATCACAACTCCAGGAATTACAGACAAATGGAGATGCAGGAAAACAGACTCTGTATCAAATGTGCCGAGAGAATGGACATGGCTCCCATCCATGGAAGGTTACACAATTCGGAATCGGATCACCATCGCTACTCGATCGTGTCCAGGAGAGACCAGATGTTGAAGGAACGTTACGTCAATTGAGAAGGCAGCGGTTGAAAGAGAAAGGGAACATTGTCTACATCCATCCTCAAGCTAAATCAGGGCTACAGTCTCATGATGATGCACGATTCCCATTGATGGAAAAGGTCGACGAGTTCTTGGAAAGCGATCAAAAGGTATTCCTTCTGCTTGGAGACTCTGGAGCAGGCAAGTCGACATTCAACAGAGAACTCGAGTGTCACTTGTGGCAGTCGTACAAGAAGAACGGAACAATCCCTCTCCATATCAACTTGCCCGCCATCGATAAACCTGAACACGATATCATCGCCAAACAACTTCGGAAAGTCGAATTCACTGAACCACAGATCAGAGAATTGAAGTTCCATCGAAAGTTCATATTGATATGCGACGGATACGATGAGAGCCAACAGACACACAACTTGTACACAAGCAACAGATTGAACCAGCCAGGCGAATGGAATGCCAAGATGGTCATCAGTTGCCGTAGTGAGTACCTCGGAGTCGACTATCGAGATCGCTTTCAACCAGGAGATCGCAAAAGCCATTCAGGCCCATCATTACTCCAAGAAGCAGTTATCACTCCATTCTCGATGGCTCAGGTTGAGGACTACATCACACAGTATGTAGCAGTGCATCGACCACTGTGGGAAGTGAATGAGTACAAGAAGGCACTCGATCTCATCCCGAGTTTGAAGGAATTGGTCAAGAATCCGTTCTTGATGTCATTGTCATTGGAAGTGTTGCCTCGGATGGTAGATCCAGGACAGGATCTGTCAGCTACTCACATTACACGAACAGCATTGTATGACCAATTCATGGAGCATTGGTTTGAGCGAGGCAAGAAGCGACTCGGAGAGAAGAACTTGAGTTCTCAATCGATAGCAGCATTCGAGAGTTTGATCGACGAAGGATTCACACGGAATGGGATTGATTACTTGAAGAAGCTATCCGCGGCAATATACCGAGAGCAAGATGGTCAACCGATTGTGACATACTCGCGATACAAAGATGAGAACACATGGAAAGGCGAGTTCTTCAGTCGGGATGAAGAGAAGCAACTCCTGCGCGAAGCAAGTCCTCTGATACGGAATGGCAATCAACACCGATTCATCCATCGATCGCTGCTTGAGTACGGAGTGTCACTCGCAATATTCGATCCACAGGAACCGAAGGAAAGAGCGGTGCCAGAGACTTCCCTAGCTCGCCGAACAAGTACCATCTCTATTGCAAGTTCTGATGGTCATGACTCAGTTGAACCGAGCTCAACCATCAATGGACAGGAACCGGATCTCAGTTCACCATTGGTATGGAGAAGTTTCGTGAAGGAGCCATCAGTCCTTCAGTTCCTGGAAGAACGAGTTCAGCAGGAACCATTGTTCAAGCGGTCATTGCTCGAGTACATTGAGCAGTCGAAGACGGACAAGAAGTGGCGTACAGCAGCATCGAATTCAATCACGATTCTCGTTCGAGCAGGAGTGCGGTTCATCGGCACTGATCTGCGAGGTATTCAAGTTCCCAATGCGGACCTCAGTTATGGGATGTTCGATTCAGCACAGCTACAAGGAGCAGATCTTCGGCAAGTCGATCTCCGTGGAGCGTGGCTGCGTGAGGCCAACATGAGTCATGCTCAACTGTCAGGCATACAGTTTGGAGAGCTTCCACTCCTCAAACAAGACAAATCTCCGATGGTGTGTCTATACTCACCGGATGGAAACACGATTGCTACAGGACTTGAAAATGGCGCTATCAATGTGTATTCGACATCAACGTGGGAACACATATGTAAATTAGGTAGCCATGAATGCGATGTGAGGAGCATGGCGTATTCTCCGGATAGCAATCATATCGCTTCGGGAGGCGAAGACAGGACAATACGCTTATGGGATGTTCTCGCAGGGGTCTGCATTCACGTCATGAAGGGTCATAATGATGAGGTTAATAGCGTCGCCTATTCGCCTCAAGGAGACCACGTTGCTTCTGTCAGCAAAGACAAAACAGTGAGGGTATGGGATGTGAATACCGGAGAATGCCGCCATATCTGGATTGGTCACACCTGCTCTGTCAATGGAGTCGTATTTTCTCCAAAGGGTACTCAGATAGCCTCGAGCAGTTACGACAAAACGGTGCGTCTGTGGGACATTGAGACAGAGACGTGCCATGTCCTGCGAGGACACGATCGCGGTGTCATGAGTATGACTTATTCACCAGATGGAGGTCAAGTTGCGTCTGCCAGTGAGGACAAGGCTGTGCGATTGTGGAATGTGGCAACCGGGGAATGCCGAGCGGGAATCGTGTTGCTTCCTGCAGCTCTGATTCTTCAGTTCGACTATGGGATATCGAACGAGGTGTATGTCTTCATACTCTACATGGCCATAGCGGCTGTGTAAGTAGAGTCGCGTATTCACCACAAGGAAATCTCATTGCTTCCGCCAGCGAAGACAAAACCGTGCGAGTCTGGGATGCGGAGACAGGAATATGTCGCCAGACGCTGACTGGTCATTCCAACGGAGTTAACAGTGTCGCATTCTCGCTGAAAGGAGATCATGTCGCCTCCAGTAGTTTTTATGACAGGGCAGTTCGATTATGGGAAGTCGGTACAGGAACATCTCGATACATCTCAAAGGGTCATGGTGGTTGGGTAAAGAAGGTCAAGTGCTCACCAAAAGGCGATCAACTTGCCACATGCAGCAATGACAACACAGCAAGGCTCTGGGATGTGGAGACAGGAGTCTGCCTTCAAACTTTACGAAATCATACCAATGCAGTGCTCAGCGTCGCCTATTCACCTCGAGGAGATCAAATCGCCACCAGCAGTTCTGACAAAACTGTGCGGCTATGGAGCACAACCACAAAAGAATGCACCCACATTCTGATCGGTCATAGTTGGGATGTCGACAACATTGCATATTCACCTCGTGGAGATACACTTGCATCTGCCAGTCGCGACAATACCGTCCGACTATGGGATGTGGATTCAGGAGAGTGCCGCCATACGTTGGCTTTCCACACGGAGTTTGTCTCTCAAGTTGTGTATTCACTAAACGGCAGTCGATTCGCCTCCACCGCTTTTCTGGAGTATTCAGTACGGATATGGGACACTGAGACGGGTGTTTGCAGCCATATCCTCACTGGCCATCGTCGCTCGATTAATGATGTGACATTTTCACCTCAAGGCGACCAAGTCGCTTCCGCTAGCTTTGATGCCACAATACGAGTGTGGGATACTGGAACAGGAGAATGTCGCCATATCTTGATTGGTCACAAAGGAGAAGTTACTTTTGTCACGTACTCACCAAGTGGTGGTCAGATTACCTCTAGCGGCAAGGATGGGTCATTGAGAGTATGGGATCTGGAAGAAAGGACCTGTCTTTGGACCTCAACTGGTCACAGCAAAAGGATTAAGAAGATTGCGTATTCATCGCGAGGAGATTTCATTGTTTCTGCAAGCTATGACAATTCGGTGCGGTTGTGGGATGTTGCATCAGGCCAGTGTCAAGCAGCGATTCAAGGCTTCCAAGGCGGTGTCGAGGATATCGAATGGATAGAAGTCTCTGGCGACAACTACGTGGCCACATGCTGCAATGACGGAACGGTAGGAATGTGGAAAGTGGAAAATGGTGAGGATTCCTGTCGTATATCTCTGCACTGGATGGCAACGAATGGTGGGCTCAATGTTCAAGGTGTCACTATCCAGGATGCACAAGGATTGAGCCAACTCAACAAGCAGCTTCTTGTGCAACGCGGAGCCGTGGGAGAGCCAGTTCACCGTCTACGAGAAGCCAGCAAGAAGTTGACGGCCATGTCATCGGTGGTATCCAAACTTAAAACCCCATCAGACAAAACAAAAGGGGATCCCGCTTCATCAACCAGCGATTCGAAGGAACGACTAGAGCAACGCCAGAAAGACCCAAAGCTCCAGGATATTTTGACAGCTTTTGTGAGGGACATGCACGAGTACATGTAAAAGATCCAGGATCCATTGGCCCACGGTTGTTCAGATTATCCCCCTTCACACTGTAGCCCCGATTGATTGATATGACAACAGGTTGCTCTCGTCTGAACATCAATGTGTGCCGTGTGAAAAAACCGGAACGTGGCTGTGAGATTCACGCTAGTCGAAAAGCGGAATAGCGCTGAGGGAGGCCGGGTTGTGCGATGATCCCGTGGAGCAACAAGGTCTAAGCAAAGAGTCCTTGCATGCGGTTGAGCACGAGTCGACTGGAGGTATTCGTCAAAACACGGAAGCACAGCATCAATGTGCCAACAGCTGCAATGACTGATTGAGACATAGTCGGGGCAATGTGGCAGTCCGATTCTTTGGCTCGTCTTCTTCCTTGCTCTCTGTCCCCCTCTTCCTTCTCTTCATTTCATTCCTCCTTCCTCCTTCCTCCTTCCTTCTCTCCGATCCCATCGCCATCCTCCCTCTCCACCTCAACCAGAAGCACCATGTCTGCATCCTCAGCTCCCTCGACCGCTCGAGTCATGCCCAACGCCCCTGCGACCCAGGGCCCTAGCCAGACTCCCTCCACTGGCTCAAACGCTAACAACGCTGGCGCAGATGGTGTTCCCACGGGCGTAGAGATCCGTGGAGGCGAGCGCCGAGGTTCTTTTGCAGGCTCCACCAAGGCCAAGATCCTGAAGCCTTTCAACACTGCAAACATCAAGATCCTGTTGCTGGAGAACGTAAACGAGACTGCAGTGAAAACCCTTCGTGACCAAGGCTATCAGGTAAGACCACCCTCCATGAGGGTGATCAACGACTGGAGCAAAAAGACAGGATCCCTCCTACGCTCTCGTATGCTCTTCTTTGCCTCTAAATGGGATGGGCGAGGAGGAAGGGGAAGGGGG
>Ga0247824_10002165_pt1 | contig 10953 bp, 13 predicted proteins | sample 13C_PalmiticAcid_FD_194412 | JGI IMG/M metagenome (GOLD analysis project Ga0247824, IMG submission 194412) | Soil microbial communities from agricultural site in Penn Yan, New York, United States - 13C_PalmiticAcid_Day48 | ecosystem: Environmental > Terrestrial > Soil > Agricultural land...
CTTCCCTCTTCCACTCTCGCGTCCACAACCCAGCACCTTTTTTTTTTCAAGATGCGTTTCGCTATTGTCGCCCTCGTTGCCGCTGTTGCTCTCGTTCCCAGTGCTCAGGCTGTCGACTACCCTTTCAAGTCCAACGGCCCATGTGTTGCCAAGTGCTTGAATGTAATGTGTCACTTGTCAGCTTGATCTTGCACTGATCAAGGACCGAGGCGCAACGTTGCTAACATTCATTATCCCTCTTCCACATAGGATGCCGGCAAGAGCATGTTCCCCAACTTCACTGATAATCCAAACAGTCCCTACTTCATCGAGTCTCTCTCCTATGCTCATGAGCGCGGCACTCAGAAGTACACCGATTACATGACCAAGTCTGGCATGTGCCTGGCTACCTCGGCCTGCCCATCAGGTACGATATACACCTCTTGCTCCCTCTACACTTTGCGAAGTATCATAGTTGACTGATGCCTTGTCCGTCTCCCCTCTCTCATCTAGATGAAACTGACCTCTACCAAGCGCAGTATGCCGCCAAGGCTGCCTGGTACCAAGAGAACAAGTCGAAGCCCTTTACTACTACTACCACCACCGTTAAAACCACAACCACCAAGAAGATCACCACCACCACCACCACCGTCCCTCCCGTCACTACCCAGGCTTCTTCCGCCCTTTCCTCTGTCTCTTCTCCTTTGCCTTCCGATTCCTCGTCTTTGCCTGCTACAAGCGTCACAATCCTCCCCACCCCGGTTACACCTCAGGTTACCTTGAAGCCTTCCGTTCTACCCTCCCCTGACGCCAACGCCGCCGGTGCTTTGGTCGCCAGCTCTGGAGCCATTGTTGGTGCCGTAGCTGCTGCCCTCGGTGCTGCCATGCTCCTCTAAAGATCCATAGTTCCTTTGTAATTAGCCTCCTTTAACACACCATAATCAAAACCACCAGTTAATTGAACCACTCCTCTCACCCCAAGTTCTTGGGACAACTTGTATTGAAACGCGTGCTGGTGTCTTTCTGTCCATTGTCCAATAATCCGTCTGTTTTAGTGCTTCTGGTTCAAGGACCAAGCTCCTTCTCTACGGTCTTCATAAAATCCTCCACCTCTTGTACCAAGACCCCGTTCTCCCCTTGTCTTCCGTGTGAAATAGTGAGAATATTTCTCGCCAACTTCAACATTTCATGCGAAAGTCCCACAGATGTTAACCCGCCGCCAACATCATTCCATAGACTCTTGGCCAATGTGAAGCAATGCAGTCCCACAAGGGGGTGGTATCTTGGATATATCATCAGATACAGTGCCAAGATAAACGTCCCGATCTTGGATGCCAACGACCATGATTGATGTTCGAGGCACGTATGAAAGAACGAGGTTGCGTTTGTCATGACCGTCGTGGTGAAGGGTTTGGGTACGCAATGGGGCGTGTCCTGAAGCGCACTGTAAACCTCGAACAGCCGGTCCGTGTATTCCCGATCTGAAGCTCCGGTCTGGATCAGTGGCACAAGAGAGTGGATGACGTACCCGGTAAATGACGCTCTTGTAAAAGTGGACGGAGGCTGCAGAGAAGGTCCTGCTACTTGTAAAGATCGGGCTCCTGGAAGGATAATGGTCTCAAATTGTCTTGTCAACCATTCACCATCCACCTTCTTACCATCCTTGCCATCCTGATCACCCTCTATCAAATCGTCCAAAATCCGAAATCCTGTTCTGTTCCTCCTCGACTTGTCGTTGTTACTGTTCCCTTCGCTCGTTTCGGGAGGTAGTATAAGATCAGAATCTTCGCACCGTGGGCAGAGACATTCGAAAAAGTACTTCTCCCGTAGCAACTGTCGGCGTTCCAGCCGCTGGACACCATTATCCACATAGGATGTACAGACCTCCTCTCCTGCTTCAATATCCTCGAGTGCCCTCACAATCTGGACCTTGCCTTCATACATAACAATTGCGTTAGGTCGACATGAATGGTTGAACAATGCCCCGATCGGAAAGGTTCCTTCGGCCAAAGTAAACAGCTGTGCGTCATGGATTGAGAAGTTGTTGCAGTGGAATCGGCAAAGGTATTGTACCAATTCTGAAACAGATGGAGGGGATCCTTGACTACCGTCATTCTTGAATACAAACTTGGAGGAGGAGGAGGTCAGTTGATCTCGGACCTGAGTAGCGACTCCTTTGAGTTTGGTCAGCAATGCAGGGTCGCTTACGGCCTCGTGGCCCATCAGCGTCGAGAACACATAGGCTGTTAGCGCCAGAGTCTCCCTCTTGTCCTTGCTGCTACTATCGTGGGTTCCGCGGCCATCGATTCCCCAAAGAACCTCCGCGTCGTCTGACTCCTTATACATCCCGTTCTTGAGCCTCTCCAATGACATGACCACCATTTTTAGCATCTCATAGTCCAGATCCTCCTTCTCGTTGTCTTTATCTGCACAGATCCATTTATGCCAACCCCTCCACGCGATCGTGGAGCAATCCGTGTCGCAGTAGTATCGCTTCTTGCACGACGAACACCGCTTCAGATCGATAATCTGTTTCGAGGACTGAGGCGAGAGTGGCGTCACGGAAGCTATGGCTGAGGAGGAGGAGGTCTTTGTGGCGGCGTCCTTGGGTGTCCCGTTCCTCGACCGAAAACAAGTCTCGCAGTGCTGTGAGCGGTGCGTCGGAAAGATCACTGGATTGCACAGTGGTCGCGACGTGATCACAATGGAGCCCTTGATGAGTCGACGAAGAGCAATCACTTTGCGGAACTTGTGCGGATCGTCAGCCAGTTGAAGGCCATGACGCTCGAGGTGTTGTGTGAGGTTGGTGGCAGACATGGAGGAAAAGAGCTGACAGATCGCACAAAGAGGACCGTTCTCAAGTTGTTCAATTCTAGGTTTCAATGGCCGCTATGGAATCCCAATGGAATCAGTATCGCGCTGTTGCAGTGCCTCCCGCACACGATCGCTCTCCTCCTGGAATCGCTGGATCCATGACTCTGCCCGAAGCTCGAACAATCTGATCTCCTCCTCCATAAAATGACGATGAAGCTCCTCAACTGTCATTTTAACCTCGCGCTCTGTAATACCTGCCGCCTCCATAAGCCCTAGCCTTCGGTTATTTTCATCAATGTCCTTATGAAGCTTAAAGACATTAGACTCTAGCCGTTCCTTTAGATCAGTGGCGTGCCTACTGAAAGACACAGGGGTATCATCTTGATCCTGCTGACTCTCTTTAAAATCGGATCCTCGAAGACTCGACGTGGTGTTATTGAAAGTCGTTGTTGATGTGCTCGGTTGACGTTTGTTGGTTTCCACGAAAGAATGGTCTGAGGTGGGGAGTGCGGGATCTGGATCGAGGTTGAATCGATCTCTCGTCTCCTTTCCAAGTGACGCGCTTGTCAATGGTTCCAAGTCCTGTAGTCTAAAGAGATCTACTGTCTTCTTTACTGGTGTTCTCACAAATGGCGGTACAGGAGAATGGATATTCCTGCGTGAAGCTGCCCCGATAGCCGAAATGACTTGAGAGATTGGTCGAGGGGTCTTATTAGTGGGTGTGCCCGGTGTGATCTGTCCCAATAACGACGGTATGTTGGCTTTCTTGATAGGGGTTTGTAGGATATCATTGCTGTTGTTGTCACTGTCGCTACCCCCGTCCGATTCACTCATCACATCATCGCTATCCGTTTGCGCTTCGATGGTCCCTTCTGTAAGCTCCTGTATTTCTGAAGCGGCTTCTGTCGTCATATGCTCCTTCCTTTGAAGAAGCTTCATCTCCTCCTTAAAAGCACGCTTAGCGGTTGCCATGACTTCAGAGGCCTCGTTCCCGTGCATCAAGTTCTCCAATCGATCGATCAACTTTTGCTGCTTCTGTTCGGGTGACATGAGATTCGATTGAAAACTTTTCTTGGCAGATGGAGACCTAGGGGGGAATCCGGGAGATTCAATGCCAACCACGTCTTTGATTTGATGCTGTGAAGTGACGCCGGGCATTGGCTGATCCGTGGTTTCTCCAGGCTTTGGTGTTGATGTCTCCAGTGATCCATGTAAGGCCCAGCGAGACGGTGAGACAAAGGGGCTTGTCACTCCTGATTCAACGCTCTCCGGAACGTCGTCATCTTCCCAGCCCTCAATGTCTGATCTCGATGTTGATCGTCTGGCAGGTGTTGTAGGATGAGTTTCATCGGTGCTGATGACATCAACATTCTGCGTTAATGTTGATTCTCGCTCTAGAGTTGTGGTTTTCTCCGCATCCACAAGATGGCTTGCCACGATGTCCTGAGCGTCTCGGACAACCTTGTGATCGACCGGAGCCAATGATTTTCTCGGTACCTCTTGCCCATGTTCAGTGTAAACATCCTGATGATGGACCTTAGTGTGGTGGTCCATGTCTGTACGACTAGCACTGGCGCGAAGAACCTCGACATGAGTGCTGGATTTGGAGCTCCCTTTGCGGCTGTTTCCAAGTGATCCTGAAGGCTCGGATACAACTTGACCTTCAATCTGCGGCTTCGTGTTTCCGCTCTCATCGTCGTCACTGAGTGCCGAGCGGCTTGTATCAGTCGCTTGTTTTGTTATATCAGCTCTGGAGGATGTTGGATGTGTGCTTTCTTGGGTTATACTGGCAGAGTCCAAGACATTGTCTGTATAGTCTCCTGGTATGTCCTTTGCAGCTGTGTCTTCGCTGAAACTTTCACCCCAATTACTGCGGTTATAGGCTCGTTCTGCATCCGTAAGCTTGCGCTTCTTGGTAATCACGACAGATACGTTCGATGCTTTAGATCTACTCGATGCGCTCGACGTTCTTGAAGTTGGAGCTGACAGTCCGTCCTCAGAAGCATGATGTGATCTCTTGTGTACTGAGGAAGAAGGTTGATCGTGTGTTGATACAGAAGATACTAGAGTATAGTCGGCATCTAGTGATAAAGATGCTGTAATCTGATCATCTTCCTCGATTTTGACACGCTGACTTCGTCTTTGCGACGGCTCTCTCTTTTTGGTATCCGTCTTTTTTGTTACAGATGCCTTTTCTTTTCGCACTCTGGCCGATGATTGTACCGCCTCCTCAGGCAGCTGAAATTCTACTGAGCGCGGGGATTCCTGGCTCTTGTCTCCTCTCGAATCCTTATTTAAAACGCCTGACGAAAGTTCCTTGTCTATGCTTTCAACCTGACCAGGGAACCTGTGACGATCTAATGCTGGGTTGGTCCGTGTATCCATGTGCTCCGGTATGCGTCCATGAACTCGCTGCGATCGAGGGGACATTATAGAACCCTTTAAGAATGAGGGAGGTTTGGTGCCATGGTTAGGTACACTGTCCGTCGTTTCCTGCTAGGATGTACTATGTTCATCGCCAATGAGTACGCACCTGTTCCTTTGAGGGTAAGGCATCCACAACTGTGTCCTTTTGTTTTCGCTTTTTTGCTTTGGCAGCAGAAGCCTTTGTCGGTGCTGCTGCCCTCGTAGCAAAGAATGGGCACGTTGGATTTCGCCTCTGGTGTTCATGGACAGGATCATCGCTTGCCTCCCACCCTTCTAATGCCAATCCACAATATGGACATTGAACATTGTCTCCAGAAGTATCCGTAGGCGCGTAAAAGAAACCAGCATTAGCCATCTAAATTGATTGACAAAAAATAGTTAGATTGTAAAGAGTCACACCCCTCCACAGAAAACAACATCTAGTGGTGCATCTCCATAGTGACATACCCGTCTGGAGTTTCCGTACCAACCCTTGGTGCGTTCGTGTGGCCACCAATCTCCAAATGTCTCAAGCCTAGCCTTCGTCATCCTTTCTCCCTTGGGTAGCTCGCCCTCTTCATCCCAGCGAAAAGGCAGGCCGTCTTCGACTATGGGGATATTTTTGACAATCGCCCATCCGCAGTGTCGTGAATGACTAAGATGCTCGTCCAGCGGGTCGTCTGTCTCATTCCAGCCGTCCAGCGATTTTCGACAGAGAAAGCATACCACGTTGTCTGGGGACGTTGTTGCTGGTTTCCAGTAGAATCCTGCATCGGCAAGCTGTTGTAAAGAAAAAGGAAGGGGTTCAGTGGAAACTTGCACACGGTGCTAGTGTTGTTTGCAGAGTGCTACATGCTCTTACAGTTTCTGGATTAGCCACATAAGTGCCTAAAGGATGAGGCCAGGACCGAGTCCGTTGTGCAAACGACTTTAACCTCACATCTGTAAAGTGCATCTGCATCGTGTGCCTCCTGTCCCGTCCTGTCCTGCCCAGTCCTGTTCTTGTTCTGTCTTGACTTTCTTCTCGTTCTGTCGTGATCCTGGCGACGATCGGTGAGCAAGGGCTGCGATGAGCGTGTGGGAGCAAGATGTGCAGAGTGTCCGCGGAAGTGGCTTTGAAGTCTATGAGCGCGTTGGCGCGTTCCTCCTGTGCTCCTGCAGCCCTTGGTCGCATCAAAGAAAGCAACAGGCGTCCATGGTGACCCTATCTGCTTCCTACGCACTGTTTGATGGGTGCGAGATTCTCTTCCAAAAGAATACACCATCCAAGCAATCCTCTGAAATGAACGGACAAGGTCGCCAAGGAAACGGTCGTTCGGACCGTTCCTTCTAGTCTCTCGATAGACTGTAGGGTCTATCACCAGTAGCCACCGACCCGGAAGGTATATAATTCACACTATCTGACATGGTTCCCCTCCCCATCTCCAATTGAGCTAAAGGGATCCCATCCCTAAAGGTTACCATGGTTGATTGAACTCCTGCGCTCGCGCAGGAACATGCATGACAGAAGGGGCTTTTGAGCCGTTCGTCTCAGAAGTAAGACATCAAGCGACATGTTGAAGAACAACGACTACAGGAAGTTAATAGAGAGTGGGACGCAATTGTGGTGCAAGACGGCAGGTCTGCATGAATAACGGCGCAGGCAGTGATTTTTTCTTTTTGGTCCGGGACCTCACGTCCTCAAACCCCCAAAAGTAGGGGCAGGGCACATACCGTGTCCCTTGGTCCACAATCATTGTCTTCAGGCCAGATACTACATGAACTATACAATCCAGGCATTGGACTTGCCCCAGGTCTGTTCTCGTTTCCGACCTGGTGCAACGTTTCCTTGCGTACATCTCATCCTTTGTATATATATAATAGAGAGCCAGAGCGTCTCTATTGCTCAGCCGAACATGAGTTGAGCGCGGATTGTCAATTCTGATGTCGGGAGAGGGGTTCGGATTCAATCTAAGGATTGATGACTGGTACGGTAACTGACAAAAACAACGGTTTTGACTCTCCTTCTCTTCCTTTCCGCTTCATGCCCCCCCTCCCCTCCTCTTGTCATTTGCCTTGGACCATGACCATCTGTCAGTCGCGTGCATGTATGAAAATATGAAGTTCACAGTTCCTTGACTGAGTAAGCACTGTTGTTTGTTTGGATCATTCTTTGGATCCACAAGGTAAACTTGATCTTGTGTTTGTCCATGTTTGAATTACGCAACATGCATGGGGTTGGGGAGATGCAGAGCAGTGTCAGGGTGTCAGGTGCATGGTCCACCATGCTCCCATGCATGCATGCATGGAAGCAGGACGTGGAAGTATCGTGCATGGTTCACTCTCTAACCTTGTTTTTTTGTCTGATACCTTGTCAGCTTCACACCATAGTCGACTCCCTTCTTTCCCTGGAACTGCCTCACAATTTTAGTGAGCACGCGGCGGATTGCATTGTCTAACACAACCGCAATATCCATCAAATTAGGTGTCATTGTTATAGTAATGGGGTGGGATGGGATGGGACTAGCACCTGTTGAATCCATTTCTCAGGTTTTCACGTCCCCAGAGCGTTGCTAATTGAATCCTCATCACGATCTTGCACTTGAGTCGGTTGTTTTGGTGTATCGACTCGTCCCTGTACCATTGCTCAAGGTCCCTGCCCTGACTGTACACATATCGCCCTCATTCAGTCCTTCGGCACAGATCAATTGCTTACAATCCCGCCAAGATGCGTCGATACAACGACAATGATCAATCTCCGGTAGGCGGGATTGTTGTGTCGAGGACTACATTGCCGCTCTTTAAATCAAATAATCACACCGCTTGTTCCCGCGAAAAGGGTTCCTTGTTGTGTCGAGGACTACATTGCCGCTCTTTAAATCAAATAATCACACCGCTTGTTCCCGCGAAAAGGGTTCCTTGTTGTGTCGTAATGGACCAATTCACTTCCCCACTTTGTTTGTCGCACCGAGTTAGAAACCACGTTTTTCAACGGATTTCGGATATAAGAGTGCTTGTCTTCCAGACCCATTTGTCTCCTCCCAACGGCTCATCACCACGCCATCCATCTCCATCTCCATCTCAATATTCATCCCGCGTAATATACCAGTTCAGTTACATCCCCAACATTGACAGCCTGCATATGTGCTTCTGCTGCTTGATCTAGTCTATCATAACATGGCAACTCCTCCAGGTCAGTCCTGCTTACGAGAAAGCAAAAGGGGGTGACGATTCATGATGGGTGCGTGCACCGATCTCCCCTTCTGGTGTTATGTATTTGGCTGTTGGGTTCCTTCCGCCCGCTGTTGCTTGCTGTCCTGCCAGCGCCATTGTTCCTTTCGATCTCCTTGAATTCACACCCAGAAACGAGGTGAAGGAAACGGCTCGCTCCAATCGAGGGACCTAGAGATACACACACCAATCGGGCACAATGGACTTTGGCAGTCTATTGCTCGGGATGTTAGTTCGTAGGCTAGTAGCTTACCTACTGACCGTCGTTGTGCTCGTGTGCATTCGTCTTCATCCAGCTCGGTTTGTTGTTGAATGTTTTGTTTACTCCCGAGCGATGTTCGTGCCTTCACCTTCTTGCAATGTCCCATGTCCGTTCCACGCCGCCTTTTCCGCGCCGGTCCCTAGAATTCATTGGTCTCGGTGTCCAACTCCCCACGCTTCTTCTTTCTTCTCATCCTCCTTCCCTCCTTCCCTCCACCCCTCCATTCCTCTTCTCCTTCTTACCACTTGCCACCATTATCCCTCATCCTCCCATTCCCACGGTTGGGTGTCTGACGTCCCACGCTCGCATCCCAGCACTAGATATCATGACCGCAACGACCTTCACGAAATCCCTCCCATCGCCAGCTCACTCTGTCAACGGCGACCCCGAGGGTGAGGTCTCAGAATGCGTTCGTACTCAGCTCAAGCTCGAGCTGGAGCAGATCCGCAAGTCAACCGCAGAATCACAGGAAGCTTACAACCTCGCCTATGCAGCCATCCCCAAATTACAGCATCTTGTTCTCTCAACCCATGCCAAAGTTGCAGAAGCCAAAAAGGCAGTCCTCGAGGCAAAAGGGATCTCGTCCTCGACCAACTCTTCCACCTCCGGCTCTGCACCGACCTCGAATGCGTCTTCACCGCCATCGTCCTCATCACTACTGGGTCTCACGCATGAGACCGAAAATGAAGAGAGGCAGCAGAAGTTGGTGCAGGAACACATCAATCTTGGCCTTACACTTTCACAAGCACTCCGAGATAAAGCCAAAGCCGAGGACAACAAGAAGAGACTCCATGACGACTTGATGCGAGATAAGCAGAGGATCAAGGAGGTTGAGCAAAAGCTGCGCGAGTGGGACGAAGCAACGAAACAACAATAGCCCACACCCCCACCCTACTCAAACAGCACACCACATTCGTTTGCAGCAGGAGCACCCAACCTTCCCTCACCACCAGCAAATGGTTCCGACCCATTTAATCCTCTTTCGCTCAAGTAGCCTTGCTCATAGCAACGTCCACAACTCGTACACAATCTCCTCCACACAGGATACGAGGCCTATAGGCACCACTAACGAGACCAGAAGAACACAAGGTCAACTACGGTTGACGTGCGTGTTTCACATTCAAAACCAACACATACACACAACTGCATCCTCGGGTCGCATGAAAAAAAGTGCACCCTCAGATCGTCGTCGATCCTCCTTCATTTCAACCACAACGCGCCACAGAGTCAGCTACTTTTTTTTTTTTATCCTCGTCATGCATCTTGTTCTCTTTCTCTGTTCTCTGTACATTGACTCCCGTGTAAAAACATTCCTTGCATAATATAACTCCCTTGTAACCCACATTTCTTGCATTCACGTCCAACGACGACTCAAGTAATAAACCGATTGAACCCTGAATGACTCCATGGATTGGATTGGTTTGATTGGTACAGGGACCATTCCATTCTAAGACTGAAGTGGTTATCTTGTACCACTCATCCTTCTCTTCATATGGATTGCATAAGACTTGCTGTTCCTCACACCAACAGGGATATCCGAGCTAGTCAATTGTCAAGAGTGGCCATCTCCATCCCGATGAACTCCACAGCAATAAACGAGGATGTCTTCTTTGACTTCTCTCATAGGCCATGGCCCATAAACGGTGGTATTTTCAGCCATCCTTTTGTTCGCTTGTCCACAAACAGCATTTCTTTCCCTGCTCTGGTATTCCTTCCTGCAGGCTTGCCGCTCGTCGGATTATCGGGTCATCGGAGGCGTCGGGGGTGGCCAGCCCACAATGCGCCACCTCGGCTACATCATGTGCTGTGCTGAAAAGTTACAGTCAAACCCTGTCTAGTGAATGCGCGTTCTTGTTCTTATCATCCCGCCACCAATGTGTATATGCATTTAGAGGCTCGTCGGCGCGACACCCTTAATAGTCTCTATATGCATACCAGCATAAAAACTTTGGTTCTGCTGAATCACTCCCAACTCTTTTTTTCTTTCTTTTCTTTTCGAATATCTTGCCATGGAAGAGGTTTCTCTCTCTTGAAGCTTAAGAAACGTGCCCCATTTGCCCCTCAGTCTTCCGCTCTTCCCTCCTTTTGCGCCACCATAGCATTTCTTTGCCAGCAGCCCATCCACGCCAAGACCAACGCCAAACCTACTGACCCATTCATCACCCACTCGTTTGTTCACCCAGACTTGGTCATTGTATAGGGGTTTTCTGCACACCCCAGTATTTCTATCCGCCTTAGCACTTTTTTTTTTTTTTTTTTTTTTTTTTTTTGGATTGTTTTAC